>ERZ773004.1562-NODE-1562-length-10981-cov-6.699616_pt1 | contig 10981 bp, 7 predicted proteins | sample MGYA00580667_ERZ773004 | MGnify/ENA primary metagenome ERZ773004 (study PRJEB29015, sample SAMEA2737963) | human oral metagenome | biome: human oral; feature: human-associated habitat; material: dental | place: China | collected 2123 ... | reverse complement strand
TGGAAAAAGGTGAAAGAGTGAAAGAGTGAAAAGGTGAAAAGGTGAAAAGGTGAAAGGGTGAAAGGGTGAAAAGGTGAAAAAATGGCTAACGCCACCAATCTTGTTAACTTGTCCGACCTGTCTGACCAGTCTGACCAGTCCGACCAGTCCGACTAGTCCGACTAGAAGAACTAGATAAGATAAACTAGCCCCGCTAGCTTAATAAGCCAAATGCCCTTAAACTCTTTAACTCGCCAGTTGCAGCCTTATTTTTTGTCTTCTTTTGTGTACGAATTTTAACACTATGGCTGCCCTTTTTATCCACCAAGCGTATGCCGGCGCGCAAAAAATCGATTCTCGCGAAGGTTTGTTTTGATGCAAAATGGGGGTAGCATGTGCATGCCGCAAAATGAATTTTTATTTAAAGAAGCCACTACTTGCACCTATTTTGGGGCTATTTGCAGCAAAATATGGTGCAATATGCTGCTAAATGGAGTGCGTTTTGCTGCAAAATGGAGTGTATTTTGGTGCTAAACGCAAGGCAAAATGCTGCTAAATGTGGTGCGAATTGCCGCTAAATGCGAGACGAAAAGCATAAACATCCACAGCATTTGTATAAACAAAACCTTTTAGAGCCATGGAATACATGGCTAGAAAGGGCAAAATAGCCATTAATAAGTGGGGTTTTAGGGGTTAAAAGTGGGTATTTGGAGTTGAAAAAATACGAGTTGGCAACCAAACTAGAAAGGCAAAATGGTGCAAAATGCACGTGTTGTTCTTGAAAACAGACAAAATAAAAGATGTGTAATGTTAGAAATAGTGGATGTTTGCCTACTTTTTAGCCAACATTTTTGCTAGAATGGAGCGAAAATTAGAGTAACATTGTAAAATAAAGGGTAATGATTTAAGTTTTTGAATTGATGAGTTTGGGCACTTGTGATGTAGTGAATTGGTGTGTTAGTGAGTTGTTGGGCCTTAGCGAGTTTATAAGCCAGTGCGACGACTTGTGCAGCACTCCTCTCAATTTGTAGAAATATTAAAGCCAAGATAGCCTCGTTGTGTAGGAACGTTTTTTGTGCGAGGGGGTGTAAGGCAGCAGTGCCTGAAACCCTTTATCCCTTCTTTTTTGCAGGCAAAGTAGACCCCCTAACATTTAACTTCCCATCTAGTACAATGGTCTTGATGGGTGTTGTGGCATCTGTCATCTGCCTGAGCAGGCGTTGTGCAGCCACTCTACCCATCTCGAAGGTGGGTTGCGATACGCTGGTAAGTTCCATAATACGGCCAATGGGCGACTCGGAAAAACCCGCTACCGCCATATCTTGCGGAACGCGTAGGCCACGTTTGCGCAATTCGAGCATACAGCCCACAGCAATAGGGTCGTTAACGGTGAAGATGGCGTCGGGCCGTTCTTTAAGGCTAAGCAGATAGTCTATGCCCACTTTGGCGCGATCTTGCTGCACGCCAACGTGCATGATGTATTTTTCTTTGATGGGGATGCCGTGCTGCGCGAGGGCATCGAGATAACCTTGCAATCGTTCTTTGGTGATGGAAAGATGTTCGTTGCCCGCCAAGTGGGCGATGTTGCGGTAGCCGCAACGCACCAAATGGTCGACAACCTTAAATGCCCATTTGCGATCGTCGATAACCACTTGTGTGGCGTGGAGCTCAGGAAGCACGCGGTTGACAAACACAACAGGCGTTCCTTCGCCTATGATGCGGTGGTAGAGAGCGGTGTTCTGGGCATCTTTGGTTACTGAAACGATGAGCCCTTCAACCATACTGGATTCTAACATCTCGATGTTACGCCGTTCGAGTGTGGCCGATTCGCTTGACTGGCAAATCAGCACCTGATAGCCTTCGGCATTCAATACCTCTTGAATACCGATGATAATTTCGGGGAAAAAGAATGTGGTGAACTCTGGAACCACCACGCCAACCATGTTGTTTCGGCGTTTCAATAGGTTTCGCGCATGGATGTTTGGCTTGTAACTCAATTCGCGAGCCTTGCTCAACACACGCATGCGGGTTTCTTCGCTTACCTCGTGGCTGCTGTTTAGCGAACGCGAAACGGTGGCAACAGATAGCCCTAAGGCCTTGGCAATGTCTTTAATAGTGGTTTTGGGCGACGTCATTCCTGATACTTCTGTGGGGTGGTGCTATTGCGTAGCTAGTTTTTTAATGGGCAGGGCGAACGGACTCGCCTGCTTATGCAAAGGTAACGGATATTTTTGAAGCGCGGTTAGTTTGGGGCTAAAAAGTGAGATTGGGGTTATGGCTCGCTAGGTACTCGCTGGTAGTTGATGCGCCAACGCTTCAACTTGCTAACCCGCCCACTTCTTTGCGCGTTGCCCTGCTTGTTTGTCCGCTCGTTGTTTTGTTTGCTTATTCACGCATTCGCTTGTCGGCTTTTTTGCTTATCAACAAGCGAAACGCGCTTTGGGAGTCTTCAATAGTGGATTTTCTTTGCTGTTCATAATGTCATATTTATTGGTCTTAAACTATCTAAATTATTCTGTATTAGATATTTTTACGTCAAAATGTTTTGTTAGCTTGGATAAATTTCGTATATTAGCATCGTAAAAAGAAGACCGTTTCAGATTGGCTTTAATGGGTGGTGCCGGCATGCTTGTGCGCTATTCTGAGGCTGGGACGGTCTGCGAACGGCTACGTTGCTAATCCCAGCATCATTGCCAATGTTGGTTTTTGCAAGTGTGGCGCACTGCTAAGGCATGGTGGCCTGATTGTGGTTGTTGATGTGCGCCGCGCAAGCTCCCGCGTTGGAACAAGGCCTGATGGCTCTCTGCAAGGGAACGTGGCTGGATAATCGCACTTTTTACGGTGGACGCGTGATGTGTGTGAATGCAACTATTCGTTCATCAGCTATCTCTCTCTATTGTTTAATTAGCCCCAGGAGTTAACATGTTACTTCTGGGGCACTCTTTTCTTTAAAGGTGAAAAATTGAAAAGGTGAAAAGGTGAAAAGATGGCTAACGCCCTTTTAGAGTTGTCTGTCGATTTCTAGATTTCTACTTCGGTCTTGCTTTCTGACAGGTCTGACAAGTCTGACAAGTCTGACAAGTCTGACAAGTCTGACTTGTCCTATCAGCCTAACGCCCCCATACATTTGGCTTAACTCCTTAACTCCCTAACTCCTTAACTTCTTAAAGGTGAAATTATATTTAGGCGTTAATGAGATATGTGCGGCGTAAATACGCCTGTGATATTGGGGCTTTGCAGGTGTTGGCTGGCGCAATTTAGGCGTTGGTCACAGGTTATGCGTTGCCCTTACGTGCTGTTAGCCCATTAGAGGGGGGATAAATATGTGTCGTCGGCTTTGCTTTTTCATGGCCGATGCTGTTTACTTCATTAATGCAAAGTTCGTTATTATTCTTGATACTTGGGCTACTTTTTTACAAAAATGATGTTAAATGCCGTGGCAATGAGTGGGGGAGACGGCATGGAGACGAAGGGAATGTGACGAGGCAAGGGGCTATATGCAAGACATCCCGAACAGAAAAGACTGTTCGGGATGTCTGCATGCAAAGGCGTTGATGCGCCAAAGGAGAAACGAATGTGCGGAGTTCGACGGCAAATCAATGGCGCATTGTGTTCAATTTGACAGGTTGTTGCAATCGAACTGATGGCGCATGGCTAGCAAGTTGATTGACTGCTGCTACCGAACTGATGGCGCATGGCCATTAAACTAGCCGACTATCGCTGTTGAATGAATGCGCCACATCGGCCTATTGACCACTGAACCGCTATCGCATCGATGCCACACTGCATGCACTGCCGCCTATCGGCCAGTGGCTTTAAGATAGGCGGTGCGGGCATTTAGGTAAGCCACAACGGCCTCGCTGTACTGGTTACGCGCCTTTTGGTCTTGCGTTTGGGCATCAAGCAAATTGCTCATTGTGCCCGTACCTGCCTCGTAGAAGTCTTGGTTTAGGCGTAAGTTTTCGGCAGCTTGCTCCATACTTAGCTTGGCCAGTTGTATTTGTTTGTAGGCCGTTTCAAGGTTGTTGTATGCGTTTTGCATTTGGATGAGCAGCAGTTGTCTGCTGTCTTCCTTTTCTTCAACGGCAATTTGTTCGGCTATTTTCTGGCGTTTCAAACCGCGATTGCCCCACCAATTGCTGATGGGCACGCTCAGTGTGGCCAGTCCTACCACGTTGGTGCGACCCTTATTCGTTAGGTCGTGGTACATGCCAGCCACGCCAATGGCCAGTGTTGGCATCATTTCGCCACGCTTAACGCGTGTCAGCAGGTGGTTGGCCTCCACCTTTTTGTCGAGCAAACGCATCTCGGTGCGTTGCTCTAAGGCCGAGGCGTGGTTCACCGAAAGCTGCCGTGGGTCGGGTAACTCGGTGGTAAGGGTGCGGTCGATGTCGATTTCTTCGCCTTGTTTGCCGATATATTGCGCCAACACCATCTTGCAAAGCGAGATGCCATTGTTAAGTTTCAAGCGGTTCACCGCCATTTCGTTTTGTTTCAACTTCACGCTCAACACATCGTTCTTGTTGGATACGCCCGCTTCGTAGGCGTTGTTGGCGTCTTTAAGAATATTCTCCAACTGCTTGTCGGCAGCATCTAAGGTCTTTTCTTGCTCGTAGAGTGCCAACAGCTGGTTGTAATACACCTCAGTTGTTTGTGCCACTTCGTCTGCGTTTTGTTCAAGCATCAGCTCTTTCACCTGCGTTTGCACGGTGGCTAGTTTGTTGGCGTTGATGATGCGTCCGCCTGCAAAAACGGGCTGCATGGCAATGAGCGACGCCAGCGTTCCGTGCTTAATGGCTTGCAAAGTGTAGCTGGTGGGCAATGCGGCTAGTATGGCGGGATTCAGTCCTGCGCCTTTTACGATGGCTGCTAGCTTCTGTTGGTCGGCGGGCGACAGCGAAAACTCTTCTTGTACCAAGTAGTCGGTAGCGTGGAAATACGTTCCGTTGGCCGTCACCGTGGGCAGATACTTGGCTCGCGCCTCTTTCTGTTGTTCCTTGGCGGCAGTTATTTCCAGTCGTGCCCGTTTCAGTTTCACGTTGTTTTCCTTAGCCAACGTTTTGCATTGGTCTAACGAATATGTTGTCTGCGCGTTGGCAACTATGGGCAAGCATAAGGCCAAGAGCAGGGGAAGTTTATTGATGTTCATGAGTTTTTTTATTTAAGTTCATGAGTTTTTGAGTTCATGAGTTTTTGAGTTGTGGGGCGTTTGGGGGTATGAAGTTGAGGAGTTTAGGAGTTAACTCCATAACTTTTTGGTTCCTCCTTTCTCCATTACTACTCTACTCCTTTACTACTTACTACTTGGTGTGTGCCTCCATCTTCAACGTTCTTTTCCTGTCTTCCCACCTGAAAACCATCCAATAGGCGATAGGTATCATGGTGACGATGAACAGCAACGAGACGATTGTGCCGAAACAAACCACCACGCCCATTGGTCCCCACAGCGGTGTGTTGGCAATAACCATCGGGATAACACCCATAGATGCGGCCGCACTTGTGAGGAATATGGGTCGCATACGGCGTTGGGCTGCTTGCAGGGCAGCGCGTTTTGCCGACAGGCGATGGTCTACGCGCAGTTCTTCGGCGTAGTCTATCATGATGATTCCGTTACGAACGATGATACCCATTAGCGAGATAATGCCCAGTATGCCTGTGATACCCACTTCTTGTCCCATGATAAGCACACCCGTGGCAGCCCCCAACAGCGAGAACAACAACGACAGCATGATAACCAACGACATGCGAATGTCTTTGAAATGGAACAGCAATATGGCGAAGATAATAATGATAGAGATGGCCAAACCGCTGTATATCTGTGGCTCGGTTTCTAGGTCTTTCTCCCTTTGTCCGCCCACGCTCATGGTCACTCCCTGCGGCAGCTCAATCTTCTTTACCTCGTCAATCACCTTGTCTGTAACGCTGTTGAGGTTCAGTCCGCGTTTGGCATCGGCCATAACCGACATCGAACGAACGCCATTGCGGTGGTGGATAGAGGTGTAAGTCCAGTCGGGCGACACCTTAGCCACTTGTCTTAGCGGCACGTTAACGCCGGGTAGCAGTCCGCTAACGGTGGCGTTTTCCAGGTCTTCGGGCGTTTGATGCCCCGCATGACTATCTTTTAGCATCACCTTTACGGGATAATCGGCCTCCCAAACGGTGGTGAGTGGCACGCCATCGCCAAAGCGCGTGGCCAGGTTTAAGGCCAAAAGACTCTTGCTCATGCCCAGCCGCGAGGCCTCATAATCGTCTATTTGCACATCCAGACCCGCCGTTGCACCATCGAAGTTGTTGCGAACCAGCAGCAATTCGGGCATGGCACGCATGCGGCGCGTGGCACTGTCAACGGCTTGATGAATGGCATTGAGGTCGTCGCCGCTGAACCTTATCTCCACAGGCGAACTGGCATCGCTGTAATCCAGCTGCTTAATGCGCACCTGTGCCTCGGCAAAATGGTCGGTATATCGCGTGGTGAAACTGTCAACCAGGGCCATTGTGGCGGCGTCGTTTTCGGTGTTCACGATGAATTGCGCATAGTTGGTGCCGCCCAGTTGGGGCGCATACGAGGTTTGGAAACGGGGCGACGACATGCCGTAGAACGTGGATATGTTGCGTATGCGCTTGTCGGTTTGCATCATGTCGCGCAGACTATCGGCCACGGCAGCAGTACGTTCGATGCTCGTTCCTTGTGGCAGGTAGATCTCTACGGCAAACTGGTTGCGTTCGGCACGGGGCATAAGTTTCTGTGGCATGCTAGCAAAGAGCACGGCACCAACAACAACCGATAGTGCACCGACGCCTAGGGTGATGAACGGATGGGCAAAGCAACGCTCGATAAGGCGGTTGTAATAGCTCTGCATGATGTCGAGGAAGGTACGTCGCTGTTTGCCCTCGCCTTTGTTGTCTTTCTTCAAGCCTTTGCGTATAAAGGTGAACTGCATCCAAGGAACTACCAGCACGGCAACAAGGAGTGACGCGCCCAACACCACGCTAATGCCTAGCGGGAACCACTTTACGAAGTCTTTCATCATGCCCTTCATCGTGAGCAACAGCGGGAAGAAGGTGATGGATATGGCCAGTGTGGCGCTGAAAATAGACGAAAAGAACTCTTTGGCCGAGTAGGTGGCGGCGTGCCAGCGGCTCATGCCCTCGTCTATCTTCTCGATATACGAGTCGATAATAACGATGGAGTTGTCTACAATCATACCCAAAGCCACGATAAGCGAGGCAAGGGTTACGGTGTTTAGCTCTAAACCCAGGGCGTAGAACAGGCCAAGGGTTATAAATATGGTGATGGGGATGGTGCTTGCTGCCACGCTGGCCACGCGAATGGGCAGCAAAAGCATGATGACCACCACCACCGAGGCAATGGCGATGAGCAGTTCTTTAAGGAAATCGACAACCGAGGAGTTAACAACCTCGCTCTGATCGGTGATGGTATAGATGCTTACATCTTGTGGTAAGGTAGTTTGGAACTGCCCCAAGATGTCTTTTACCTTATCTCCAAATTGCACGATGTTGCTTCCCTCGTTCATCTCTACCGAGAGTACGAGGCACTTTTGCCCGTTGTTTTTAACGTATTTGTTGGCTTGGGGATACTCGCGCTTGATGGTGGCGATGTCGCGCAGACGGATAACGTTGCCGCGCGGGTCGCTGTACACAATGCGGTTGGCCACGTCGTTCTCGGTGTTCATTTGCGAACGCAGGTGTATGGGACGTGTCGTTTGTCCGTCATCAACCTTTCCGCTCACCAGCGTCATGCCTTGTGCGGAGAGGTTAGCTAAGAGCGTTGCCGAGTTGATGCCGTAATCCGACAGCTTGTCGCGGTCGATGTACACGCCAATTTCTTCGCCCTGTTCGCCGCTAACACGTAGGTTGGCCAGTTCGGGAATGGTGCGCAGGTTGTCTTTCAGCGTGTTCATATACTCGTGCAACTCGCGATAAGTCTTGGTTTTACTCTCCAATGTGATGAGCATAGCCGACGTGTCGCCAAAGTCGTCGTTGGCTATTAAGGCCAAAACGCCCTGCGGCAACGACATCTTAAATTGTTGCAGCTTAATCTTGAATTTGCTCCAAAATTCGTCTTTGTTGGTTACGTCGTCGTTCAGTTCGACGAAGATGTAGGCTATTCCGTCTTTTGTTTGCGAGCGCGTTTTGTTTTTCTTTATTTCCTTAAACCCCCAAAGAAAGGTTTCCAATGGTTTTGTTACCTGCTCTTCTACTTCGGTAGAAGTGGCTCCGGGATAAACGGCGGCCACCACTCCTTGACGAATAGTGAAAGACGGAAACTCGTTTTTGGGCATGTTGATAAGCGCGAACACACCGAAACCGATGAGCACCACCATCAACAAGAGCATGATGCTGTTGTAGTGCATCACACTTTCTATGATATTTCTTTTGCGTTTAGACATAAATCTGTGTGTTTATATTGTGTTTGTGAGTGGACGGGGTGACGAGTTGACGAGTTAACGAGTTAATAAGACTGGTGGCGAAGCCATCTTTTCACCTTTTCACCCTTTCAATTTTCACCTTTCAAGCGTTCAAGTTCACTAAGCATATCACTCCCCTCTCCCCTTGGAGAGGGGCTGGGGGTGAGGCTTTTTAAATCACCTTCACCCCTTCACTCACTTTGTTTTGTCCGTTTACGATAACCTTATCGCCTTGCGAAAGGCCGCCATTAACCACCACACCGCTTTGGCATACGCCACCTTGCGATATGTCTCGGCGATGCGCCGTGCCGTCTTCCACCACCCAAACGTATGGCTTGGTGCCGTCTATCAGCACCGCCTCTTGCGGCACAACGATGCCCTGCGCCCCACCTGTGCTGGCCAATTGCGCACTGCAAACCATGCCTGGCAACAGCTGATGACCAGCGTTGGGAAGACTAACGATAACATCATACGTATGGCTTAGCAAGTTGGCTTGTATGCCTTTCTCGGTAACTTTGCCCACAAATGTTTTTCCACCCAAGGCAGAAACCGTGAAAGGAACTGTCTGACCTTTGCTGATGCCCGATATTTCGTTTTCGGGAACGGCGATTTTCATCTCAACGCGGTCTAGCTTCACCAGCTTAAAACAGCCCAATCCGGGTGCCATATTGTTGCCCGTGTCCACCATTCGTTGCGAAATAAAGCCGTCGAATGGCGCGCGCAGTTCACAGTTTTGTAGCGTCTTGCGGGCAATTCGCTCGGCTGCCTCGGCCTCGGCCAACTTCGTTTGCACGTCAACAAAGCGTATCTCGGGCAAACTACCTTTCTTATATAGCTGCTCTAAGCGTTTAAAAGCGTCGCGCGCCTGCGACAGGGTGCTCATCGCCATGTCGTGTGCGCTTTGCGCCGAGGTCTTGTCTATCACGGCCAGCAGTTGCCCTTTGCGTACCGCCTGACCCTCGTCGGCCAGCACCTGCGACACCGTTCCCAGCGTGGCAAAACTTAACGTAGAACCATAACTCTCTTGAATAACACCCACATAGGTGCGGCTGCCGTCCACGTTGCCCGTTTGCACGGCCATCGTTTTCACCTTAATCGGCGCAACGGCTTGTTCTTCTTTCTTACTGTTGCAACCGCTCAGCACCACTATGAGCGCAGTTGCAGCCATAAACTTGATTTTTGTCATATTTCCTTTTTTTTACCTTATGCGTATTAAATGCCAGTTAAATAGTTTTGAGTTGAAATAACAGCTCTTGCACATTAAAATGGCTTGTTTATGTTTCACGATGCAAAATTAAGGATATAAAATGCTTCTCACAAGGTTGAAAATGGCTCAAAAATGTTCTATTTTATATATTAACAAAGAAAACAGCTCGTTTTGCCATCTTATTTACCAGAAAAGTAGTACATTTGCAATAAATAAATACAAAAACATGGAACAACGATTGCAACTTCCTTTTACGCTCCGTAGCTTTACTTCGGCAGACATCGAAACCGAGACAGGTCACCGTTTGTCTTCTTCCTATCGTATTTTCGCCTTGGTTCTGTGCACGCAAGGCAACATCAGCATGAACATCGATGATAAGACTTACCATGTTAATAAGGGCGACACGCTTTTTATCCCACCGGCGATACATTCCAACACCGTATCGTTCAGCAACGACCTGCGCGGCATAGTGTTGTATGTTGACTACGACTTCATTATGGCTATTGTGAACAAGACGATGGACATCACCACGGGATTGTATTTCAGCGAGCATCCGTTCCTTTCGCTCTCTGTGAGCCAGTACGACCGCATCTTAACGCAGATGCAGACGCTTATGGCGCGCGAAGCGCACGAAAACGAGAGTTATGCCAACTCGCCTAACCCACAGGTAATTGCCGAACTGTTGTCGTCGATGTGCCGAACGCTTGTCTACGAGATTGTTAACTGCTACATGTTGAGCCACCATTTGCAAGTAGGAACGTGGAATGTTACCGATAAGTTGGCCCAAAACTTTATCGTAGCGGTGTATAACAACTACCGCAAGCACCGCGAAGTGGCCCACTATGCCGACTTGCTTTGCGTTACGCCCAGCTATCTGTCGGTGGTTGTGAAAGAGAAAACGGGTAAAACGGCCCTGCAATGGATTAACGATGTGGTGATGAGCGATGCCCGTCAGCTGTTGCTTTACAGCGACCAGAGCATCAAAGAGATTGTTGCAACGCTGGGTTTCCCCAACCAATCGTTCTTTGGTAAGTACTTTAAACAGCATGCGGGCAAGTCGCCCAAACGGTTTAGACTTGAAAGTAGAGGAGGGAAGAAGGAGTGAAAAAGGCTTTTAAAGGTGAAAAGGCTTTTAAAAGTGAAAAAGTGAAAGGGTGAAAAGGTGAAAAGATGGCTGCGCCCACCAGTTTTGTTAACTCGTCAGACTTGTCCGACCAGTCCGACTAGTCCGACTAGAAGAACTAGTAAGGCTAGATAAAACAACCTAGCCCCATCAGCAGCCGCCACATCTTTTGTCTTCTTTTGCGCACAGATTTTAACACTATGGCTGCCATTTTATCCACCAATCGCTAAGTTGGCCGCAAAT
>ERZ773004.1542-NODE-1542-length-11110-cov-25.350339_pt1 | contig 11110 bp, 9 predicted proteins | sample MGYA00580667_ERZ773004 | MGnify/ENA primary metagenome ERZ773004 (study PRJEB29015, sample SAMEA2737963) | human oral metagenome | biome: human oral; feature: human-associated habitat; material: dental | place: China | collected 2123 ... | reverse complement strand
CACGACGAGCCGTGGACGCTGCTGGTCCCGGCCGACGGCGCGGTCGAGGCCGACGAGGTCGTCCCCCGGGTCCCCTGAGGTCCGGCCCGGCGCGGTGGAGCGGGTGGCTCGACGGCGCGGCGGCGCGTATCAGCGCGGCCGCGCCGTCGAGTCGCGCACGACGAGGGGGCAGGGCAGGACCCGCTGGGGCGGATCGGGCTGCTCCCCCCGCGCGACGGCGAGCGCCAGCTCGACCGCCGTCTCCCCCATGAGGGCGTGCGGGAGGGCGACGGTGGTCAGTGGGGGGACCAGGCTCTCCGCGAGGGCCTCCTGGTCGTCGAAGCCGACGATCGACAGATCCTCGGGGACGGACGCCCCGAGCCGGGCGGCGGCCAGCAGGGCCCCCGCGGCCACCCTGTCGCAGACGGCGAACAGCGCCGTCGGCCGGCGGGAGGGCGGGACGTCCAGGACCCGCATCGCCGCCGCGTGGCCGTCGTGGATCGACCAGCCGCGGCCCACGTGCCGGACCTCGACCCCCGCCTCGGCGGCGGCGGCGCGGAACGCCCGCCAGCGGATGGGTCCCGACACATTGCCGGAGTCGGCCTCCGGCAGCTCGGGGGAGTGGTGGCCGCCCAGCATGGCGACGCGGCGGTGCCCCAGATCGGCGAGGTGGCGCAGGGCGGCGGCGGCCCCGCCCGCGTCGTCGGGGCTGACCGAGGGCCGGCCCGGCCCGCGCGTCACGCAATTCGCCAGCACGAGGGGAACGCGGGAGACGGGCGGCTCGTCGAGCTGCGTGAAGCCCATGGTGGCGTAGATGATGGCGTCGACCCGACGGCTCTCCAGGGCGGCGATGGCCTCGGCGGCGCGCTCGGTGCGGTGGCCGAGGTCCATCATGAGCAGGACGTGATCGGCGGTGTCGGCGGTCTCGGTGGCGGCGGCCAGGAGCCTGCCGCCGAAGGGGGAGGAGGCGAAGGCGTCGGTGACCAGGCCGATGGAGCTGGTGGAATTGCGCCGCAGGCTCCGGGCGACGTAGTTCGGCCGGTAGTCCAGCTCCTCGGCGGCCTTGAGGACCCGGTCCCGGGTGGCTGACGAGATGTTCCCGGCGTCGCGCCCGTTGAGCACGAACGAGACGGCCGTCGTGGAGACTCCGGCCGCGGCGGCGACGTCGGCGGCGCGCACGCGCGCCCGTCCCTTCGAGCCCGTCATGGGCCCATGTCACCAGCCGCTTCGCGCCGTGTCAATCCGATGGCCCCGCCCCGGCGGACGGGGACGTGCCGAGGACCACGCGGAGCCCGGGGGCTTTCGCCCACTGCGGGGGCGGCCGGTCGGTCACCATTGACCCGTGAGTGATTCCACAGTTCCTTATGACCCGACACGGCCCGAGCTCGACGCGGATCGCCTCATGCTTCAGTCCGCCGTCGTCCTGCGCCTGGGCTGTCTCATGCTCGCCTCGGGCGCCGGCTCCTACCGGGTGAAGTCCTCCATGGCGCGGGCCGCCTCCGCCGTCGGCCTCGACCGCCACGAGGCCACCGTCACCATGACCGAGATCGTGACCTCCTCCTACGTGGGGAACCGATTCCGCACCGAGACGGCGGAGGTGCGCGGGGTCGGCGTCAACGTCGCGCGCCTGGAGGCCCTGCGCCGCATCGTCCACGACCTGCGCGCCCACGAGACCGTGGAGCACCTTCAGACCAAGCTCGACGAGGTGGAGCGCATGAGGGGGCTCTACGGGCCCCTGCTCAATGCGGTCGCCTCCGGCGTCGCCTGCGCGGGGTTCTGCTTCTTGAACCGGGGCGGCTGGGTCGAGTGCCTGGCGGTGCTCGTCGCGGCCTTCATCGGGCAGGCGGTGCGCCGGCAGATGCTTGTGCGGCGCTACCAGCACTTCTTCACCTGGCTGGTCTGCGGCGTCGCCGCCTCGGGCGTCTACATGGGCGTTGTGAGCCTGCTCGGGGCCACGGGCGCGGTCGGCGGCAACCACGAGGGCGGGGTCATCTCGGCGATCCTGTTCCTGATCCCCGGCTTCCCCATGGTCACCGCCATGCTCGACCTGGTGCGCCAGGACTTCTCCAGCGCCCTGTCGCGGGCGGCCTACGTGCTCATGGTCATGGCCGCGGCGGGCGTGGCCGTGTGGACCGTGACCTTCCTGTTCGACTGGCAGGTCGAGGCGACCGACGCCGCGGTCCCCACGGGCTGGGTCCTGCACGTCCTGCGCGCCCTGTGCTCCTTCGTCGCCGCCTACGGATTCGCCATGCTCTTCAACGCCGGCGCGAAGGCGTCGGTGCTCGCCGCCCTCGTGGGCGCGCTGGCCAACACCGGGCGGCTCGTGCTCATTGACGAGTTCCACGTGCCCTGGCAGCTCGCCGTGGGCCTGGCCGCCGTGATCATCGGCGTGCTCGCACAGCTGTTCGTCTCGCGCGCCTCGCTGTCGCGCGTGGCCCTGTCGGTGCCCGCCGTCGTCATCATGATCCCCGGCGTGCCCTTCTACCGGGCGATCTCCGCCCTCAACAACCGGGCCGTGGACGCCAATGTCGCCGTCGGGCAGGCCGCCGCCAACCTGGCCGAGGTCTTCTTCGTCATCACCGCCATCGGGGTCGGCCTGGCCATGGCCCGGATCCTCACCGACCGCAACTGGCGCCACGACGTGTCCACCTCCGGCCACATCACCCTGCCCGAGTCGCACGGCAGCGCCTCGGAGCCACTCAAGCGCCGGGACTGACGACGGCGCCCGGCCTGCCCGCGCACCGCCCCTCTGCGCCGCCCCTCCGCCGCGCCGCCCTCACAGGCCGCCGAGGAACTGGGCGAAGAAGATCTTGGCGATCATGGCCACGGGGTAGACCATGGCGTAGCCCAGTGCGACGCGCGGGTCGGAGCCGGTGCGCTCATTGGCGAAGGCGAGGACGGCCGGTTGGGTCTGGACGCCGCCGACGAGGCCGGACAGGCGCGTGCCGCCCATCCCGACGATCCAGCGCATGGAGGCGTAGGTGCCCAGTCCCACCACGGTGGTGATGACGAATCCGGTCACCAGGATCTTCCACCAGTCGCCCCCGGTGAAGGCGCCGGCGATCTGCCCGCCCGCCTTCGTGCCCGCCTGGGCGAGGAAGACGAGCAGGCCGAACTCGCCCAGGACGGCGGTGGCCGTGAAGGGCAGCGCCGTGACGAAGCTCTTGATCCGCCCGATCTTGCCGAAGACGAGGCCCACCAGGAGCGTGCCGGCCGCCGAGCCGATGGAGAAGGTCGCCCCGGTGGGCGTGAGGAACTTCCACTCGCCGATGACGATGCCCAGGGCCATGCCCACGCCCAGGGCGATGGGGTTGATGGAGGACAGGCCCCGGGCCGAATCGCCGAAGAACTTCGAGATCTCCGCCATGCGCCCGGTCGGGGCGACGACGCGCACGCGGTCGCCCTCCTGGAGGACCAGGTCGGGCGTGCCCACCATGTCGACGTCGCCGCGCCGCACGCGCGAGATCGTCGCCCCGAACTTGGCGTCCACGCCGAGTTCGGCGACGGTGCGCCCGGCGAGCTTGGGGTCGGAGACGGTGATGCGGCGGAAGTCGAGGTAGCGGCGGTCCTCCAGGAGGGAGTGGGAGGAGCCGTGGCCGAGGGCCTCGATGACCTGCTTGACGGCGTCCTGGGTGCCCACGACGGTCACCAGGTCGTCCCGGTTGATCCGGTCCTCGCTGCGCGGGCGCGTGATCGGCCCGGTCTCGCCCCGGCGCAGGCGGGAGAACTTCAGCTCGCCGGAGATGCGCTCGGCGATGTCGCCGATCATGGGGGAGTCCTTGCGCTCGACCCGGATCGTGCGGTTGATGAGCGGGGAGGGCGCGTCCTTGTCCGCGCGGCGGTAGCGCAGGGCCATGAGGCAGAAGAACAGCATCCCGGTGACGCCGTAGAGGTAGGCCACCGCGTACCCGACGGTGGCGATGGCGGCCCCTTCCTCGTTGCCGGCCAGCACCGCCGCGTTGCCGGCGGCGGCCAGCGCCGGCGTGTTCGTGGTGGCCCCCGCGAAGGTCCCCGCGATGAGGGCGGGGTCCATCCCCAGGGCGCGGCCGAGGCCCACGCCCGCCCCGGTCGCCACGAGGAAGGTCAGGAGCATGAGGGCCAGGGGGCCGCCGGCGGTGCGGATGACGTGGAAGAAATTGGGGCCCGACTGGACTCCGATGGCGAAGGTGAAGATGGCCAGCCCGAGGATGCCCAGGGGCGCGGGCACCTCGACGGTCACGCCCTCCGAGGCCCCCCACGCGGCGAGCGCGATCCCGGCGAAGAGCACGGCGGCGGCGCCCAGGCTCACCCCCTTGACCTTGACGTGCCCCACGCCCATGCCCAGGCCGATGAGGAGGAACAGGACGAGAACGGGGTTCTGGGAGAAATGGTGCAGGAGTCCGGTGACCACGGTGGCGCGCCAGCCTTTCCTTCGCTGCTCCGCTGTGCGCAGCGACGTCTGTATCGGGGAACTAGGGAGGATTGTGCCATCTCCCGGCGGGTTGGTGTCGGACTTCGGCCCACCCCGCCCCGAGGTCCGTCCCGCCCCGCCGCGATGCGGAAGAATCGCCGTCGTCCGGGTCCGTGATTCCACGATGTGAGACGAGTGAGTTCCGATATGACTACCCGGGGCCGAACGCCTACCGTTGCCGCTATCCGGTCATCAGGACGACCGGATCAGGCGTTGGGCCCGTACGGGGAGGAGGGCAGGCGAATGGGACGAAGCGGCGCGAATGCGGCTGAGGACCGCCAGATGATGACAGGTGCTCAGGCGCTGGTACGCGCTCTGGAGGACGCCGGGGTCACGGACATCTTCGGCATGCCGGGCGGGGCCATCCTGCCCTTCTACGATCCGCTCCTGTCGAGTTCGAAGATCCGGCACATCCTGGTGCGCCACGAGCAGGGCGCCGGTCACGCGGCCGAGGGCTACGCCCTGGCGACCGGTCGCGTCGGCGTGTGCGTGGCGACCTCCGGGCCCGGGGCCACCAACCTCATCACCGCCATCGCCGATGCGCACATGGACTCGGTGCCCATGGTCGCCATCACCGGTCAGGTCGGGGCGGTCTCGATCGGCACCGACGCCTTCCAGGAGGCGGACATCATCGGGGCGACCATGCCCTTCGTCAAGCACTCCTTCCTGGTGACCTCGCCCGAGGAGGTCCCCGCGCGCGTCGCCGAGGCCTTCCACCTGGCGGCCACCGGCCGTCCCGGGCCCGTCCTCATCGACGTGACCAAGGACGCCCAGGTCGGCCTGACCGCCTACCGGCGCCCCTCGCGCCTGGACCTGCCCGGCTACGCGCTGCCCGGACGGCCCAACCGCCGCCGGGTCGAGCAGGCGGCCGAGGTCATCGCCTCCGCCGAGCGCCCCGTGTTCTACCTGGGCGGGGGCCTGGCCCGGGCCGGCGTGCCGACCCGGGAGCTGCTCGAGCTCGTCGATGTCGTGGGCGCCCCCTTCACCACCACGCTCACCGCCCTGGACGTCCTGCCCACGGACCACCCGCTCCACCTGGGCATGCCGGGGATGCACGGCACCGTCGCCGCCGTCGGGGCGCTCCAGCGCGCCGACGTCGTCATCACCCTCGGCGCCCGCTTCGACGACCGCGTCACCGGCAGGCCGGACACCTTCGCCCGGCACGCCGCCGTCATCCACGTCGATATCGATCCGGCGGAGATCTCCAAGATCCGCACCGCCGATGTGCCCATCGTCGGCGACCTGGCCGACGTCGTCCCCGCCCTGAGCGCGGCCTGCCGCGCCCAGTTCGCCGCCGAGCCGCGCGCCGATACCGACCAGTGGCTCACGGAGGTCGCCCACATGCGGGCCACCTACCCCACCACCTGGACCGACACCGACGACGGCCTCCTCCAGCCGCAGGAGGTCATCACCCACCTGGACGCCCACGCCCCCGAGGACACCATCTGGGTCACCGGCGTCGGCCAGCACCAGATGTGGGCCGCCCACTACCTGCACTTCACCCGCCCCCGCTCCTGGATGACCTCCGCCGGGGCCGGCACCATGGGCTACGGCGTCCCCGCCGCCATGGGGGCCAAGGTCGGCGCGCCCGACCGCCCCGTGTGGCTCATCGACGGCGACGGCTGCTTCCAGATGACCAATCAGGAGCTGGCCACCGCGGCCCTCAATGAGATCCCCATCAAGGTCGCGATCATCAACAACTCCTCCCTGGGCATGGTCCGCCAGTGGCAGACCCTGTTCTACGGGCAGCGCTACTCCAACACCGACCTGCACACCGGCGCCGGAACGGCGCGCATCCCCGACTTCGTCAAACTGGCCGAGGCCTGCGGCGCCGTCGGCATCCGCTGCGAGCGCCTGGAGGACGTCGACGACGTCATCGCCCGGGCCAACGCCATTGACGACCGACCCGTCGTCATCGACTTCATCGTCTCGGCGGACGCCCAGGTGTGGCCCATGGTGGCCGCGGGCGTGTCCAATGACGAGATCCAGCACGCCCGGGGCATGAGCCCGGCGTGGGAAGAGGAGTGAGACCGTGAGCGAGAAGCACACGCTGTCCGTCCTGGTGGAGAACAAGCCCGGCGTGCTCACGCGCGTGTCGGCCCTGTTCACCCGACGCGGCTTCAATATCCACTCCCTGGCCGTGGGCCCCACCGAGCACGAGGACGTCTCGCGCATCACGGTGATCGCCGACGCCGAGGGACTGGCGATGGAGCAGGTGACCAAGCAGCTCAACAAGCTGGTCAACGTGCTCAAGATCGTCGAGCTCGACCCGGCCACCTCCGTGGGCCGCGAGCTCTACCTCATCAAGGTCCGCGCCGACGACGCCAACCGCACCGCGGTGCTGCAGATCGTCGACCTCTTCCGCGCCCACGTCGTGGACGTCTCGCCGACGTCGGTGGTCATCGAGACCGTCGGCTCGGAGTCCAAGGTCAAGGCGCTGCTGGGCGCCCTCCAGCCCTACGGGGTCAAGGAGATCGTCCAGTCCGGCGCCGTGGCCATCACGCGCGGACCGCGATCCATGACCGATCAACTCAAGGAGAAGTGAAGCACCACTATGGCAGCTGAGAAGTTCTACGACGACGACGCGGACCTGTCCGTCATCCAGTCCAAGAAGGTCGCGGTCATCGGCTACGGCTCGCAGGGCCACGCCCACGCGCTCAACCTGCGGGACTCGGGCGTGGAGGTCGTCGTCGGCCTGCGCGAGGGCTCGTCCTCGGTGGCCAAGGCCGAGGAGGCCGGGCTGACCGTCAAGCCGATCGCCGAGGCGGTCGCCTGGGCCGACGTCGTGACCATCCTCGCCCCCGACCAGGTCCAGGCCGCCCTGTACACCGAGCAGATCGAGCCCAACCTCAAGGACGGCGCCGCGCTGCTCTTCGCCCACGGCTTCAACATCCACTTCGGCTACATCGAGCCCGCCGCCGGCCACGACGTCATCATGGTCGCCCCCAAGGGCCCCGGCCACACCGTGCGCCGCGAGTTCGAGGCCGGCCGCGGCGTGCCCGTGCTCGTGTGCGTCGAGCAGGACGCCTCCGGCAATGCCTGGCCGCTGGTCCTGTCCTATGCCAAGGCCATCGGCGGCACGCGCGCCGGCGCCATCAAGACCACCTTCCGCGAGGAGACCGAGACCGACCTGTTCGGCGAGCAGACCGTCCTGTGCGGCGGCGTCTCCAAGCTCATCCAGTACGGCTTCGAGACCCTGGTCGAGGCCGGCTACCAGCCCGAGATGGCCTACTTCGAGGTCTGCCACGAGATGAAGCTCATCGTCGACCTCATCAACGAGGGCGGCATCTCCAAGCAGCGCTGGTCCTGCTCCGACACCGCCGAGTACGGCGACTACGTCTCCGGCCCGCGCGTCATCACCCCCGACGTCAAGGAGCACATGAAGGAGGTCCTGGCCGACATCCAGGACGGCTCCTTCGCCAAGCGCTTCATGGACGACCAGGCCGCCGGCGCGCCGGAGTTCAAGAAGCTGCGCGCCCAGGGCGAGGCCCACCCCATCGAGACCACCGGCCGGCAGGTGCGCTCCATGTTCGCCTGGCGCGCCGACGTCGACAAGGACTACACCGAGGGCTCCGTGGCCCGCTGATCGGGCGGCGGCGCCCGGCCGGCGATGCTGACTGATGACGCCGGCCATCGGCGTCGACCGACAGTGCCGGCACTGACGGCGCCGACACCCGCCGGTCGGCGGCGCTGACGGCGCGACGGTTGCGGACGGGCGGGTCCGCGCACTGCTCAGGCGGGGCGCGGACCCGCCCGCCGTCGTCCTGCCCTCGGGACTGGCCGGGGCGGGCGGTGCTCGACCGCGAGAAGATCCGGTCGGATAGTCTTGAGGGCCTTCGGCGAGATCCGCGCGGGCGGCGGTCAGCGCGGAACGGTCCGCTCCATGCTGTCCCCCCGGGTGCTGGCCGGCGAGGAGAATCTGAGACTCGCGGCGGAGCTCATCGTCCCCGGGACGACGGAGATTGCGCACCGCAATGTTCGGCTGCACAATACATTCCTGCGCTACGAGATCGAGCTGTCCGTCGATGACTCTGACGGAGTCGCCCGCCGACTACGTGATTGAGGGGGAGTGGAATGGTATAAATGATAATATATTCGTGACATATCCTCTACGACGCTGCGAAAAAGGCGTTCCCACCATCTACGTCCTCGATACCACATTCGACGAGGAAAGAGATCCCTACGACTTCATGGACTCCGTCGAGGTCGACGGGATGGAGGCGACCGCGTTGAGCATGGCGGACCTGTTCGTTCCGCCTGAGGTGCGCGCGGTGCGCTGGGAGATGGCCTCGTGGCGGTTCTTGTCCCTCGAGCCGAGCGCCATGCGCGCCGCGGACAGCGTCGACGAGGTCGGTCCGATCTCGGCCACCGGCGCGCACGTCCCCGCCTTCCTCCATCGGCAGGAGCAGCGCACCGGGAGCGCGGTCTGCGACGAGGTCCGCCGGGCCGTGTCCGCCCTGGTCGATATCCGGAGTCTGCGGGTCGTCCCCAATGGCGACTTCCTGGAGCTGCGGGCCCGCCTGGGGGAGGGCCCCGAGCTGCCGGCGCGCTCGCTGTCGGACGGGACGCTGCGCTTCCTCACCCTGGCGGCACTGGGAGTATCCGATGATATCGGGCTCATCGCCCTGGAGGAGCCGGAGAACGGCATTCACCCGGCGAAGATCGAGGCGATGCTCGGGCTGCTGCGCTCGTTGTCCCAGCCGGAAGAACCGGAGGAGCCGGAGGAGAAGAACTATTCTGATCCGTGGTTCTGGCTGGAGTCGATTGATCCGATCGAGTCGATTGATCCGATCGGGCCGAAGAGCGGACGTCTGCGCCAGGTGCTCGTCAACACCCACTCCCCGTACCTCGTCGAGGAGGTGCTGCGGCGGGCCCCGGATGACGTCTTGTGCGCGGTCCTGTGGACGCGCCAGGACCCCGATGGGCGGCGCAGCTCCTCGGCCTTCTTCCATCCGCTGGCGGGTACCTGGCGGGTGCAGCGGTGGAAGGAGCGGGGCGGGCCGCGCGCCATGGCGCCGGTGTCCCGATCCCGGCTTGTCGATTATCTGCGCGACCCGGCCGCCGAGGATACGGGGGATGACGCGTGAGCGGCTACTGGCAGTGCGCCTTCGTGTGCGAGGGAAGATCGGACGAGCCCCTGGCGGAGACGCTGCAGAGTCTCATGCTCGCCTGTCGTCCGGGCGATGATATTGCGGTCGAGGTCTACCGCCCCGAGAGGGCGACGGATCGTAGTGTCACCGCGAAACTGGCGGCCATTGCCGCTGACGATGTATACGATCTCATCTTCGTGCATCGTGATGCGGACAGCGCCGGGTGGGAGGCTCGCGCGGAGGAGATCCGTTCAGCCGGGGAGGAGCGCGCGGTGCCGGTGATCCCGGTGCGCATGACGGAGACCTGGGCGCTCGCCCATCTCCGGGTGGAGGGGGAATGCCGCAAATGGCTGGCCGACAATGCGAGTGTCGGGCGTTTGCGGGCCCTGGAGGAGGCGAGTGATCCCAACCCTCATCGGGCGGGGCCGGCCCGGACGTCTCATCCCGACCGCGGGGGTGCACCCCCGGAATCCTCGAGATCGTCACTCGACCCGCGAGCACGTCACTTAACCCACGAGCACGTCTGCTAGGGGTACGTTCTCGTGGGTTAAGTGACGTGCTCGCGGGTTACCCGGCGATCTCGCGGGTTAAGTGACGTGCTCGCGCGCCCGCCCCGGGCCGACTCCCGGGCGAGTGCGTGCCGGGACCGGCGGAGCCCCGCACCGGATGGCCACTATGCGAGCCGCGCGTCTCGCATGGTGACCGCGCCCGTAGGGTGGGGCCATGACGCAGACCATTGAGCTCGCAGTGATCCCGGGTGACGGCATCGGCAAGGAGGTCGTGCCCGAGGGCCTCAAGGTCCTGGCCGCCGCCCTGGAGGGGACCGGCGTCGAGGTCGCCACCACCGACTTCGATCTCGGCGCCGACCGCTGGCACCGCACCGGCGAGACCCTCACCGATGCCGACCTGGAGGCCATCAAGGGCCACGACGCCATCCTCCTGGGCGCCGTCGGCGACCCCTCCGTCCCCTCCGGCGTCCTGGAGCGCGGCCTGCTGCTGCGCCTGCGCTTCGCCCTGGACCACTACGTCAACCTGCGCCCGGCCACGTACTACCCGGGCGCGCCCACGCCCCTGGCCGATCCGGGCGAGATCGACTTCGTGGTCGTGCGCGAGGGCACCGAGGGCCTGTACTGCGGCAACGGGGGAGTGGTGCGCGCGGGCACGCCCCACGAGATCGCCACCGAGGTGAGCGTCAACACCGCCTACGGGGTCGAGCGCGTCGTGCGCTACGCCTTCGAGCGGGCCCGCACCCGCCGGGGCCGCCTCACGCTGGTCCACAAGCACAATGTGCTCGTCAACGCCGGCCACCTGTGGCGGCGCACCGTCGCGGCCGTGGGCGCGCAGTACCCCGACGTCGCCGTCGACTACAACCACGTCGACGCCGCCGCCATCTACATGGTCACCGACCCGGGCCGCTTCGACGTCATCGTCACCGACAACCTCTTCGGCGACATCCTCACCGACGAGGCGGGTGCCGTCACCGGTGGTATCGGGCTGTCGGCCTCGGGCAACATCAACCCCGAGGGGGTCTTCCCCTCCATGTTCGAGCCCGTCCACGGCTCGGCCCCCGACATCGCCGGACAGGGGAAGG
>ERZ773004.1532-NODE-1532-length-11200-cov-19.229789_pt1 | contig 11200 bp, 7 predicted proteins | sample MGYA00580667_ERZ773004 | MGnify/ENA primary metagenome ERZ773004 (study PRJEB29015, sample SAMEA2737963) | human oral metagenome | biome: human oral; feature: human-associated habitat; material: dental | place: China | collected 2123 ... | reverse complement strand
GGGGGCCGTGCTCATCGAGGCGGGGACGGTTGCGGATGAGCTCGGCCTTGTACAGCGAGTTGAGGGCCCCGGCCAGAGCAAAGCCGAAAGGAGTCCCCTTCGACCCGACGGATGCGACCGCCTCGCACTGGGCCGGGGTCCGCCCGCAGCGGATGGCCCGGTGCTGCACCCCGCAGTCGCAGTGATGGACCCGGGCCGGTCGGGTCGGCGCCGGTTCGCTGGCGCGCCCAGACGGCCATCTTCAGGGCGCCGGCGGCCGGGTCCGTGCACGGGCTCGTGCAGGTCCGCTGGCCGATGACCCGCCGGGAGTAGACGTCCGTCACGAAGGTCACGTGCACCCAGCCACTCATGGTACGCACGTAGGTGATGTCCACCACCCACAGCTCGTTCGGCCTGAAAGCGCTGAAATGCCGGTTCACCAGGTCTGCCCCCTTCGGTGCGGACCGGGTGGTGCGCGGTGACTTGGCGCGCCGCGCCCCGTGCAGACCCGTGCCGCGCATGAGCCGCACGGGCGGTGCACCGCCCCCGCGCGACCGGTCCCGTGACGCCCGGCGATCTCGGGCCGACCCCGCATGACGTGCATCTCGCGGGCCCCGAACACCGAGTAGTCGCCACTTGTGGACACGACCGATCCCGCTTCGCAGGGCGTCATCGCGCAGGCTCCTGGCACTGGGCGGGGATGGCTGCGGCGGGCCCAGGCAGGCGCTCGGAGCGATCCCGGCGCCAGCGCCGGCCGGCGCCCCGCAGACCCGGCGCGGGCCCCGAGACCCGCCCCGCCATCATCGATGAACGAGCCGCCTCCAGCGGCGCTCACACCCCGCCCGGGCGAAACACGCCCCCGCCCTGCGCAGGACATCACCGGCCCGCACCCGACCCGCCGGGCCCCCGACACCGGCTCCCCGATCCGCTGAGCCACCTCGGCGGTGGTTCCCGGCCGGTCGCCCCCGGTCGATCTCGGCCCGCCTCACCCGGGTGCGCAGGACCCCGGGGCGGACTCCCAACCCCCTCGACGATCCGACGCACCGCCCCCGGGCCGATCCGGGCCGGCCCCCGCCACCCGACGCCATCCCAGTCGCGCCCGCCCGCGCAACTCCAACGAGCACTTCTCCAAGCCCCGCGGCAGTGCCCCCCCCGTCATCACCGCCCCCATCAAATCCGGAACGATTCACAGAGAGGGCGCCAACGAGAGACGATTCCGGGGTGTGGCACGCGGGCACGCCCGTGGCCGGGTCGATTCAGACCCAGGATGGCAGCAGCATGTGCCAGTGCCAGAAGTCGTAGGAGACCGTCTGGCCGGTCCAGATCGGCCACCACAGCACGGCGAAGATCGTGGCGGCGATGACGACGGCGGCGAGAACCCACAGTCCCTCGGCACGCGTGCGCCACGCCGGCACCCCCGTCCACTCGGCCGGCAGACCGCGACGCGTCGGCCGTCCGCCGAATCCCAGCAGCCGCGCCATGAATCCGCGTGGATACGGCCGGTCCTCGCCAATGCTTCCAGAGGCCAGGGCGGCATCCTCCCTCGACGCCAGACGGGAGCCGGGCACGGGTTCAATGAGCCCGGAGATCGCACCGAGCCACAGGGTGAGGGCGAGCACCACGAAGGGGACGAAGGCCACCGTGTAGAAGCCGAAGATGGTGCGGTTCTGGTAGATGAACCACGGCAGGTACAGGCCGACGTACCCGATGAGAGCCACCCAGGCCCGCCAGTCCCTGTTGCGGAGGGCGAGCACCAGCACGCAGAAGATGAGTCCGATAACGGCCGACCACCACACGGGGATATTCCCGATCGACGTAATGGCCTGGACGCACTTGCCGGTCCCGCAGTGAGTACCGGCGAGCTCGCGCTCGTCGGGCCAGTAGAAGGAGGTCGGCCGCCACTGCACCAGCCACTGGATGGGCTTGGACATGTAGGGGTGGGGGTCCTCGAGGTGGGTGTGGAAGTTGTACATCGACAGGTGGTACTCGAGCAGGCTGTTGAGGCTGTCGGGAAGCCAGCTGCGCACGAGTTCGCCGGCTTCGCGATGCGTGGCCGCCCAGTTGCGGTCGAATGCGCGAGCGTGCATGAACCACGACCACCATCCGAGCACGTAGACCACGAGGGCGACGGGGACGAGGTGGAGGAAGTCGAGGACACCGCGGTGCAGAATCCCGTCGAGGAACCAGCTGCGCGCCCGGATGCGATGCAGCGCCGTCAGGTCCCATACGACGGTGAGGATCCCGACGCCGGCCAGGAGGTATGCACCAGACCACTTGATCGAGCAGGTCAGGCCCAGACTCACGCCGGTCGCCAGGAGCCAGGGCCGCATAAGCGGCAGGGGCGCCCAGGAACCGACGTACGTGCCGTCCAGTCCGGTCGCCAGGCGAGCGCGGAACCACTCGCGGTCGCGCACCAGGCAGTAAATGGACAGGAGCGAGAAGAAGCCGATGAAGATGTCGAGCAGGCCGATGCGCGACTCCGTGATCCCGGTGCCATCGATGGCCAGGAGGAACCCCGCCAGGCCCGCCAGGAGCGGTGAGTGCGTCAGCCGCATGGTCAGTCGCGCCAGCAGGAACACGGTGAGGATGCCGGCGACCGCCGGTATGAAGCGCCAGCCGAAGGGATTGCCCGGGCCGAAGATCTCCATTCCCAAACCGATGAGCCACTTGCCCAGCTGCGGGTGAACGACGTAGGCGGGCTCGAGGGTCAGCGCCGAGAAGTTGCCCTTGGCGAAGAGCTCGTCGGCGTTGTCGGACCAGACCGACTCGTACCCGTTGTGCCACAGGGCGTAGGCGTCCTTGACGTAGTAGATCTCGTCGAACATGAGCCGGTCGGGGTGCCCCAGACCGATCAGTCTGGTCAGGGCCGCGATGAGCGTCACGACTCCGGTGGCGATCCAGCCGTTGATGCGCACGGATTGTTCCAGGACCCAGTTCCCCGGCTTCAGCCCGAGCCGACGACGCAGCTGGTCCTGCCTCCGCGACGAGAGCGGGGAGAGGGAGGCCCCGGCTCCGGACGGACGGGTGAGGAACCGCGTCGTCACAGATTCCGGCACGACGCCGACCGCATTGTCCCACTCGGACGGCGGCACGACGGGGTCGGGCATAAGGCCGTAGTCCACCATCATGGGAACGGGAGCCGGTGCCGCGTCATCCGTGGTCCCGGTGGTCTCGGCGGTCTCGTCCGGTGCACCTCCGGTTTCGGTCTCCTCGATCTCGGCGTCCTCGGGGGAGGGTTCGCTCTCGGGGTCTTCGTTCTCGGTGCTTCCGGTTTCGGCGTCCTCGGGGGAGGGGCCGTTCTCGGGGTCTTCGTTCTCAGTGTTTCCGGTTTCGGCGTCCTCGTTGGAATCCGTCGTCGTGACCGAGGGTGATGCCCCGTCCGGATTGACGGGCGGCTCCGTCTCGGTCGGCGGGGCCGGCACGTTGTCGGAGGGGCTGGGCAGGGCGTCACGGGAGTGGCTCACGGCGGCGAGTCTAAATCCGTGACCATACTGAGCCCATGAGTGACGCCACGTCTTGCCCGCAGCCCGACGACGGCGCCGGTCCTTCCGCCGACCCTCCTGCCCTGCGTCCCGGCGCTATTACGCTGGCCGCCACGCCGATCGGCAATATGGGAGACGTCACAGACCGCCTGCGTCATGCCCTGGCCACCGCCGACCTCATCGCCGCCGAGGACACCCGCCGTCTGCGCGCCCTCGCCCAACGCGCAGGCGTCCGCGTCGTCGCCCGCCTCGTGTCCTTTCACGAGCACAACGAGCGCGACCGGGCCGCCCGGCTCGTCTCGGCGGCCCGGGGCGGCGCCCGCGTCCTCGTGGTCTCCGACGCCGGCATGCCCTCGGTCTCCGACCCGGGCTACCGCCTCGTCGTCGCCGCCGATAAGGCGGGCGTGCCCGTCACGGTCGCGCCCGGCCCCTCCGCGGTCCTGACGGCCCTGGCGCTGTCCGGCCTGGCCACCGACCGCTTCTGCTTCGAGGGCTTCCCGCCCCGCCGCTCCGGGGAGCGCAGGCGCGTCCTGAGCTCCCTGGCGCGGGAGCCGCGCACCCTGATCTTCTTCGAGTCCCCGCGCCGCGTTCACGACACCCTGACCGACATGGTCGGGGCCTTCGGCGCCGGGCGCCGCGCCGCGCTGTGCCGGGAGCTGACCAAGACCCACGAGGATGTTCGCCGCGCCACCCTGGGCGAGCTCGCCGCGCTGACCGATGGCGGAGCGCTCGGGGAGATCGTCCTCGTCGTCGCGGGGGCCGATCGCGCCGGCGCCGATCCCGCCGGCGCCGCCCGCGAGGCCCTCGCCCTGACGGGGGAGGGGATGAGGCTCAAGACGGCGGCGGGCGTCGCCGCCCGGGCCGCCGGCCTGCGCCCCAACGAGGTCTACCGGGCGGCCCTGGAGCTGCGCGGGGACCGGTAGCGCGGGGCCGCGCCCACGGGTCGGATCAGTACTGCTGCCACTGCTGGTCTCCCGGGTAGCCGCCGCCCATGGCGACCTGCGCCTCGTGGGCCTTCCTGTTGTACGAGAGGCGCACGGCCAGCCAGATAATGGCGCCGATGAGCAGGGGAAGACCCACGATGCCCAGGAGGACGATGCCGACGATGCCCAGGTCGCCGCCGACGATGCCCCCGCCTTTCAGAGCCTGCCCGATGTAGACCTTCTTGGATCCCGGGGTGGTGCAGTTGATGGTGTGCTTCCCGTCCTGGCCGGAGGAGAAGGTGGCGACCATCGTGTGATGGTCGACTTTCACCGTCGAGTCGTTCCACTTGGCGGTTGACACGTCGGAGCCGTTCGGGGCGGTGACGGTGCAGGAGGGATCGCCCTCGCTGTACAGGGCGTAGATGCTGGTGCTTTTCAGATCCGCCGTCACCTCGCCGTTGGGCTTGATGGGAGTCAGCGTGCGGGAGATGTTCATGATCATGACCACTGAGGCGATGAAGATGGCCAGCGCCCCGAGAACCATCACCAGCGCGATGCTCAGGAGGATGACCGGCCCCTTCTTGCCCTTGGGGGCCGGGACCGATACGTCCGCGTAGGAGAGGGACTCGTCGTATGGGCTATTGCCCCCGTAGGCGGGTGCCATTGCGTTCTGCCGGCCGAAGTAGGGGTCCGGCCCGCCCTGGGCGTAGGGCGCCGACGGCGCGCCGGGGCCGACGTAGAGCGGGCCCCGGCCGTACGGCTGGGAGCCGTAGAACGAATCGTTGGACGGGGGTGCCTGGGACATGCGTGATCCTCTATCCGCTGTGCGCAGGGGTCAGTACTGCTGCTGGCCTCCCGGGTAGCCGCCGCCCATGGCCGCCTGCGCCTGGCGGGCCTTCCTGTTGTACGAGAGGCGCACGACCAGCCAGATAATGGCGCCGATGAGCATGGGGACGCCCACAACGGCCAGGATGATGGCGACGCCCATGCCCAGCACGCCGTTGACGATGCCATCGCTGTCCAGGGCCTGCCCGATGCTGACGTCCTCGGATCCCGGGGTGGTGCAGTTGATGGTGTGCTTCCCGTCCTGCTCGGGGGAGAAGGTGGCGACCATCGTGTGGCCGTCGATCTTCGTGTTGGAGGTGCTCACGTCCAGGACCGCCACGTCGGAGCCGTTCGGGGCGGTGACGGTGCAGGAGGGGTCCCCATCGCTGTACAGGGCGTAGATGCTGGAGCCCTTGAGGTCCGCCGTCACCTCGCCATTGGGTTTGACGGGCGTCAGCGTGCCGGAGATATTCGCCACCATCACCACTGAGCCGATGAAGACGGCCACGGCTCCGATGACCATCACCAGCGCGATGCTCAGGAGGATGACCGGTCCCTTCTTGCCCTTGGGGGCCGGGACCGGTGAGCCCGTGTAGGAGAAGGACTCGTTGTGCGGGTTATTGCCGCCGTAGGCGGGCGGCATCGCGTTCTGCTGGTCGGCGTAGGGCGCCGACGGCGCACTGGAGCCGGAGTAGGGCGAGCCCTGGCCGTACGGCTGGGAGCCGTAGAATGAATCGTTGGACGGGGGTACCTGGGACATGCGTGATCCTCTATGCATAGGGGTGGTCCGGAAGGCCGGAGGCCAACCTGGCCGATGCGGGACGTGACGTCGTCGTACCGGTTGGTCCAGAATACGGCAGGACGCCGCCGTGGCCGTGTCCGCGGGAGCGGATAGGCTTAGCGCCATGAGCCACATCCTCTCCGCGGTCGCCTGGCCCTACGCCAACGGCCCCCGCCACATCGGCCACGTCGCCGGCTTCGGCGTGCCCTCCGACGTCTTCTCCCGCTACATGCGCATGGCGGGCCACGACGTCCTCATGGTCTCGGGCACGGACGAGCACGGCACCCCGATCCTCGTCGCCGCCGATGAGGAGGGCGTGAGCGCCCGCGAGCTGGCCGACCGCAATAACCGGCTCATCGTCGAGGATCTGGTGGCCCTGGGCCTGTCCTACGACCTGTTCACCCGCACCACCGCCGGCAACCACTACCGCGTGGTGCAGGATATGTTCCGCACGGTGCGGGACAACGGCTACATGATCGAGCGGGTCACCCGCTCCGCCATCAGCCCCTCGACCGGCCGCACCCTGCCCGACCGCTACATCGAGGGCACCTGCCCCCTGTGCGGCGCTCCCGGCGCCCGCGGCGACCAGTGCGACACCTGCGGCAACCAGCTCGACCCCACCGATCTCATCGCCCCCCGTTCGCGCATCAACGGCGAGACCCCCGAGTTCGTCGAGTCGGTCCACTACTTCCTCGACCTGCCGGCCCTCGCCGACGCCCTGGGGACCTGGCTCGACGAGCGCGAGGCCTCGGGCACGTGGCGCCCCAATGTCATCCGCTTCTCCAAGAACATCCTCCAGGAGATCCGCCCGCGCGCCATGACGCGCGACATCGACTGGGGCATCCCCGTGCCCGGCTGGGAGGACCAGCCCACCAAGCGCCTCTACGTGTGGTTCGACGCCGTCATCGGCTACCTGTCGGCCTCCATCGAGTGGGCCCGGCGCACCGGCGACCCGCAGGCCTGGCGGGCCTGGTGGAACGACCCGCAGGCCCTGTCCTACTACTTCATGGGCAAGGACAATATCGTCTTCCACTCCCAGATCTGGCCCGCCGAGCTCCTGGGCTACAACGGCCAGGGGTCCCGTGCGGGTCTGCCCGGCGTCGGCCCCGGCGAGCTCGGCGTCCTCGACCTGCCCACCGAGGTCGTCTCCAGCGAGTTCCTCACCATGGAGGGCAGGAAGTTCTCCTCCTCCCACGGCATCGTCATCTACGTGCGCGACTTCCTCAGCCGCTACCAGGCCGACGCCCTGCGCTACTTCATCTGCGCCGCCGGCCCGGAGAACGCCGACGCCGACTTCACGTGGGCCGAGTTCGTGCGCCGCACCAACGGCGAGCTCGTGGCCGGCTGGGGCAATCTCGTCAACCGCACCGCCGCCATGATCCACAAGCGCTTCGGCGCCGTCCCCGAGCCCGGCGAGCTCCAGGAGGTGGACCGGGCCCTGCTGGACTCCATCGGGGAGGGGTTCGACGTCGTCGGCGGCCTTCTGCGCCGCCACCGCCAGAAGGCCGCCCTGGCCGAGGTCATGCGCCTGGTCGGGGAGGCCAATAAGTACGTGGCGGACACCGAGCCCTTCAAGCTCAAGGGCGAGGAGCAGCGGGCGCGCCTGGCCGCGATCCTGCACACCCTCGCCCAGGCCGTGGCGGACCTCAACCTCATGCTCTCGCCCTTCCTCCCCCACGCCGCCAACGACGTCGACCGCGTCATGGGCGGGGACGGGCGGATCGCGCCCATGCCCCGGATCGAGGAGGTCGCCGAGCTCGACCCGCAGGTCCTGCCCGAGGCCTTCGCCGGCCGCACCGGCTACCCCATCATCACCGGCGACTACACCACCGCCCCCGCCTGGCGGCGCCACGAGGTCGTCGTCGGCACCCCCATCGCCAAGCCCGCCCCCGTCTTCGTCAAGCTCGACGAGTCCATTGTCGAGGCCGAGCTGGCCCGCTACGCCGACGCCGTCCCCGACGACGTCACCGGCGCCTGACACCGCCGCGGCGCCGCCTTCGGGCGGTGCGGATGAGCTTCGAGGAGCGCCATGAGCCGCAAGCATCGCGACAGGTCCTGGCCGCCGGCCGACGCCGTCGCCCCCCTGGCCGGGCCCGTGACCGACAACCACACCCACCTGCCGGTGGGCGGACCATCCGGCGCCGCCCCCGTCCTGGATGACGCCCCGACCGGCGCCGTCCCCGACGCCGCCGAGCTGGTGCGGTGCGCCGCCGCCGTCGGCGTCACCCGCATGATCACCTCGGCATGCGAGACCGCCGCCTGGGAGGGCTCCCTCGACCTGGCCCGCGACCTTGCGGGCGTGCGGGTCGCCGCGGCGATCCACCCCAATGAGGCGGTGGCGCACGCCGGGGTGCGCGAGGTGGGTCCCGACGGCCTGGAGCCGCTGTCGGAGCCCCATCACGCCGAGCCGCTGGACGAGGCCATGTCCCGCCTGGAGGGCCTGGTGCGCGCCCACCGGGACCTCGTGGTCGCCGTCGGGGAGACCGGCCTGGACTACTTCCGCGCCGGCGAGCGCGGCCGGGCCGTCCAGAGGGAGGCCTTCCGGGCGCATATCGCGCTGGCCAAGGAGCTGGGGCTGCCGCTGCAGATCCACGACCGGGACGCCCACGAGGACTGCGTGGCCGTCCTGGAGGCCGACGGCGCCCCGGAGCGGACCGTCTTCCACTGCTTCTCCGGCGGGCCGCGGCTGGCGGCCGCGTGCGCCGAGCACGGCTGGTACGCCTCGGTGGCGGGACCGGTGACCTATCCGTCGAACGAGGAGCTGCGCCGGGCGGTGGCGTCCCTGCCCGCCGAGCTGCTGCTGGTGGAGACCGACGCCCCCTACCTCCCGCCCAAGCCCTGGCGGGGGCGCCCCAACACCTCCTACCTCATGGGGGTCACCGTGCGCTTCCTGGCGCGGCTGCGCGGCATCGACGAGGAGCGGATGTGTTCGCTCCTGGCTGTGAGCAACAACATAGTCTACGGGATGTGGTAGGGTCTTCCGTCATGCCGGAGCGGTATTCGGCGGCTTTCCCGTGCTTGTGTGACTGCACGTATTGCACAGACGCCGATGGTCCGCTAGCGTCAGTGAACACTACTACCGTGAGGACAGGATCAGTGGGTCGACACTCTCAAAGCAGTTCCCTGCGCACGACGGCGGTCGGGCTCGGGGCACTCGTTCAGAAGGGCTTGACTTCCTCCGCCAGCCCTGCACGTGGGCGCCGGCGGGCGGAGAAGGCTCCACGCAGCGTTATCTCGCCGACGATGTACCGCGCGGGCGGTGTCGCGGCCGCCCTGGCTCTGGCCGTCTCCGGCGGCGCCTACGCGGCGGTCCAGGCCACGGGCTCCGACGCCCAGCCGATGACCGAGAGCCAGGCGCGTCTTCAGGACATCGCCGACAACTCCGCTCCGGACGTCGACGACTCCGCCTCGACGACCGATGACTCCGCGGCCGACGACTCATCGGAGCTGTCGGTCGAGGGCGATGGGTCCTCGGTGACCACGGTCACCGAGGACGTGACCGATGCGCACTCCTCCACCCAGGAGGAGACCGACTCGCTGCCCCAGGGGCAGACCCAGGTCAAGACCGCCGGCGTCGACGGGGTCTCCCGCGTCACCTATCAGGTGACCATGCGCGACGGCCAGGAGGTCTCCCGCGAGGCCGTGTCCAGCGTGGTGGTGACCCAGCGGGTCGACGAGGTCGTGCTCGTGGGCACCGGCGAGGCGACGACGGCCTCGGCCGCGTCCGCCGCACCCGCCCCCGCCGCCGCGCCGTCGGCCCCCGTGGCGGAGACCGCCGCCGCCGGGACCGACGCCGCCTCCGCCCAGGCGGTCGCCAGGTCCATGATGGGCTCCTACGGCTGGGGGGACGACCAGTTCTCCTGCCTGGTCAGCCTGTGGAACCGCGAGTCCAGCTGGGACTATCAGGCCGAGAACGCCTCCTCCGGCGCCTACGGCATTCCTCAGTCCCTGCCCGGGTCGAAGATGGGCTCGGTCGGCGCGGACTGGCGCACCAACCCCACCACCCAGATCATCTGGGGGCTCGGCTACATCTCCGGCCGCTACGGCTCGCCCTGCTCCGCCTGGGCGCACTCGGAGGCGACCGGCTGGTACTGATCGGCTGGTCCGGGTCGCAGGCGCGCGCCGCGGCCCGTCCGCCGTGATCCGCTTGTTGCGGCGGGCCCCGGTGAAGGGGCGGCCCGCCGTGAGCGCATGGCGGTCCCCGCTGCGCCGGTCCGGTTGGACCGGCCGACGGCGCGGGCCGCAGTTTCTCCATGCCCGATACGGTTCTGAGCCGGTGAGGCCGCACGTCCTTGAAACCAGACCAGCGATCATGCTCCTCGCCACCGACGTCCCTCGATGCGGGCGGGACGGCCCGTAGCATGCGCTCTGCCCACTACGCTGTTGTCATGCCTGAGACCTCTGCCGTCCACGGTGCCGGGCACTACGACGCCCCCGCTCGCGGTCTGCTCGGCCCGGGGGATGTGCGCGGACTCGTCCGGGCCCTGGGCGTCCGCCCCGCCAAGGCCCGGGGGCAGAACTTCGTCCACGACGCCGGAACGGTGCGCCGCATCGTCCGCCGCGCCGGGGTGCGGCCGGGCGAGGACGTCCTCGAGATCGGCCCGGGCCTGGGCTCGCTCACCCTGGCGCTCCTGGAGGCCGGGGCCCGCGTCACCGCCGTCGAGATCGACCCGCGGCTCGCGCGCGCCCTGCCCGTCACCGCCGCCTCCCGTCTGCCGGGCGCCGCCCCCCGCCTGCGCGTCGTGACCGCCGACGCCCTGACCATCGACGGTCCGGACGCCCTGGGCGCCGGCCACTGCCCGACCCGTCTCGTGGCGAACCTGCCCTACAACGTGGCCGTCCCGGTACTGCTCACCCTGCTCGCCGCCCTGCCCGCCCTGCGCTCGGCCACCGTCATGGTGCAGGCCGAGGTCGCCGACCGCCTGGCCGCGGCCCCCGGGACCAGGGCCTACGGAGTCCCCAGCGTCAAGGCCGCCTGGTACGCCTCGGCCAGGCGCACGATCACCATCGGGCGGACCGTCTTCTGGCCCGCGCCCAACGTCGACTCGGCCCTCGTCGAGCTCGTCCGGCGCGACCCGCCCGCCACCGCGGCCACCCGTGAGGAGGTCTTCGCCGTCGTCGACGCCGCCTTCGCCCAGCGGCGCAAGACCCTGCGCCGGGCCCTGGCCCCCCTGACGGCGGGCCCCGGGGCCGCCGAGGCCGCGATCCGC
>ERZ773004.1523-NODE-1523-length-11255-cov-5.320536_pt1 | contig 11255 bp, 9 predicted proteins | sample MGYA00580667_ERZ773004 | MGnify/ENA primary metagenome ERZ773004 (study PRJEB29015, sample SAMEA2737963) | human oral metagenome | biome: human oral; feature: human-associated habitat; material: dental | place: China | collected 2123 ... | reverse complement strand
CATCATAAATTTTTCTATAGCTACTTCCTTTTTTAGGATTTGGTAAGTTATCAGTTTTCTGTGCAGCTTTTTTTATCTGTTTAATCATGCTATTTTGTTTAGTTGAAATACTTGTGCTATTTTTCGTTGTTTTAAACGTTTTGCTGATCTCTTTTTTTGCCACTTTCTTAACTTGTGTTGATAACACACGCTCATCAATTTGAGTATAAGCTGTTTCTTTAATTTGTACTTTCGCTGTATTGACATTACTATTTAAAATAGTGACTAATAATGCCATACCCACAGCTTGTCCGATATATCTTGAGGCATTAACGATTCCTGATCCAATACCGGTCTTATTCACTGGTAAGTACTTGACAGATGAAGTCACTGCCATAGCCATAAATCCTAATCCTAGTCCAATAATGATATTACAACAAATAATGATACTTTGAGATGTATCGTATTTAATTAAGCTTAGCATAAATAAACCAGCAGATGTAATAATTAAACCAATACTTATTAATAGTCTTGCACTAATTTTTTGATACATCTTAGTTGCTAAGGGCATCCCTATCACAATTGCCAAAGACACAGGAATAATTAAATAGGCAGAATGTAAAGCAGAGTAACCCCGAACATTTTGCAAGAAATAATTCAAAATTAATGATGGAACAATAATTGCAAGCCCAAATACCATGTAGATGATACTTGAAGAAGTAAAAGTATTTTCTTTGAATAAACTCAGCTCAATTATAGGTGACTTTACTTTCCTTTCAATTAAAATAAGGAAAAAGAGACCAACTACACTAATGATAAAACTAGAAAAAATAATTTGTGAAGTCCATCCATATTCACGACCTTCCAACAAACCAAAGGTAAGACCTCCTAAAGTACAAGTAAGGAAAATCATTCCTAACCAATCAATATTTTTAGAAATCGTTTGGTCATATGACTCTTTTGTTCCAAATAGTATCATTAAAAATGCCAAAATAGCAATTGGTACATTGATTCCAAAAATCCAATGATATGTTGTCCAATGGATGATTAATCCTCCAATAACTGGTCCACCTGCTGCAGCTAAAGCACTAAACGCTCCCATAATTGCTGTAATACGACTTGTATTTTGTCTACCAAATAATTCGATTCCCATAGGTAAAACAATCGGAGTTAATATGGCTCCTCCAATCCCTTGAAACAAACGAAACACGATTAACATTGATAATGATCCTGCCATCATACATGCAAATGAAAATATTCCGAATATAAGAACCCCCATTAACATAACTAATTTTCTACCATATATATCAGCTAGTTTGGAAACTGTAATGATAAATACAGCCATTGCCAAAACATAGATTGTTGCTACCCAACTGGTATCTGTTAATCCAGTATGTAAGTCTTCCATAATATCAGGCAATGCAATATTTACAATCGTTGCATCTAAAGCGCCCATAAACATTGCTAAAACTAGTCCGATAAATCCTATAATTTTTCTTCCTTTTGTCATTGAGTTTTGATTCCTTTCATTAATCAATATATCTAATAATCAGCGACGCATCATTATAATGAATATAAAAATGCATAATTAGATTTTATATTCATACAAATATGATATAATATGGTTTAGCGATTTGGCCATAACAAAATTAGACAATTTGTTCAATTAAGGAAAAATGACAAAAAAAAGACAAACAAATAGTGTTACCAATATCAAGGAAGCATTAATAGAACTCTTACTTGAAAAAGAGTATTCAAAAATTACTATTAGCAATATAACTCAAAGAGCTAATATTAGCAGGGGAACATTTTATCAACATTTTCTTGATAAAAACGATCTTGCATACACCATTGGAAGTGAGACTTTACAAAAGTTTTGGAACATTCTATTAAGAGAGAATTTAGAAAAAAAGGATAAGCTTTTAGAAGCATTGAAGTGTATAGAGTTAGATTTTAAGCATTTTAAAGCAATATCACAAGCACCCCATGTACAATTCAAATCTAAAGTACAACAATTAATAAGTGACATAGTGGATAGTAACCCAATCATAAAAAATAAAATTAAACAAAATACCAAAATCTCTGATAAAATTATTATTGAAGTTTTTTCAGCATCATTTGAAACTATTATTTCTTCATGGATTGATAGTGATTTAGCAGAAAGTCCAGATAAGGTTGTGGATAACATAATAAAAGTTGAACAACTTTTTTGGAAATAGCTGATTATTTAATACCGAGGTATAAAAATTTCTGTTAAGCATAAATACTATACCATCTGTCACCGATTTAATTATTGAAAGTATCAAGGCAATGGTTCTAGTATTAGCTACTCTGATATTTAGAGATCGGAGAATGATAGACTTTTTTTACAATTCTTTCTAAGAATCAAATTCTTTTTAAAGATGCGAAATATAAAGAGATTGATGGATAAGTTTACAACCTTGTCTTTATGTAAAAGCCCCCAATAGTTTTTAGTCTGACAAGGAAGAGAATGTTTCATGCTCCGAGTGACAAGATACGGACTTCGTGCTCGACACACCTAATCAACTTGAGCTACCTCAAGGGGTACTTTTACACAGCAACCAAGGATCTGTTTACACCTCAAAATCCTACTGTCAAGTTTGTACAGGAAAAGGCATTACCCGCTCTATGTCCCGAAAAGGAACACCAGCAGATAATGCCTGTATCGAATGGTTCCACTCTGTTCTTAAGTCTGAAACCATAAATAGAGAAACTTAACCAAAGATAGTATAACAGAAATTATCAATCTTACATCATATTTTATAATGAAACTAGAATTCAATAGAAATTAAATGATCAGCCTCCTGTAGAATACAGAAAACTGTTCGCATAAGAGGGCTTTTCTCTTGTCCCATTATTGGGGTGCAGTGCCAGCTACACCTGATCGATGGTGCGACTCATACAGAGACTTACTGGAAAGAACCCTATGTGACCGAGGAAGGCTAGACACTGGTAGACTTCTTTGGCAGGTATTTGTAAGAAAAGAAGAAAATCAGGTAGATACTGTCTACCTGATTTTTGCTATCTAGACTGTGAAGGGGAACTAGTCATGCACCAAGTCTTCTATCAAAAGTGTCAGCTCGGCTAGGACCTGCTCTTTAGAAATCTGGGGATCTTGGTAAAATCGCTGAATGGTGTGCATGCTGCCGCCGATAGAAAAGGCCAGGCGGATTTTTTGCTCAGGATTCTCTAAAAGTGGTGAAAAGTAGCGGTAAAGCTGGTCTTCCATTTTGAGAAAGAGCAGGTGCTCACGGTCTTTAAAGAGGATCTGAAGTTCCTTGTCTAGGCGTAAGGGGATCTTGACAAAGAAGGCGGTAGGTTCCTCAAAAAGAAGGTCCTTTTCCTCAAAATCTTCTGGATCCGTGCGTCTTCTAACTAGTCAGAGAGGTCGTAGACATCTAGATAATGGTGGTAGAAGGTCGAGCGATTAATCAAGGCTTTGTCGCAGATGGTTTTGACTTTGATTTTCTCAACAGGTAGCCTCTGTCTGAGCTCGAGAAAGACGTGCTTGATGAGTTGGGTTGTCTTTTGGGTTCGTAGGTCCATAGTGATCTTATCCGACACTTTTTAGGATGTGTTGGATATACTCCATTTCTCTTTTTTTGCTGGTTGTGGGAAATAGTCATCCCTTGTATACTTACTTTATAACAAGCCAAAAAACTTGTCAATCTAAAAAGTGAGGTAAAATCTATGAACCAGCAAACAGAATTTCAAGATGTACAATCCATTCTTTTCAAGGAGGCACAACCACTGTCAGCCTCTAAATATCCCATTCCTGAGCTCAAGACAGAGACCCTTTATCTGAAAAAAGGTAGTATTCAGAAAAAAGGAGCACATCCTCTCAAGCTGGATATGGAGGTCTTGAAAGACCAGCCTATCCCCATGCGAGACGGCATTCGACTGTATGCTGATGTCTACCAAGCCGCCGATGCTCTAGCTTGTCCGACCATTCTCGTCTTTACCCCTTACAGCAAACGTGAGGGAACTTTTAACAATGACTACAATGTCACGACGACAGGGGTCAAGGCACGAGATTTGTCGGGCTTACAAATCTTTGAAGCTTGTGATCCAGAATATTGGTGCTTGAATGGCTATAATGTGGTCGTAGTAGATGCGCGTGGGATGGGGCAGTCAGAAGGAGACTATCGCTTCATGGGACGAGCGCAGGGGCGTGATGTCTATGACACGACGGAGTGGATTGCGGCTCAAGCCTGGTCGACGGGAAAGATTGCCATGGTGGGAAATTCTCAGCTGGGCATGATCCAGTGGGCGGCAGCAGCTGAATGCCCTCCTGATTTGACCGCTATTGCTCCTTGGGAAGGGCTGACCGATGTCTACCGTGACGTCATCAATCGTGGTGGTATTCCAAACCCGACCTTCCACGATGTGGATATCATGGGCTTTGTCTACGGCAAGAGCAAATGGGAAGACATCACTAGTATGCTGGAGCAATATCCGACGCAAAATGACTACTGGCGGGACAAGATCCCTGCGGTGGACAAGATTACCATCCCTGCCTATGTCGTAGCTAGTTGGACTCATCCCATCCACACTAAGGACACCCTCAAGGCCTATGAGGGTCTAGCAAGCAAGGACAAGTGGTTGCGGATCCATAATACTCAGGAGTGGCCAGACCTTTTTGATCGGTATAATCTAGCTGATTTGACCAAGTTCTTTGACCATTATCTAAAAGACAAGGACAATGGCTGGGAGAAGACCCCTCGTATCCGTTATGCAGTGCTAGATCTAGGTGAGAAGAAGGATCTTTTCTACGAAAGTGACCAGTATCCTATTGCTGCCAGTGAGACAAAGACTCTCTATCTGGATGCAAAGAGTGGCCAGCTGCAGGAGATGCCAGTCGAGGCAGCGAGTCTGGTACGCTATGAGACAGACAGTGAGACCGATGTCGCCCGATTTGAGTACCCCATCACCGAGGAGATGGAGATTCTTGGATCTAGCAATTTACGCCTGCAGGTTGAGACCGATCAGGGGACAGATATGGATCTTTTTGCAGCCATTTACAAGAAGGATGCTAAGGGTCGTGTGCGCTACCATATCGTTTTTCCAGCTATGGAAAAACGCCTTAAGCTTATGATGAAGTTGACCCTAAGGGCAAGAAGCTACCAGGAGGCCCTATCTATGCTGGGCCAACAGGTCGCCTCAGGGTATCGCACAGAAAGCTGGACCGTCTGCGCTCAACAGATACCCAGCCCTATCTGAGCCACAATGAGATCCAAAAGATTCAGCCAGGTCAAGTTGTTGAGGTGGATTTAGGGATTTGGCCGACTGGTATGACCTTGCATAAGGGAGAGACCCTAGTCGTTGAGATCGGCGGCAAAATTGCAGGCCCAATTGCAGAAGCCCAGGCGAGTGACGAAGTCAAAGACCGCACCCTGACCTCGGTCAACCAAGGTCATCACCTGATCCACACAGGCGGCCTCAAGCAGTCCAAGCTTATGATGCAGGTACGGAAGATGTAAATAATAAAATTGAGAGGCTAGGACAAAAGTCCTAGCCTCTCAATCGTCTTTGGATTATCGAGCAAGACGCAGTGGTTGAGTGGGCTCTACTAAGCTGATTTCATCAGCTTTTACAGCCCTACTCAACTGTGCGGAGGTGGGACGACGAAATCGAATTCTAACGAATGACCGATTTCTGTCCCACTCTCTTTTGTGGTATACTAAATAAGCAAGGAGAGGACTTCCTTTCTAGTTGTATGATTAAAGGAGAAATATATATGACCAAAGAACGCTTAGTGGCTTTTACGGATGCTGTATTGGCGATTATTATGACCATTTTGATTTTGGATTTGGAAAAGCCGAGTCAGGTAACTCTTGAGAGCTTGTGGGATTTGCGGGCGAATTTTCTGGCTTACACGATTTCTTTTTTCTGGCTGGGTGCCATGTGGTTTAATATGCACCGTGGCTGGCATGATGTGAAGAGAATTTCCAATAAGGTGACTTGGAACACGCTCTTTTTGCTCTTTTTCTCTTCTTTCTTTCCTTATACGACCAACCTAGTCGCTACTCATTTTCAAAATGGGCTTGCTCAAATCTTTTACGGGGCAATCAGTCTATTGGTGACTTTTTTCAATACTCAGATGTATCAGTCGCTGGCGGAAATTCCTGAAAATACCGCTATGAAAGAATTTATGAAAAGTCGTAGATTTATGAAGTGGGATGTGCTGATAAAAATTCTAGGTTTGCTAGGTAGCGCTTTTATCTATCCGCCTCTTGTTATGTATAGCCTAATTTTAAATGTCTTTTTATATATTGTACCGGCAGCCATTCGCGATTACAAGGAGAAATTCTGATAAAATCACAAGAAGTAGCAAAACTTTTTCAACTTCCCGTATCCACCTTACGTTACTATGAAAAAATTGGGATTATTCCACAAATTGAGCGGGGTACAGTTGTTCCATAAATATGATAAACTAGAAATAAGAACAAAAAGGAAGGAGAGGGCTGGTATGGCAAATATCAAACAGGATATTGAAGCAGTGATGCTGGACTTAGGGAAGGATAAGCCCTTTGACAAAATTACGGTTAAGGACTTGGTTACGGCCTGTGGTATTTCCCGTCAGACTTTTTACTACCATTTTCAAGATATTTTAGAGGTGGTAGAATGGTCTTTTAAGAATCGTCTGGATAATTTGATTAATCAGTCGAGACAGATATCGAAGACCTGTATGAGGTGGTCGCCCTCTTTGTAGCGACCATGGTAGAGAGTCAGTGGATCCTGCGTGAGCTTTATCAGTCCAATCGCAGGGATCTTTTAGAGCGACAGTTCACCCAGACGATGCGTAACTTTATGCTAGGGCTAGGCTAGCAACGGGCACATGATAAGGGGGCGATTTACCAGATGTCGGACTTTGCCCTAGAGTTTTACGCAACGGGGATTTGTCAGTACTTTCTGACCCACTCTTTTGACAAGTGGGACGCCTAGCAGCTGACCGATCAGTTTTACCAGGTCTTAAGCGGAAAAACGAGGTTATTTAGCGTCGACTAGTTTACGGGAAAAGTGATGTCGGTCTTGGAAGTTATCTACTTTTTGAATTTTTTTACTTAATAATACTAGAGTCTTTATCTGGAGATGTGTTGTTTGACACCTCTCTTTTTTTTGTCTGGGACAAGGGGTTATATTTTTTGAAAGTCACCACTATAATGCGCCTGTTTCGACTTGCCTAACTCTTTTGACACGAGTTACGCTTGCTCTATCTGTAACCTCAAACAGTCCACTGAACTGTTTGAGCGACGTCTCATTTACTAGTCTTGGAGTTTTCATTGACACCCAGCAGACTTCAAAAAGAAGCATTTTCGTTACAAATACTTTCCTTAAGTTAAAAAAGCGCAAAGCGACTTTAACTACACTTTTTACTGTAGTGGTATTTTAGGACTGTTTGGGACTGGCAATCCCTAGATTTTCTCAAATTCCCCCAGATCAGGAGATAAGCACTTTGTTTTGATTTTAAACGAGTATGAGCATTAGACACATTTTACAAACTGTAAAGACAGATAAGAAAAACTGCAAATTCCAAAGAATACTCTAATCAGATATACTAGTCCTATCAAGTAAAGGAGAAGCAAGGACTTAGAGAACACCGTGCGGAAAGTCTCTTGGAGCTATTCCACTCCCTATTCTCAAAACTTGAAAACGAGACAAATTCGTTTCAATAAATAGAAAATGACTGAGAACAGTGTTCTCAGATTGCACCTAAAGAAAGAAGGAAATCCTATGTATAAGAATATCAACCAAAATCTCATGACCGAAAATGTCAAAACTCCTCGCCTCGGTGTGGCTCCGCAAGTAGCACTCAGCGACGATCTACCTCGTAAGACCAAGTACACCGTTGACTCTTGGTTTGTCATCGGTCGGGTTGAAGAGGGCGGGCACAAGCTCAACTATCTCTTTCACATCATGGCTATGGAAATGCCCATTCCAATCAAGCCTCTCAGCAAAAAATGGCAGGTTGCCTACTCGATCATTGATGAGACAACAGGTTTCTACTACTCAGGAGACAAGATTTATGGGGACAAGTTCTCGGCTATGCTTATGCCTCAACCTACTATGCTCGAACAGCCTATGATTGGACGACAGAATTGTCCATCTATTTGCATAAAGATGCCCGTGGTCGAGGGTTGGGAAGCCAACTTTACGATGCCCTTGAAAAAGAGTTGAGAAAGCGCGGTTTTCTACGTTTCTTAGCTTGTATTGCTGTTCCAAATGAGGCTAGTATAGCCATGCATGAAAAACGTGGTTATGTCCAAGTTGCTCATTTTCCAAAAGTGGGCTACAAGTTTGAGCAATGGCATGATATTGTCTGGATGCAAAAGACCTTAGATGGTCCTGTCAGAAAAATAGAAAAATGAGCTATTAGGTATCATTAATACTGGTTAATTGCTCATGCCTTTTACCTATGTTAGAATGTCACTAAGACTAAATAAATTGCTGAAAGAGGTCGGAAGACAAAGCCGATTTTTTTCATTCTAAAGGAGCCTATATGTCCTAAGAAATAAGTGCCAGACTATTGCCTCAGAAGCCGTCTAAATGGGCTAAAATTCTACTTAATCGTAAGGTACCCATTTTCCTGTTTTTCTTACTGGAATTGGCCTTTCTTGTCTTTTCATATATTAGCCTACAAGAGCATTTCCCATCCATTATCTTATGGGAACACTTATTGAGTGCTTTTACCTTCTTTAATTTGCTCAATCGTTCCATGGACTCCCGTTCTAAGCTTTCTTGGCTGATAATCATTGCCCTCTTTCCCATTTTTGGGACTACCTTGCTCTATTTTTCGCTCGCTGATTTTGGTGTCAGACGTTTGAAAAAGCGTCTTGTGGAAGCAACAGTTCAGGCTTCAGACTATTTGGCTACCGAGCTAGAGGTTGAGGACTATCTTTCTCATAGCGATAGGCAACTGCACAGACTGGCTTATTTTCTGGAGCATAGTCCTGCTCATTTTCCAATTTATAGAGATACTGAAGTGACTTATTTACCACTTGGAGATGATATGCTTCCAGCCTTGTTGGAGGATCTGAAAAAGGCAGAGCGTTATATCTTCATGGAGTATTTCATCATTGATGAAGGAGTCATGTGGGGAGAGATTTTAGCCATCTTGGAGGAAAAGGCTAAGGCAGGCCTGGATGTTCGTGTCATGTTTGATGGAATGAATGAGATGACCACCTTGTCTTACGATTATATCGAGCGACTGCACAAGGTTGGCATTAATGCTCAGACCTTTTCACCAATCAAGCCTATTCTGTCAACCTATTACAACTACCGAGACCACCAAAAAATCACAGTGATTGATGGTCAGGTCGCTTATACTGGTGGCGTTAATATTGCTGATGAGTATGTCAATAAACGAGAGCGTTTTTGGTCATTGGAAGGATACTGCGATTCGATTAGACGGCTCAGCAGTACAAACTCTCAAGGCTCTCTTTTTGACCATGTGGTCAGTGACTGGAGTTTATGATTCAGCTGATATGGAACGCTATTTACAAGAAAAACCTCAAAAAAGAGAGAGTCAAGGCTTTGTTCTCCCTTATGGTAATTCGCCGCTGACCTATCACAAGGTTGCAGAAAATGTTTATTTACATCTTCTAAATACGTCAACTGATTACGTCCATATTATGACCCCTTATCTGATTTTGGACGATGAACTCGTAAGAGCTATGACCTTTGCGGCCAGACGAGGTGTGAACGTTTGTATCATTATACCAGGGATTTCTGATAAACAGTATGCCTTTGATATTGCTATGACTTACTTTAAAGCCTTGTTGGATGCTGGTGTCCGTATTTTCCGCTATACGCCAGGTTTTGTCCACGCTAAAGTTTATGTTTCGGATGCCAAGCAGGCTGTGGTTGGGACCATTAACACGGACTACCGTAGTCTCTATCAAAATTTTGAAAATGGTGTTTATCTCTATAAAAATCTAGAAGTGCTTAAAATTGAACAAGATTTTGAGAAAACCCAGTCTCTTTCAGATGAAGTAACTTTAGAAAGTTTGTCTAAAATGCCTGTGTCTCATCGTCTGGGAGGCTACCTCTTTTCTTTGATAGGACCTTTGATGTAATAAAGGAGTACTCATATGGATGCAAAAATCCTTTTAAAACTGTTAGAAGACCAAGCTGATCCAGCTAAAGTACCACACATGGAAGCCTATATGAAAAATAAATTCAGGTTTCTTGGCGTTCAAAAAACAATTCTCAGAAAGATTGAAAGAGAGTTTTTTAAGCCTTTCATTAAGGATCCAATTGATTGGAATTTTGTGGAAGAGTGTTGGCAACAACCCTACCGTGAGTTTCAATATATTGCTATGGATTATCTTGACAAAAAGAAGAAGGAGTTTAGACCTGAAGATTTTCCAAAGCTAAAGGAATTGGCCCAAACCAAATCATGGTGGGACAGCATAGATCAATTAGACCGTATTATCGGGGAGATTACTTTTCGCTATCCAGAAACCAAGGATATCATGCGCCAATGGAGTCTGGATGAGGATTTTTGGTTGAGACGTATTGCCATTGACCACCAGCTTATGCGTAAAGAATTGACAGATACAGACCTCTTAGCTGAGGTTATTTGTAATAACTTTGGACAGACTGAGTTTTTCATTAACAAGGCTATCGGTTGGAGCTTGCGTAATTATTCAAAGGTAAATCCTGATTGGGTTCGTGTTTTTATTGATCAACATGCTAGTCAAATGGCCCCTCTTAGCATTAGGGAGGCAAGAAAGTATTTGTAGAAATCAACCGCTTGACACTGTCGCCCATTATGCTAGAATAGAGATATGCGATGAGTCGATTGGCTCTTTAGAGCCTTTTGCGCTGAGGAGGTCTACATTAAATTGTAACGCAGGAGCGGACCTTGAGTAGTTGTGTGAACCTGCTACTCTCATCGAAAGATGCCTCTTATCCCTTACCATTTGGTAGGGGATTTTTCTGTTATTCTTGCTCTTTTAACCCTTTTCAACTGAGGTTAAACGTAGTATAATAGACTCATTAAACTAAATTGATAGAAAATTCCGAAAGAGGTTTTACTATGGGATACACAGTTGCTGTTGTCGGTGCTACAGGTGCCGTTGGTGCTCAAATGATCAAAATGTTGGAAGAATCAAGTCTTCCAATCGATAACATTCGCTACCTTGCGTCTGCTCGTTCTGCAGGCAAAGTCTTGCAATTTAAAGGCCAAGACGTGACCATCGAAGAAACGACTGAAGACGCATTTGAAGGTGTAGATATTGCACTTTTCTCAG
>ERZ773004.1517-NODE-1517-length-11263-cov-3.256067_pt1 | contig 11263 bp, 4 predicted proteins | sample MGYA00580667_ERZ773004 | MGnify/ENA primary metagenome ERZ773004 (study PRJEB29015, sample SAMEA2737963) | human oral metagenome | biome: human oral; feature: human-associated habitat; material: dental | place: China | collected 2123 ... | reverse complement strand
CCATCCGGTATTAGCTTATCTAGGTAGTTAGTGATTAACTCGCTTCCGCTCTTTAAGCTAGCTAAGCTTGCAGCACGGGTTTCTGCGAAGGATTTGGTATCGTCTTTTACCCTTCTTTTGCCGCTAAATCTAAGATCTAGCGCTCTTCCGTTTGCATCTACCATCGCATATGTTTCATAATCTATGGTAGCGCCTTGTTGAACCTTGGTCTGCAGATGATCAGCGTTAGGCAAGAGCAGTTGTCCGCTTCCTTGTTTATCTATTAGATGGATCGTGCTGGTATCGCCTACATCCGTATTGCCGCTAACATAAGCAGTGATCTTACCGCGCATATTACTTAGATCTGTATTGGCAGTAGGATCGGTTAGCTTGATCATCGAATCGCCGTCTTTAACGGTAGGTGGCATAAAGATATCGATATCGTCAAATCCGCTGATATTCTTAGCAGTGATTGAATTAGGAGCCGCGGGATTAGAAGTATCTTTACCTACGTTGAGTTTGCTTCCGTTGCCGCCCGAGATATTGCCGATATTATCGCCGCTGATTAAATTTACGGTCGAGTTATTGCCGCCATCAATATCTAAGCCGTTAAAATTCGTAGGATGAGAAGGATCGTCGCTTACTACATTTATGACAGGATTTGGAATATTTCCGTATTTATTGATCTCTCCACCGTCAAATTTACCGTCATTGGAAATTTTTCTGCCGGTTAGCTTGTTTCCCTGGATCAAGATAGACTGATCGTCGCTGCTTTGGATCAAACCTTTTAACATTATGTCGTAAGAGGTAGAATTTTTAAGAGTAAACTCATTGGTTGTTTGCTTCGCCTTCTCGGTAAAATTCGAAAAGGTATTGCCTGCATTATGGACTAGATAATACTCTTTACCCTCTTCGATATTAAGTGAGCCATAGGTATCTTTATTTACGTCATACTCTTCTCCGTTTAGTTGGAATTTAGCGTTATTGATATCGGTATTGCCGGCGGTAGTTAAATTTAAAGCCGCAGTGGCTGCGCTTCCGTTAGTGCTTGCAGAAATTCCATCAAAGTTAAGATTGTTGAAATTCTTAATATCGCCTGCGGTTTTTTGAGTGTGAGCGTTATTTACGTTTAGGGTGTTGCCGCTATTATTGCCTCTTGCATTAGATGCATCGTCAGAGCCATAGAGCTTGCCCGATAATGTGCCTGCATTGAAATTTATAACGTTATTGCTGACTTTACCGCTTGAGCTAGCGTTATTACCTGCGATGACATCGCCGATATTTGTTCCGCCATTGATCTCTACCGTATTGTCGTGGATATCTAAGGTATCGCCCGCCGCAGTGCTTCCGCCGTAAATTTTCTTACCATTTAGATTGCCTGCATTGGCATCAATGATGACAGTATTGTTTTTATTCCTATCAAGTGAGTGACCGTTATTTGCTGCATTGGTAATTTTATTGAGTTCGGTTTCGCCATAGTCGAATTCCCCATCCCAGTTTCTAGTCTGTGTGCCTTTCGAATATTGTAACTTTTTGAGGCTTGCATCGGTTTTATAGCTTTCTCCTACGAAGCTATATTCGTTTGCGTTCTTGATAGTATAGACTTGATCTTTTTGGATAGTGCGATCAAGCTGATTGATCGTTCCATTTGTTTTATTGATTAACGTATATTGCGTATTATCGGCTAATTTATCAGAATTTACGCTAATTTTAGTACCGCTTAGATCGGTAGGATTACCATCTGTCAAGGTTAACGCAGTATCGCTGCCTGAAAAACCGTCCGGAACGTTGAAATTTAGCTTACCTGCACCAGATATATTTTTAGCTGTAATTTTACCAGGTACTAGTGGATTGTTGCTATCTTTACCTACGTTTATCGTATCGTCGCCATTGGCTCTTATCTCGCCGATATCATCACCGCTTACTAGATTTATCGTAGCGTTAGGAACGTTATTTGTATCTATATCTAGTCCGCCGAAATTCTGCGGTACATTTGGATCTTCACCTACGTCGATAGTAGGATCGCCTGCAGGACCGGAGTATGTAGTGATCTCTCCGCTATCGAATGCTCCAGTGATAGTGCGGTCGGTTTTCTTTTTACCTTGGATTACGATGGATTTTCCGTCATCATCTTTCATCAGACCTTTTAAATTCATAGAGTAGGTAGTGGCGTTTTTGATCGTAAATACATTATCAGTGCGCTTAGTCGTTTGCGTTTCGTCAAAACCGGTAAATCCGTTTTCATTATGGATCAGATAGCGCTTCTCGCCGTCGCCTATCGCATAAGTATCTACATTATAATCAGTGCCATCTAATTGGAATTTGGCGTTATTAATATTGGTAATTGAGCCTGCATTTAAATTTAAAGCTGCAGTTGCAGTGCTGCCGTTAGCGCTTGAAATTCCGTCGAAGTTTAATACGTTAAGATTTGCTATATCGCCTGCGGTTTTTTGAGTAGAGGCGTTATATACATTTAGGGTATTATTTGTACTACCTGCGCTAGATAGACCATAGATGGTTTTTGTTACACTACCGCTATAGAAATTTACCTTATTGCCGCTGCCGTTTGCTGCGTGTGCTGCGTAGACATTACCGGCGACTTGTGCACCACTTAGATTTACGACGCTGTTTGTTGCAGAGCCGCTAGCTTTTGAGCCGTATACATCGCCGGTAACGCTACCGTTTATTAGGCTTACTTGATTATCATCGGTATTGCCGCTTTGGGCTTCGCCTCCGATTACATTCTTACTGGCTGTGACATTGGTTAGCGTGACTCTACTTCCAGTTACGTTGCCGCTAGAGCTTTTGCCACCTATTACGTTTCCATTAAATTTTGTTCCGCTGGCTATTATCTTACCACCAACTGCACCTGTAGAGCCTAAGCTACCGATTGAATCTCCACCGATCTCGCCGCCGGTCAGATCTAAATAACTATTAGTAACCGTTCCGCCGCGACTTTCTCCACCGATCAATCTTCCGCCTATTTTTGCACCACCATTAATTTTTGCGTAGTTATGTGCGACATCTTTATTGTTGCTTCTTCCGCCGATTGCATCACCGCTTATCTCGCCGCCTGTTAGGTCTAAATAGCTATTATTAACAGCGCCGTCGTAGCTAAGCCCACCAAATACTCCGTCATCGCCAGCAACATTCGTGCCCACGACTTTACCACCACTCATATCTACATGAGCTCCATCTATATCGCCGTAATATGTAAAAGCACCAAAAGTTGCCTTGTCAACGGTACCACCGCTAATGGTAACATAATCGCCTTTGCTATTAGATTTAAGATCATGGGCATCGTTTCTATAATAACTTCCGTATACGTAGTTAGTTACATGACCACCCTCGATAGTAGAGTGATTTTTTTCGGTTTTGCTAACCATATACGCGCCGTTGATATTTCCTACTGTACCTTTTATCAGCTTACCATGATTATTTTTAGCTGTTGCTTTGCCGCCTGGGCCGCCAATACCACCGCCCGTACCATTAGCGACTAAAACATCGGTAACTACAGCACCATCGTTATTGATAGTGACGATATTATTTTGTAAAGTGGCGGTGCTGTCTTTTGAGGCTATTACTCCACTTACATTTGCTAAATTTACAATAGCGTTGATATCTACTTTATTGCTGTCTGCATCGCCGTTTTCTACCGCAGCACCAGCAATTCTACCAGCGATAGTAGGTGTTCCCTTAATATTTACTTCATTATTATTGGCTTTATTTGTGCCTGTTGCTCTACCACCCATTACCGATGTGCTATTGAAATTTATGAAATTATTATATTTAACTTGCGTAGAACCGCTAATATTTACGATATTGTGGATAGCATCTCCACTGCTATCTGCTTGACCGTACCACGTACCGTTACCACCAAGCACGACATTATTCACATCTGCGTCAATCAAGTTGACAGTATTATTTTTCGCACCTTTTCCTTCGCCGCCCACAAGTATCGCCACCGTAGCGCCGCTGTAAACATTAAGCGTATTATTTTCGGCTGCGCTAGTTTGCTTATAATAAAAAGGTGGGGTTGTAGGAGTACCGTCTCCGTTACCTCCACCATAAATCGTATAATTCCACATAGCTTGACCGCCGCTATCAACGCCAGTTATCGTTACGATATTATTGTCGTTTTTACCGTGAGCATTTGTGGAGCTTTCAAAGCCGCCTGAGAAATTTTTACCTGATGAATGGTAAAAGTTACCTGGATGGCCGTCTGTAGTAACGGTTACCTGCCCATCTTTGGCTAAGACCTGTATAGGCAGCAATGCTAGCGTAGCAGCGATGCTCAGACCTGAGATAATTGGGATTTTGATCTCTTTCATAGTTGTAATCCTTTGTAAAAAATAAAAACTATCCATTATACTATAAAAATACCTATTTACAATAAATTTAATACAATTCCTAACAAAAGGTAGCTCAATGCGAAAAGATGGGTATTGTGATGCAACGTTTTCGATAATAAAGTAAAATTTCAGCTTATTTTTGTTATCGAAGCTTAAACGAAAAATTACGATTACAAAATGATGGAATTTTAAAATTCCGACCTTAAAATTTAACCAGCGGAATTCCCAAGAAGTGACATAGCTGGAAAAAGTGATAGAATAAAAAGGTAGTAGTTTCTGATATCGAGAAATAGGGTAGGACATAGATTTTATAAAATTTGTATTTGTAGAATTTAAAGTGAAGCAATATACGAGAGGGATTAAAATTTGAAGTAATTCTAGGTTAGAAGCACATACTTCTGCGGTATGTTGTTAGCAAAGAGATTAAAATTTTAAAGCAGTCCCAGACGAGGCGATAAAAACGATAAAGTAGCGGCGCGGAGAGTTAAATTTTAAAAATTATAAGTGAAAACAAAAGCAAAAAAGTAAAATTCTAAGAATTTCAAGCGAAATCTAGGCTTTCAGCGGTGTTTGAAATGGCAAATAGCTTTCGGAGCTGTTTAAAATAACAGAGGGCTTTCAGATGCTTTAAATAACAGGAAGGCTTCCGGCAACTTTTAATGCTCGCCAAAAGCCCATTTTTATAGTTTATGTATCTCTTACGCTCGAAAGCTCGAAATTCCGCTTGTCAAAAAGTCCAAAACCTCAAAAGATTCTGCTAGCTTATTCGCAAGCTCCGCTAATGCTTTGTCCTGGGCTTGTCGCGGTTAAATTTTAACGCTTTCGCGTTTCTTGCCGCTAAAGCCTGGCGGAAGAACTTAGCGGATTACAAGACCTTGCGGAATTCCGCGTCTGATAACCCAGACTAAGGTCTTTTTGCCTTTGTAATCTTTGATGTATCGATCGAAATCGTCTGAGCTTTTGACATCGTTTTGACCAACTTGGATGATTACATCGCCTACTTCAAAGCCGTAATCATCGGCTTTTGAGCCATCTTTGACGCTTAAGACGAGGGCGCCCGAGACATCGTCGTCGAGGTTATATTTGCGGCGCAAGCTATCATTTAACGTCCTTAGCTTTAGCCCCTCTATTGCGCTTTTCGAGTCCTCGCCGGCTGAGCCTAAGGTGGTGGAGTCGGATTTCATCGCGTCTAGCTTGATAGTTGTACTCTTGCTTTTGCCGTCGCGCTCAAATTCTACATCCACTGAGCTTCCTGGAGCCATTGAGCCGATTAAATTTTTTAGCTCGTTGGCGTTTTTGATAGATTTGCCGTTTATTTTGGTGATCAAATCGCCGCGCTTGATGCCTGCTTTATCGGCAGGCATGTCTTTTTCGACGCTTGAGATTAGTGCGCCCTCTTTGCTTTCATAGAGCTCTTTTTGGTCTTTAGACATATCCGAGATCGTGACGCCTATAAAGCCACGCTCAATCTTGCCGTTTGTGATGAGTTTTTCAGCGATCTCTTTTACCATATTTGAAGGGATCGCAAAGCCTACACCGTTATTTCCGCCGCCGCGACTTAAAATAGCGGAATTTATTCCCAAAAGCGCGCCGCGACTATCCACCAGCGCGCCGCCTGAGTTGCCCGGATTGATCGAAGCGTCGGTTTGGATGAAATTTTCATATTGATTTAGCCCGATGTTGTTTTTATTTAGCGCCGAGATTATGCCTTGAGTGATGGTGCCGCCCACGCCGAAAGGATTTCCGATAGCAAAGACGATATCGCCCTCCATAGCCTTGGACGAGTCGGCAAATTTAACCGCAGAGAGGTTTTTTTCGTCGATTTTAATGATTGCAAGGTCGGTTTTAGGGTCGGTGCCGATTACCTTGGCTTTATACTCTTTATCGCCTTCTAGTAGTGTAACTACGATTTCGTCGGCATTTTCTATTACGTGATTATTTGTGACAATATAGCCGTCTTCGGAGATGATGACACCAGAGCCTAGTGAGCTTCCCTCGCGCTCTTGTTGTTGCGGAATGTCAAAGTCGAAAAATTGCTTAAAAAACGGATCGTCAAACATCTGTGACATCGGGCTGTTGCCTGCTTTGATCTTGGTTTTAGTCGCGATATTTACGACGGATTTTTTCACGTCCGCAACGGAGCTGTGATACGAAAGCACGACATCTTGATTAAAGCCCGGATTTACGCGCTCATAATTGCTTGGAGCTTCTTTAATGTCGATACTGGCGCCAAAAAGCGCACCTGCTAAAGCTATCGATATGATGATCGATTTTTTCATTTTTGCTTCCTTTGTGATAATGAAATTTTGGCGGAATTATAAATTTTGTCCGCTAATATATTCTTAACGCAAAATTAAAATTTATAAATAGAATTTAGCAAACTTGATTGACACTCACTAAAGTTTTATGATATAATCTACATAAATTTTAAAATTTTAAGGATTAAAATGGCAAGCACAAGCAGTTTATACGAAACCTTAGGCGTGGATAAATCAGCAAGCGCCGAGGAGATTAAAAAAGCTTACCGCAGGCTGGCTCGCAAGTATCACCCGGATATCAATAAAGAACCAGGAGCTGAGGATAAATTTAAAGAGATCAACGCCGCGTATGAAATTTTAAGCGACGAGAAAAAGCGGGCGCAGTATGACCGCCATGGCGACGAGATGTTCGGCGGGCAGAATTTCCACGATTTCGCGCAGGGCTCGGCAAACATGGGCGATCTAAACGACATCCTAAATAGCATTTTCGGCGGCTCTTTCGGCGCAAAAAGCGCAGGCTCACGTGGCGGATTTAGTTTCAGCTCTTTCGGTGGTGGCGAGGGTTTTAGTGGCTTTAGCGGCAGCAGTTTCGGCGGCGGATTTGGCGGCACACAGAGCCTAGATACGCACAGCTCGATTGAAATTCCTTTTGAGACCGCGATACAAGGCGGCGAGATGAGCGTGCGCGTGGGCGGGGAGACGGTTAAATTTAAAGTACCCGCGGGTATAAATGCGGGCGAGAAGCTGCGCATAAGGGGCAAGGGACAAAAATCAGGTGCTCAAAGCGGCGATCTAATTTTAGAGATAAAAATCGCGCCAAGTGCCGAGTACACGCGCGAAGGCGACGATCTTTTCAAAAAAATCGACGTTCCTTTAAAAACGGCGCTGTTTGGCGGAAAGGTAGAAATTTCGACGCCCGGCAAAAGCGCTACGATAAAGATCGCTAAAAATACCAAAAACGGGCAGAAATACCGCCTAAAAGGCTACGGCGTGCAAAATCGCAAAAGTAAAATTTTAGGCGATCTATATGCTGTGGTAAACGTCGTCCTTCCCGACGTCGATTCGCTGGATGAGGACGTCAAAGACGCGCTGCAAAAGCTATAAGGAGGCACCAAAATGCATGATTACGACGAGCCGGTTTATCTCATATCGATAGTCTCGAAGGTCTTGGATATTCATCCTCAAACAATACGTCAATACGAGCGCGAAGGGCTTGTGAGCCCGGGTCGCACCGAGGGCAATATGCGACTATATTCGGCGCACGATATGGACCGCATACGCATGATTTTAAACCTTACAAAGGAGCTCGGCGTCAATCTTGCGGGCGTGGATGTGATCTTTCGCCTGCAAGAAAGGATCGCCGAGTATGAGCGCGAGATCGAGGAGCTGCGGGCTAAAATTTTAGAGCTTGACGGAGAGACAGAATAAAGTCTGCGAGATAAAGATTAAAGCTTAACAAAAATCGAGATCTTAGCGCTATAAGCTGAAATTTTAATGCTATCAAAAAGCAAGATCGCCTCTTAAGCGCAGATTCAAGCGATAAATTTTGATTTTCAGTGCAGATTTGTGGGCGCGTTAAATTTAAAGTCTCGCCAAACAAACCCAGGTAAATTTGCTTGCGATTAAATTTAAAAGCCGTCTTATATAATTTAGCTTTAAAATTTAAAATTTCAAGTCGTGCTAGGCTTTAAAATTTTGTCGCGAACCTCTAAATTTAGCGATAAAGTGCGACATAATTTCTCTATTTTTAAGCGGGATTTTAGTAAAATCACATTATAAAATTTACCCGTAAATTTATATGAAAAGATAGATTTCATCGATTATCGCCTCCGGTAAATGGTCGCGGATAATGTAAAATTTGACAATAAATTTAGCGCTAAATTTTATGCATAATCTTACAAAAAAGGGAGCTAATGGAGCTTGTCATAGAGCTATTTCTTGCGATCACGGCGCTTGCGATAGTGCTAAATATTGTCTTTAAAATTTTTGAAATTCCCACCATCATCGGCTATATCGTAGCGGGTGTGTGCTTTTCGCAGATATATAGCCTAAGCAGCGTTGAAAATGCTCATATGTCCGAGTTAGCAGAATTCGGCATCGTTTTTTTGATGTTTACTATCGGGCTTGAGTTTAGCTTCCATCACCTGATGAGTATGAAAAAGGACGTATTTTTTAACGGCATACTCCAAGTGCTTGGCACTGGCATTATCTTAGCGCTCATCATCGATCAAGCTTTCGGTGGAAATATAAAGACTGTGATGATCGTCGGGCTTGCGCTCGCGCTTAGCTCTACGGCGATCGTGCTAAAAACGCTCAACGAAACAGGCGAAATCAACCAAAACTACGGGCGCAAGGTGCTTGGCATCCTGCTATTTCAAGACCTCGCCGTCATTCCTATTTTGCTGATGATTGACATATTCGGCTCAACTGACAATACCCCTGTTAATTATCTTATCTTAAAAACTGCCGTAAGCGCCGCTATAGTGGTAGTGATCCTTTTCGTGCTCGGTAAATTTGCTTTTAACCGCTTCCTCTACTACGTCGTAAGGACAAATTCTAAAGAAATTTTCATCGCGACCATCCTTTTTACCGTCGTGGGGGCTAGCTTTTTGGCGCATGTTTTTGGCTTTTCGTACACGCTGGGCGCGTTCATCGCAGGCATGCTCATCGCAGAAACCGAGTATAAACACGAGATAGAAGCCGATCTGACGCCGTTTCGAGACATACTGCTGGGGCTTTTTTTCATCACGATTGGCATGCAGATAAATTTTGAAGTCATCGTCTCGCACTATGGGCTGATCCTGCTCGCTATTATCGTTATAATGGCGCTTAAAACGGTTGTGATTTACGCGATCTTATTTCTCTCGACCGGCAAAAGGATAGCGCTAAAAGCGGCGCTATCGCTATGTCAGATAGGTGAGTTTGCGCTTGCGATCTTTTCGCTGTTGATGAGCCGCGATATGCTAAGTAAGGAAAACGGGCAAATTTTAATTACAGTCGTAACCGCGACGATGATTTTAACGCCGTTTATTCTTAAGAATTTAAACAAAATCGCCAACCGTTTCGAGTCTAAAGTTGAAAAGCTCGAGGATGAGGAGCATAAAACTCAAATCCCGCCGATGAAAAATCATATCATTGTAGCAGGCTACGGCAGGATAGGGCAGGAAGTGGTGCTGCGCCTTAAAGATCAGGGGCTGCTATATGTAGTCGCTGAGAGCGATTTAGAGCTTGTGGATCTGGGCAAATCGCGCGGCGAGAATATATACTTTGTAAATATAATGCAAAAAACTGCGATCGACGAGCTGCATGCGCGCGATGCGTCGGTCATCATCCTAACGATCGCAAATCAGCAAAAGCTCGACATTGTCGCCAAGATGCTAAACGGCTCTAATTTAAAAGCAAATATCATAGTGATGCATACGGGTGCCGATCCACAAAGCGAGCTGCAGAGCGAATACGGCGAAAATTTTATCTTCGTAAAAAAGGAGAGAGTAGTAGCCAATGCGCTTTTACAAGAGGCGCTGAAATGCAAGCTAACGCAGTAGCCTTGAGCGTTTAAGATCAAATTTAAACGCATTTGCTATGCCTAAAATCTCCACGCTCTTTATTTTCTTACTTCTATACTCAGCTAATTTAAAGCGTTTTAATGAACGTAGATAAATAGATATATTTAAATGGTGGGCTTGCAAATTTAAAGACGCAAAGTGCTGCTTTGGATTGATTTAAATTCTAAATTTAAGCTGTCATTCCACGGCAAAGGGATACTCCGATAAGGAGCTGATGAAATATATTTGAGCGATAAAGTTATTTAAAAATTCGTTTAAATTTTACTAATTTCACTCTTTTATCTCTTTACAAACGCTTAAGTTGCGTGCTAGGCAAACGATGGTCGTTATAAACAATATCGGAGCTATCGGCAAATACAGATACCCAAGAATCAGAGCCATATTATCGTAACTTCGTCCTTGAGAAAAGAGCAATTCCGAGAGTGGGAGATACAAAACTAGCGTCACAATCGCAAAATTTTCTATCGCGAAAATCGTATTGCTTTTTTCGGGATTTTCTACGAAAAGTTTGCTGTATCTGCGTTTTGAAAAGAAAAATATAATCGTGCAAACGGCGCTAACTATAAACGCCCAGTGTAATTCGTACGAATTTGGTAAAAATAAAATCAAAAAAAACCGTTGTCGCAAAACTCGCGAAAGTAAATCTGATCAAACGGTGAAGTTGATATTTTTGCTTTAAATTTTTTGCAATTCGTGCTAGAGCTTTGCCGTACTCTAGCGCTTCCTCTTTGCTTTGGATAGATTCTGTTTCAAGGCTCGCGTCATTAAATTTTTGCTCAAATTTAGCGGCTTCATCTTGGGTAGCTTGCGCCTCGCCGTTTGTTTTGTTAAAATTTTGCTCGCCGGAAATTTTATCAGCGATGGCTCCGCTAATTTTTGTTTGCGATTTTGGTGCCGGTAGATATACGGTCTCATCGGCGTCAAATTCCGGATTTGCATTATATGTTATTATCGCCACCGGAATAGCGATAAAAATAGCGGGTATAATCTGACGCGTCTCCCAGTCTATGTGATATTTTATCTGTAAATAAAATCCGATTAAAGCATAAAGGACGTAAAATATCGCAGCCACATGTATCCATATAAGCATAAAGGCCTTATCTGCATT
>ERZ773004.1516-NODE-1516-length-11263-cov-7.001160_pt1 | contig 11263 bp, 11 predicted proteins | sample MGYA00580667_ERZ773004 | MGnify/ENA primary metagenome ERZ773004 (study PRJEB29015, sample SAMEA2737963) | human oral metagenome | biome: human oral; feature: human-associated habitat; material: dental | place: China | collected 2123 ... | reverse complement strand
CACGCTCCGGCCGTGTGCCTGGCCGATCTCTGCCAACGTGGGGTTGGTGAAGAGGCCATTGCGCCCCTCAGCCAGTGGACCCCATGACATGATCTTAGTGTCGAACTCGTCCATGTACTTCTTGGCGCAAATCTGCTGATAGAAGACGTGTGTCTCCACTTGATTTACGGCCGGCACTACCTCCACGTTGCTGGCGAGGTCGATGAAGTGGTTCGGCTGGAAATTGCTCACGCCAATGGCGCGCAGCTTGCCCGCGTGATAGGCCTCCTCGAGGGCGCGGTAAGCGCCATAATAGTCGCAGAAGGGCTGGTGAAGCAGCATGAGGTCGATGTAATCCGTTTGTAAGCACTTCAGACTGTCATCGATGCTGGCTCGGGCGCGCTCGTAGCCATAGTTACTGATCCACACTTTGCTGACGATAAAGACCTCGTCGCGCTTGAGGCCGCTCTTCTTGACGGCCGCGCCCACACCCTCCTCGTTACGGTAGGCCTGCGCCGTGTCCACCATGCGGTAGCCCACGCTGAGGGCGTCGCTCACGCAGCGTTCGGCTTCGGCTGGTTCCACCTGATACACGCCGTAGCCCAGCTGCGGCATCTTTACTCCATTATTCAATGTGATGGTTTCCATTTCTTCTTTTACTCCTTTCTATGCTATGTCTATTTGCATCGCAATCGCGTCACACGATGCCGGAGAAGCCCATGAAGGCCATGGCCAGTAGGCCGGCGGTGAGGAGCGCGATGGGGATGCCTTTCATCGCCGCGGGGACGTTCAGGCGCGAGAGCTGCTCGCGGATGCCGGCGAAGATGATGAGCGAAAGCGCGAAACCGATGGCCGTCGAAAAGGCGAAGACGATGGACTGCGGCAGGTTGTAATCCTTCTGAATAACGAGGATGGCGACGCCAAGGATGGCGCAGTTGGTCGTGATCAGCGGCAGGAAGACGCCGAGGGCTTGGTAGAGCGCGGGGGAGACTTTCTTGAGGATGATCTCCACCATCTGCACCAAGGCGGCGATGATGAGGATGAAGACGATGGTCTGTAGGTAGGCCAACCCGAAGGCGTCGAGGATGTATTTCTGGATCAAGAAGGTGACGATCGTGGAGATGGTGAGGACGAACGTCACGGCCATGCCCATGCCCATCGCTGTGTCGATCTTTTTCGACACGCCCAGGAAGGGGCAGATGCCGAGGAATTGCGACAGGACGATGTTGTTGACAAAGACGGCGGCGATGAAAATGATGATGTATTCCATAAGGGCGGAGGGTTATTTCTTCAGTTTATTGACGATGGCGATGAGGTAGCCCAGGGCGATGAAGGCGCCGGGGGCGAGGACGAAGAGCAGGGCGCCGTAGTGCTCCGGGAAGAGGGTGAGCGAGAAGGCGCGGCCGGTGCCGAGGAGCTCGCGGCAGGTGCCGAGCAGGGTGAGGGCGAGGGTGAAGCCGACGCCGATACCGATGCCGTCGCAAGCGGAGGCTACGACGCCGTTTTTCGAGGCGAAGGCTTCGGCGCGACCGAGCACGATGCAGTTCACCACGATCAGCGGGATGAAGAGGCCGAGGCTCTTGTAGAGTTCGGGCATGTAGGCCTGCATGCACATCTGGAGGATGGTCACGAAGGAGGCGATAACGACGACGTAGACGGGGATGCGCACCTCGTCGGGCACGAGCTTCTTGATGGCCGAGATGGCGGCGTTGGAGCAGATGAGCACGAAGGCGGTGGCCAGGCCCATGCTCATGCCGTTGATGGCCGAGGAGGTGGTGGCCAGCGTGGGGCACATGCCCAGGAGGAGGGCGAAGGTGGGATTCTCGGTGATCATCCCATTCTTGATGACTTTGAGGTAGTTCATAGTCCGGGGGGGTTATTTGCTGTGAGACGTTGAGGCGGTCGAATCGGCAGCCGTTTGTTGGGTGGCGCCGGAGGCACCGTCGGCTTTGGCGTCGCCCTTGCTAGCACCTTGTGCGTAGGCGGCATAGGCGCGGTTGATGGCGTCGAGGAAGGCGCGTGAGGAGATGGTGGCGGCCGTGATGGCGTCTACTTCGCCGCCGTCTTTCGAGACTTTCAGCGCGCCGCCCTTCATGTCGCGCCCGAGGACGCTCTGCTTGCCTTTATCCGTGCGGAACCACTCCTCCATCTTCGATCCGAGGCCGGGGGTCTCGTTGTGCTCGAGCACGGAGTAGTTGACGATCTTCTGGTCCGCGTCGAAGCCGACCATGATGCGGATCTCGCCGCCGAAGCCCTTCTTGGTGTTCGTCTCTACGGCGGCACCGACCAGCTTGCCGCCCTTCTTGGCGGGATAGATGGTGAGCGAATCGCCGTCGGCTGTGGCGGCCCTGTATTGTTCGGCCGAGGGGTCGTTGTCGAACTCGGGCGCCACCTTCTTAATGGCTTCTTGCAGGGCGGCTGCTTTGGCGGCGGCGATTTTATCCTCGGTCAGCTTGTTGGCTACGGCCAGCGCGGTGCCTGCGATGAGGCAGAAGCACGTGAGCGACGCCAGAATGGTGATGAATGTGGATTTGATTTTTTCCATCGTTTATCTGCCTCCGAAATGTTTGGGTTTGATGTAGGTGTTGATCAGCGGCGTGAGGCCGTTCCAGATCAGAATGGAGAAGGACATGCCCTCGGGATACGATCCGAAGATGCGGATGAGCACGGTCAGGAGGCCGATGCCCGCGCCATAGATCAGCGAGCCGCGCTTGGTCATGGGCGAGGTCACATAGTCGGTGGCCATGAAGACGGCGCCGAGCATGAGTCCGCCAGAAGTGAGATGGATCAGCGGGTTGTTGACTTCGGTCGGGTTGAAGAGGTACATGATGGTGGTGAACACAGCCACGGTGCCGATGATGGCCACGGGGATGTGCCACGTGATGATGCGCCGATAGAGCAGGTAGGCAAAGCCCAAGAGCAGCGCCACCTCACTCATCTCACCGAGGCTACCGCCGGTCAGTCCGATGGCTGACGGACCGAGGCCGGCTATGTCTTTCGTGAAATGGATCAACGAGAGCGTCGTGGCGCCGGTCTGCGCGTCGGTGTAAGTCAGGGGGAAGACGCCGGCCACGGGCCACGTCGTCATCTGTGCCGGGAAGGAGATGAGCAGGAAGACACGCCCCACGAGCGCGGGGTTGAAGATGTTGTTGCCCAATCCGCCGAACGACATCTTGCCGACGCCGATGGCAAAGAGTGCGCCCAGGATGACGATCCACGCGGGCAGGTTCGACGGCAGGTTGAACGCCAACAAGACGCCCGTCAGAATGGCCGAGCCGTCGGCAATGGTGGGCTCGCGCTTGAAGAGGTACTTCTGAATGAGATACTCGAAGATGACGCACGAGGCGACGGATACGAGCGTCACGACGAGTGCGCCCAACCCGAAGCAGTAAAGCGACACGAGGAAGGCTGGCACCAGTGCGATAAGCACGCCGTACATGTTTTTGCTTATCGAATCGCCCCCATGAATGTGCGGCGACGGAGAGATGATCAGTTTGGAGTCCATGTTATCCGGTTATTGTCTGTTCATACATTAAAACTAAGTCTGTTCGTCTCTCGGGGGTTACTTCTTCCGCGAGCGGATGATGCCCATCACCGTGCCCTTGCCCATGCGGATATAGTCCAGCAGCGGGCGATACGAGGGACAGGTGTAGCTGCAGGATCCGCACTCGATGCAGTCTACGATGTAATGTTCTTCGGCCTCGTCCCACGTCTTGTGGACGGCCAGATTCATCAGCAGATAGGGCTCCAAGCCCATCGGGCAGACGTCGACACACTTGGCGCAACGGATGCAGTCACGCATGGGTTTGCGCATGGCCTCGGCGCGTGGGATGAGCAGGATGCCGGAGCTACCCTTCATCATCGGCACATCGTCCGTGATCATTGTGCGACCCATCATGGGGCCTCCACCGATGATCTTACCCGTGTCTTCGGGGATGCCGCCAGCGGCTTCGATCAGGGTGCTGATCGGCGTACCGATGCGGGCGATAAAGTTCGATGGCTTCACAACGCTCTTGCCCGTGACGGTGATGACGCGCTCGATGAGCGGCTTATTCTTCTGCACGGCCTCGTAGACGGCGAAGACGGTGCCCACGTTTTGCACCACGGCACCGACTGAGATGGGCAGTGCGCCGCTCTTCACCTGACGGCGGATCACGGCGTCGATGAGCTGCTTCTCGCCCCCTTGCGGGTAACGCATCTTGAGCGGCATCACCTCGATACCCTGCTCTTTGGCGGCCAGCTTCTTCATCAGCTTGATGGCGTCGGGCTTGTTGCTTTCAATGCCGATCACGGCGCGGCGAACGTCGATGGCGGTCATGAGGATCTTCACCCCGACGATGATTTCTTCGCCTTTGGCCAGCATCAGCGAGTGGTCCGACGTCAGATACGGCTCGCACTCGACGGCGTTAACGATCAGTATCTCGGCCTTGCTGCCCGGGGGAGGCGAGAGCTTGACTTGCGTGGGGAAGGTGGCGCCACCCATACCGACAATGCCGGCAGCGGCAATCTTCCCGATGATCTCTTTGGCGGACAGCGTGCAGTCGCGGACGAGGGTCTCGCTGCGGTCGATGGTCTCTTCCCATTCGTCGCCCTCTACGTTGATGTAGACTGCGGGCTTGGGCAGACCAGCGGCGTCGAGCATGGTGTCGATCTTGGTCACGGTGCCCGAAACGGACGAGTGTACGTTGGCCGAAACGAACCCTGCGGCCTTGCCGATCAGCGTCCCGACCTTCACCTTGTCGCCTTTGGCCACCACCGCCTCAGCCGGCGCACCGATGTGCTGCCCGAGCGGTATGACCACCTTGGCCGTGGGCGCGATCGCCTCGATCGGGCGCCCGGCCGATAACTTGTTTCCTGAGGGGTGAATGCCCCCTATTCTAAAAGTGTACATTATAGACAGGTCGTTGTGTGGGTGTGGGTTAATCTTTCACGGCTGGTTCAGCAGTGGCAACAGCCGTTTCAGCCAGAGCGGGTTTCGCCGCAGGCGTATTGGCGCGAGCAGCTTCCACGAGCGACAGTGCGGCCGGAGCAGCGGCCTTCGGTGCGTCGGGCTTCGGCTCCTTACGCGGCGGGAAGTTCAGTTCGTGGATGGCCTTCGTGGGGCAGACCACGACGCACTTGCGACAGAGGCGGCACTTCGTGTCGTCGATGTAAGCCAGGTTGCTCGTCACCGTGATGGCCTCAAAGGCGCACTCCTTGACGCAGCGTGCGCAGCCGATGCAGGCGTTCGAGCAGACTTTGCGTGCCACACCGCCCTTGTCCTTGTTCATGCAGGAGACGAAGATGCGACGCGACTTCGGCCCCTTCTTGCGCAGCTCGATGATCTTCGTCGGGCAGGCCTTGACGCACGCCCCGCAGGCTACGCACTTGTCCTCCACCACTTCCGCGATGCGTGTCACGGGGTTGATGTGGATGGCGTCGAACTCGCAGGCATCCACACAGTCGCCCAGACCGAAGCAGCCGAACGAGCAGCCCGTCTCGCCCCGATAGAGTGAGGCGGCGATGGTGCAGTTCGATGCGCCATCGTAGGTATTCGTCCGCGGACGCGCCTCGCAGGTGCCGTTGCAGCGCACCACGGCGATCTTCGGCGCCGCAGCCACCACGGCCACGCCCTTGATCTCGGCCACTTTCTTCATCACCTCCTGACCGCCCACGGGGCAATACAGCCCGTCGAGCGCCTCAGCCTTAAAGCACGCGTTGGCAAAGCCGCCGCAGCCCGGGAATCCGCAGCCGCCGCAGTTGGCGCCCGGCAGGGCTTCCTGTATCTGCCCGATGCGCGGATCTTCATGCACCTCGAATTTCTTCGATACTGCAAACAGGATGAGCGCCGCAATGGCCCCCACCGTTCCTAATAAAATGATCGCTATATACATTTCGTGTAAGATTGATTTGGCGGTTAATAAGCAGCTGTGTCGAGCTGGGAGCCAGCTTCGAGCTTAGCGACGGAGAACGAAAACCGTCTCCCGATCTTCTCCCGGAAGGCGTACAGCAGGGCGTAATAGACGGCCAGGACGGCCAGCCCCGCGAGTCCACCGATGCCGTCGTCGCCTCCGCTCAGGCGGGCGCCGATAAATACGGCAGCCACCACCAGCACAAAGGGCACGGCGAACGCAAGGGCTACGGCCTGCATGCCGCTCGAGGATTGGGCCACGACCATGACCTCCTCCCCGGGAGCAAACTGACGGCTCTCGCCCTTCACCTCAATGAGTTTCTCCTTTTTGTCTGATGCGAGGCAGGCCGAACGGGCATGGCACGCAGAGCACGCGCTTTGCTGTTCGATACAGACCACAATACGGCCTCCTCCGGTATGTCTTACAATACCACGATGCTGAATAAATTTCTTCATAATAAACCCAATTGCTATATCGAGTTTGCAATACGGCGGCAAATGTAAGCAGCAGTTTCAATTCCTGAATGCAGCTATACCGCTCAAATTCATCCGCCCCTGTCATGCCCCGCGACACGACCGCGCCGATTCGCAAATTCCTCATTCTGTCCAACGACCCTACGGGCTGGATTCGTGAAGGTTTCATCATGTCGAACGAAGGCACGGTCTGGGTGCATGAAGGCCCCATCATGCCGCACGAAGGCATGGTCCGGGTGCGTGAAGACCCCATCATGTCGCACGAAGGCACTACATCGATTCGCAAAACCTCCTCATGTAGAACGAAGGCATGGACTGGGTGCATGAAGGCCCCATCATGTCGCACGAGGGCATGGTCTCGGTTGCTTCGTTTTTTAGCGGGTCACTTTTTATTACTGAACAAACTCTCTCAGAAATAAAACAGCGACTTTTTTATAGGGACTAAATCTTCTCAGATAATAAAAAGCCACCCGTTTATACCCAATAGCCTTTATCTAAAATAAATGAGTGACTTTTTTATAGGCGATCTACTTTATCGGAAATAAAAAAGTGGACGATTTATTCTCACCAAAAACTCTCTACTTATAAATGGTCACCATTTTATTATCGAGAAGTTTCACTCAGATATAAAAAGTCACTCGCCAAAAACCAGCAGATAGAAGACCGTGCCCTCATTCGGCATAATGGGGCTTTTATGGGTTAAGACCGTGCCCTCATTCGGCATAATGGAGGTTTTATGGGTAAAGACCGTGCCCTCGTTCGCATAATGGGGCTTTTATGGATTAAGACCATGCCTTCGTGCAGCACGATGGAGGTTTTATGGGTTAAGACCATCATATCGTTGGGCACGATGGAGGTTTTATGGGTTGAGACCATCATATCGTTTGGCACGACGAAGGTTTTATGGATTAAGACCATCATATCGTTGGGCACGACGAGGGTTTTATAGGTTGAGACCATTGCGTCGTTGGGGACTTTTGAGGGTAAACCAGACGCGGCAGAGGGATCGGCGCGGTATTCCCACCCCGACACGGATGGCCGCCATTTCGCGCCAAAGGGGTGGGCAAATTCGCCTACTTTTGCCCGCCGCCGATGGAAACGGCGCGTAGATTAATAGATTAGAAGCTGCTATAACCCATAGATATGAAAGAAGAAGACGAACGCGAAGAGGAAAGGCTGCCGGACGAGGCGATGGAGGCGAACACGACCGAGGGCACGGGCGGAGGCTATGTGGTGCCTGGGGGGGCGATCGGTGCGGACAGCGTGCGCCATCTGCCGGGCATGTATCAGAGCTGGTTCTTGGATTATGCCTCGTACGTGATCCTGGAGCGGGCCGTGCCACACATCAACGACGGGCTGAAGCCGGTGCAGCGGCGCATCCTGCACGCCATGCGGCGGATCGACGACGGACGATATAATAAGGTGGCCAACGTGGTGGGCCAGACGATGCAGTTTCACCCGCACGGCGACGCCTCGATCGGCGACGCGCTGGTGCAGCTCGGGCAGAAGGATCTGCTGATCGACTGCCAGGGTAACTGGGGCAACATCCTCACGGGCGACAGCGCGGCGGCACCGCGATACATCGAGGCGCGCCTCTCACGGTTCGCGCTCGAGACGGTGTTTAACCCCAAGACGACCGTCTGGAAGCAGTCGTACGACGGGCGCAACCGCGAGCCGGTCAGCCTGCCGATCAAGTTCCCCCTGCTGCTGGCGCAAGGGGCGGAGGGCATCGCCGTGGGACTGTCGTCGAAGATCCTGCCGCACAATTTCAACGAGCTGATCGACGCCTCCGTGGCCTGTCTGCGCGGCGAGGCGTTCACGCTCTACCCCGACTTTCAGACGGGCGGCTTGGTGGACGTGGCGAAGTACAACGACGGCAACCGCGGCGGCATGGTGAAGGTCCGGGCGCGGATCACGAAGGTGGACAACCGCACGCTGGCCATCACCGAGATCCCCTATGGCTACACGACGGGCACCCTGATCGACTCCATCATCAAGGCCAACGAGAAGGGGAAAATCAAGATCCGCAAGGTGGACGACAACACGGCGCGCGAGGTGGAGATCCTGATCCATCTGGCGCCGGGCGTATCGTCGGACAAGACGATCGACGCGCTCTACGCCTTCACCGACTGCGAGAAGAGCGTGTACATGAATTGCTGCGTGATCGAGGACAACAAGCCGCGATTCATGTCCGTCAGCGAGGTGTTGCGACACTCCACCGAGCAGACGCTCGGGCTGCTGCGCACAGAGCTGGAGATCGAACGCAGCGAGCTGCGCGAGGAACTCTTCTACGCCTCGCTCGAGCGGATCTTCATCGAGGAGCGGATCTATAAGGATAAGGAGTTCGAACAGGCGCCGGACATGGACGCGGCCGTGGCGCACATCGACCGCCGGCTGGAGCCGTTCAAACCGCGGCTCATCCGGGAGGTCACCCGGGAGGACATCCTGAAGCTGATGGAGATCAAAATGGGGCGCATCCTAAAGTTCAACGCCGACCGCAACGACGAGCAGATTGCACGACTGAAGGGCGAGATCGAGCGCGTGGAGCATCACCTGTCGCACCTCACGGATTACGCCGTGACGTGGTTCGAGGGGCTGAAGAAGAAGTACGGCGCCGACAAGCCGCGGCGCACGGAGATCCGCAGCTTCGACCGCGTGGAAGCCACCAAGGTGGCCGAGGCCAACGAGAAGCTCTACATCGACCGCGAGGAGGGTTTCGTGGGCACAGGGCTGAAGAAGGCCGAGTTCGTCTGCAATTGCTCGGACATCGACGACATCATCCTCTTCTATCGCAGCGGCGTGTACAAAGTGATGCGGGTAAGCGAAAAGATCTTCGTCGGGCAAGACGTGATCTACGTCAACGTCTTCAATCGCAACGACACACGGACGATCTACAACGTGATCTATCGCGACGGCCGCGCGGGTTGCAACTACATCAAGCGGTTCGCCGTCACCGGCTCGACGCGCGACAAGGAGTACAACGTGACGCGTGGCACCGAAGGCTCACGCATCCTTTATTTCAGTGCCAATCCGAACGGTGAGGCAGAGACGGTGAAGGTGATCCTCAAGCCGAAACTACGGCAGAAGACGCTCGTCTTCGAGAAGGACTTCAGCGAGATACTGATCAAGGGTCGCACCTCGCTCGGCAACATCCTCACCCGGGCAGAGATCCACAAGATCTCGCTCAAGCAACGTGGTTCGTCAACGCTCGGCGGGCGTGAGGTATGGTTCGACCGCGACGTGCTCCGCCTGAACTACGACGGTCGCGGCGAAGCACTCGGCGAGTTCCGCAGCGACGACCGCATCCTTGTCGTCTTGCAGTCGGGCGAATTCTACACCACGGGCTTCGACCTGAGCAACCATTACGAAGAGAACATCCTGCTCATCGAACGGTACGACGCTCGCAAGACATGGACGGCCGTCTACTTCGATGCTGATCAGGGCTATGTCTACCTCAAGCGCTTCCCGTCCGAGGACTCCGAGAAGCGGCAGAACCTGATGGGCGACAACCCACGTCACCGCCTCTTCCTGCTGACCGACGAGACCTATCCACGCATCGAGGTGACACTGGGCGGACACGACAGCTACCGCGACCCCTTGACCATCGAGGCAGCGGAGTTCGTGGGCGTGAAGAGCGTCAAGGCGCGCGGCAAACGGGTGACGACATTCACCGTCGCCTCGGTCGACGAACTGGAACCGACACGCCACGCCCCATCGTCCTCATCCGACGGAGAGCCATCCGCTACCGATGCACCGTCGGAGGAGGATGAGGATGGGCAGATGTCGCTGTTTGAGGAGTAAGCCATGATCCGCAGCTTCCTCTTTCTGCTCACTCTCTTCATTCTCCTTCCTCTCACCCTGCGTGCACAGACGGATAGCCTCGTTCAAGCTCCGCGGTCGGTGAATGAAGGCACGATGGTCAGCCTGGGCAGTCGCTACATCAAGAACACATATCTCTCCGACGTCGGTTATGATGGCGTGGGCATCGGCGTTATCAACGAACGTATGCGGATCATCAATGACCGTTGGTCGCGGCAACGCACCTTTCGCATCGATCTCGCTTCGATCCGCAATCCGGCAGGCACATCGAGTGGTTACGCGGCCTTCATTGACTACAGCTACAGCCTGCACCGACGTCTGGAGACCAGTGTGGACGGTCTGCGATTGCTCGTCGGCGGTACGGGGCGCTATCTCTTGGGCACGGCCTATCGCTCGCAGGGCGGCAATAACCCTGCGGTGCTGCACGTGGAAGGCGATCTGGGACTCTCTGCGGCTATCCTCTACGGTTTCGACTTGGGTCGCCGGCGCTATCCGGTGACTGTCCGCTGGCAGGCCAACCTGCCACTGGTCGGTGTCTTCTTCTCCCCGCACTACGGGCAATCCTATTACGAGATCTTTACCCTTGGCCATCGTGCCGGTATAGTCCGATTGGGATCGCTGCACAATAGGTTCGCCTTGCGGAACATGCTCACCGCTGATGTTCCCGTGGGTCCATGGACCATGCGCATTGGCTATGAGGCCGACGTTTATCAATCGCACGTCAACGGCATTCGCACGCATTACTTCGGCAACAGTATCCTCCTCGGTGTGGCTAAGGAGTTCATACCCTTTTCTGGCAAGCACGTGCGCCATAACCCAGCCTTCCGGAGTGCATATTACTGATCCGAAGATGAAGGGCTAAAGGCGAATCATATCCGTTTGCCGATCGTGGAGTACCTGTGATTGCACTCCGGAGGTCGGCGGTGATTCGCTGTCTATTATTGAATGCTTTTGAAAGCACGTATTACTGATCCGAGGACGAAGAACTAAAAGTGAATCATAGCCTTCTGTCTATCTAATAGCTCCAGCGATTGCGCTACGGAGGATCGGCGGTGATTCGCTGTCTATTATTGAATGCTTTTGAAAGCACGTATTACTGAT
>ERZ773004.1515-NODE-1515-length-11266-cov-4.108376_pt1 | contig 11266 bp, 9 predicted proteins | sample MGYA00580667_ERZ773004 | MGnify/ENA primary metagenome ERZ773004 (study PRJEB29015, sample SAMEA2737963) | human oral metagenome | biome: human oral; feature: human-associated habitat; material: dental | place: China | collected 2123 ... | reverse complement strand
TCATGGCATTTCCCGGCAGCATGATCGGTGCGTTGTTGTGCGGGCTCACTTACCATTATACGCGGCGAATCGGCCTCACCTGCATCGCCGAGGCGTTCGGTACCGGCATCTTCGGCGCCCTCGCGGCCTACCCCGTCGCGGCCTTCCTCATGGGACTGAATCCCGCGAGTTACACCGTCTACATCGTTCCCTTCCTCATCTCCACCGGCGCGGGGAGTATCCTCGCCTATCTCCTCCTGCGCTTCCTACTGCCCAAGATTCGTCGGGAGTGAAAATAAAAACACGAGACGGACTCGTTTCCCGACTGCAGGAGATGATCTTGCTGCATTTCAAACACAAAATGTGTTGGCATATTGTGCGACTTAATAACTTGCACTTTCTCGGACGCATAACATTGTCATATCTATACATCAGGCCCTCCAGCAGGGCTCTTTTTTTGCAAAAAAATAAAAAAATAATTGACAAAAAGATTTTTGCATGATATTCTGTCATCTTTCCTTCATGGGAAAGCCCGGGATATCAGCAGAGATTTCGCTCTGCATGTGCGCACGACCGGGGTTGATACGGAAAGCCTCCCGAAGGATTGGGGGGAGAGAGAAAAAGGAGTTGGAAAAATGAAGAACATGAAACAGACCCTTGTAATTGCGGGTGTCGTAGCGCTCGCCCCAACGCTTGCTGCGCCGCAGGCCGGATTCCCCGTTCCCTTCGTCTCCACTGCTGAGGCACATATCCTCTCGAGCGATGCCGAGCGGGACATCGGAATGGAGGCAGTGCAGGAGTTCGAGTCGAAGTACGAAACATACGTTGACGAGGCTCTCCTCACAATCCAGAACCGCCTCGTTGTGTGCAACCCTGACAAGCTGAACATGGAGGACGGCGCACACACGCGCTGGCTCTATCCGATCAAAGCGGTAAAGGACAACGTGCCGAATGCCGTGATGTTCCCCGCGGGACATGCCTATTACAATGACGGTATGGTAAAGTTCCTGAACACGCGCATGAATGACGGCTTCCTTGACCACGGCGACCTTCGTCCGATGAATGGAGCGAATATCTACAACACCTCTGCCGTTGCATTCGTCATGGGACATGAGTTCGGCCATTGGGCCGGTGAGGATTTTCTCGAGAGCTACGACAAACAGTTCGGCGTCAGCACGCTGCTCGGCATCTTCGGCGGCGGTGCCACGTCCGCGATTGGAGTTGCCGCACAGAACCTTGGCGTGAACCTTGTGGACACGCTCGTTGATCGTCAGATGTCATTCAACCAGGAGAAAGGAGCGGATGTGTGGGGCGTGCAGTTCATTGAGAACGTTCCTGAGTACTCCATTGGCGGCGCACTGATGAAATTTGACCGCTACATGAAACTCGAGCAGATTGATCATCCGGACGGCAAGCTGCCGGTGGATTTCCGCAATCCGCACTCCAAGACGCCGAAGCGATTTGAACGTGTGATGGACTACGTGAAGAAATCCTCCGAAGGCCGTGTGGAAATCAAGGAGGGCGAGCTCTATCTTGATGGTACGCACATTCCCGTCGTGCGGACGGGCGAGGTTGAGCAGCTTGAGCGTGTCTACTATATTGCGGGGCAGCTTGCAACCGCGATCAAGAAGGGCATTTTCCATAGGGAGAACATTTTTTATATTCCGGTTGCCTCGCACCCGAGCGCGGGTGATCCCGCGTCGAAAGATTCCTACGTCGTCGTGCGGGACAGGAATACGGGTGCGGAAAAGATTCTTGATAAGCTGCGTTTTGACACACGCAGTGCGGCGATGGAGGACTATGCCGCGAGCGAGGATGCTGACGCGCACGCGGACTATGAAGAGGCAAAAGCAATCGCCGATGCGGCCGCTGCATATGATGAGAAGCATCCGAAACGCCTGCTGAATGTGAAGGGGGGAACAGAGAAATGAGCATAAAGATCAAAACGGCTGCGCTTGGCGCGGTCATTGGACTCACGCTGCTCGTCCCGCTCACAGGGCATGCGAAAGAAGGGCCTACCTACGGACGCTTTGATGCGGTTGGAGCAACCGGATTCGTCAACCTTCAGACGGTAGACGACGGCTATCTTACTTTTGATCCTGCATCCGTACATCTCGTGGACTATCAGGGGCGCAGAGTGTTTAAGGTTGTATTTCACTTTATTGACGCGCAGAAGGGAAAGGACTACGGTGCGGTGCGCTACACGATCGATCCCTATCGCAAATACTACTATGAGGATCGTGTCAGCAGCGTGTGGCAGCCGATCGGCGTCGCAACCGCCGCCCGCGCGAACAAGGAGGGATTCCCCGGAGCGATGGAGACAGTGCTCGACTATCTTGCCGGACATTTTCCGGAGCTTTACCGGGAGTCTGTAAACAGCTCGCGGGAAGTATCCGAGCGAGAGGCGGCAGAGGAGCGCGCACAGGCAGCGGCGCAGATCGAGAAGATCTGGACACGCTTGCAAGAAGCCTATCCACCCGATCTTACCGCATCGATGCGCTGGGAGGAGTTCTCCAAGGAGTCTGTAGACTATGAGCATGTGCCCCCGCTCTCCGAGCTCATGGGACATGTTTTCCTCCTCTCAGATGTGTATGGCTTTAATGCATCGAAGAATGTAGACGGGACAGGGGGAAAGCATGCAGTGCTGCCGACAGCAGGCAATCGCAGAACCGGTCTGGTTCATTTCTCAGTGTGGCCGCAGGGGGACGCGTTCATGGTTGCGCTGGTGGACGATACCGGCGCATTTCTCGGAGAGGATGCCGGCCGGAAACCGATTATCACCAATTTCTCCTCTGGACATTCTCAGGTCAATAAATATCGTGGCGATAGGGAAGTCTCCCACGATATACTTCAGACCTATGGTCACGTCCTCGGGTCATCAAATGTGGGAGAGAACTTTCCTCATCTTGTTGATGGCTTTGTGGATCTCAGTATCGAGAAAACGGATCAGGAGGGGGTCTACCACCTTGTGTACTATGTAACCACGACCGATCCGGAGGGAACTTCCAAACTAGAGCGCATAGGAGACTGTTATGCCACGCTCGAACTCATGCGATGAGAGAAGATATTTAGTGAAAACAGGCCGTCATTCTGCAGACATGGAAGGAATTTTCATAAGAAGAGAGAATACTCCATATTAGTGAAAAATTAGGATTCAGAAAGGAGATGAGGCAATGGAGGATCTGTGCCAGCGGATCGAGCGTGCAGCATTGCTGCGCGCCGTCTGTATACTCGCTGAGCGAGTACATCCCCATGCTGCGGATGTAGGAGAGGGCTTCCTCTCGCGTTTCTGTGAGGAACAGGATGCAGAACTCCTGCATGCGGTGTGCGGCAGCGGCAGAGACGCGGATGACATTATATGGCTTCTCAATGCGGCCGTATGGCTTGCCTCCGGAGCTAAGGATGCGGCAGTGCGTCCGACAGGAAAATCCCCAGCGTATTTAGAGAGCGTATTCAACTATTTCGGCGATACCGGCGGAGAGAGAGAGGGCTTTCCGATCCGCAGCCTGACGGATACGTCCGAAATGCTGTTTCCGCAGCCGCTCGCAGACCTGCAGGAGGCGGAGCGAGGTTATCAGCAGATATCTGAGGATATTGCAGCACGCTTCACGCGGAAATCTCCGGCACAAATGCCGCTCGGCGAACTCCTGCGCGTCATCGAGGAGACGATGAGCTATGTGCCGTCCCCTGCGGGCGCGGACATCTCGCTCTACGACTACGCACGCATGACAGCGGCGTACGCGGCTGCGCTCCATCGCTATGCGGCGGCGCAGGACATCCACAGTGCACACACATACGAGGAGCGGGGCGGCGAAGCATTGCCCGCATTCCTCCTCGTGTCAGCGGACATCTCGGGGATACAGCCGTTCATCTACGCGATCCCGTCCAAGGGCGCACTCAAGAGCCTGCGCGGTCGCTCGTTCTACCTCGAGATCCTGCTTGAGAACATCGTAGACGAGATTCTCGCCGCGTGCGGCATCAGCCGCAGTGCACTCCTCTATACGGGCGGCGGACACTTCTACCTGCTCCTGCCGAACACCGAGGACGTGCAGAACATTCTCGCACGCTGCCATACGGAGGTCAACAACTGGATGCTGGAGCACTTCGGCAGCAGCCTCTACCTCGCGATGGCGTGGACGGCGTGCACGGGCGCGGAGCTTGCGGGGCAGGGTACACAGGAGGCGTTTCGCCGCGTGAGCGAGGGGCTTTCGGCGGAAAAACTTTGCCGCTACTCTGAGGAGCAGCTCACAGCGATGTTCATGCCTGAGAGCGACTGGAACAAAACGCGGGACAAGGAACGCGAGTGCGCCGTCTGCCGTACCTCCACAGCACATCTCATGCCCTACCCCGCCGACCCCTCCATTGAGGCGTGCGCCATGTGCTCTCATCTCCTCAAATTTGGCGAGCGCATCCTGACAAAGAACGCCTTCTGCGTCTCTGCAGAGCGCGGTGCGGAGGCTCTCTCCCTGCCCGGCATCGGGCGTACCCTCTACCTCACGGCAGAGGAGCTGGACGATGTCGACCGTCTCTCATACAAGATCGAGCGCATCTATGCGAAGAACGCAGCATACACGGGCGATTTGCCCGCCGCACACCTCTGGCTCGGTGACTACTCCGCGCGCGAGGACGGGAGCGTGCTTGAGATGGAGCGGCTCGCTCGCCGCAGCGGCGGTGCAGAGGACAGCCGCGGGATTCCGCGCATCGGTGTCATGCGCGCCGACGTGGACAACCTCGGCGCGGCATTCCTCGCAGGATTCCCTGCAGCGTATGCGACCATGACGCGCACGGCGGCGCTCTCACAGCGCCTCTCGCTCTTTTTCAAGCACTACATCAACGATATCTGCCATGGAAAGTTCAGTACACACTTCTCCCTCTTTGGCAGGGAAAAGAAGGCGGCGCGTGACGTTCACATCGTCTACTCGGGCGGCGACGACGTCTTCCTTCTCGGGGCGTGGGACGACATTGTCGAGCTGGCGGTCGACCTCAGGGGCGCATTCAGCCGCTTTACGAGCGGTAAGCTCCACTTCTCGGCGGGGCTTGGCTTCTTCAAAGACAAATGCCCCATCGCCGAGATGGCGCGCCGCACGGGCGAGCTTGAGTCGCGTGCGAAGGATCGGCGCGATGTGGATGGCCGTCCGAAGAAGGACAGCGTCGCACTCTTTGGTGCCGTCATGGAGGGGCGCTCGCGCGCGGACTTCGAGGAGCGTGCGCAGGTCTACGGCTGGGGTGAATTCATGCAGGGCGTCTGTGGGGAGAAACTTGCATTCCTGCGCGAGAACTGCACCTTTGACGGCACATCGGATACGGCGCGCATGCTGCTCGGCAAGAGCGCGGTATACCGCTTGCTCCGTCTCCTCGAGGCGGACGGAGCCTCCGTCCAGCTCGCACGCTTTGCGTATACGCTTGCGCGCATGGATCCAGGGGCGAAAAGCCCTGCCAAGGAAGCCTATGCACGCATACGCACACAGCTTTACGAATGGTATCGGGACATAGAGAAGCGTCGGCAGCTGTCGACGGCATTACAGCTCATCATATACAGTATCAGAGAGAAGGGAGAGCGGTCAAATGGCTGAGAACACGATACAGGACACCGCGCGTGAGGCCGAGGATGTCATTCTGGACCTGAAAGCGCGTGGGAATGGACGGCTTGCGCTGACGACAAGTCAGATTCGCAAGTTCCTCGCGGCGGTCAACGCACTGACGAATAAGATCGATATGTTTCGCACGCGGGGCGAGAAGTCGGACGTGCTCACGCTGGAGCTTGCGGCAGAGGTGAAATTTCTCAAGGTTAAACTCGCCTACCAGGCGGGCAAAGATCAGCGTGGAAACGTCAGGGATTTTGTCGAAAAGGCACAGCTGAGACAACGGCTGGATAGAATCGGAACCAGCATTCGCGCATATGAGAACTTCGCACGTTATATGGAGGCGCTCGTCGCCTATCACAAATTTCACGGCGGGAGGGACTGACCATGGAGCAGAGCAATCAGAGTGTATTAAAAGGGAAACTCAAACTGACCGCGATCCTGCGTGTCGACACGGGACTGCACATCGGCGCATCCAGCGACTTCGCACCCATCGGTGCCGTAGACAGCCCCTTCCTGCGAGACCCGCTGACCAAGCAGCCCATCATTCCGGGCAGCTCACTCAAGGGGAAGATCCGCACACTCCTCGCACGCAGCTACTCGACGAAGGAGTACGTCCTGAACAGCATCGACGAGGACAGTCCGCAGATCAAGCGCCTCTTCGGTACGGCCGCAAAGGGCAACGCGGGCGGCAAGGCGGCACGGCTTCAGTTCTATGACATCCGCATGACGCAGGACTCGTTCGCGCGCTTTGACGCCATGGATCTCGACACCTACATCGGTGAGATCAAATGGGAAAACGGCATCAACCGCGTGACGGCAGGAGCAATGCCGCGCCAGATTGAGCGTGTACCAGCGGGCACCGAGTTCGCGTTCACCCTCGTCTACAACATTGAGAACGACGCGGAGATCATGGAGGACATGAAACTCCTCAGCGATGGCATCCGCCTCCTTCAGATGGACTACCTCGGCGGACACGGCTCACGCGGCTACGGCAGAGTATCGCTCAGCGGCTTTTCCGTCGAGTGCTTCGCGCTCTCGGGAGAGGGTATGAATGCGCAGCAGCTGCAGGAGATCAGCGACCTGATGCAGAAGGGTGGCGAGGCCGTGTGAGCTATGTGATCTATCCGCTCCGCTTCGAGACGGCAATCCATTTCGGACAGCCCGGGCGCGGCGGCAGGCTCGACGAGGCGTGCATGGAGTATCCGGCAGACGCCCTCTTTGGTGCGCTCTGCACCGAACTTGCCGCCGCGGGCGAGACCGAGCAGCTAGCACGTCTTACAGCACGTATCGAGGCAGGTGAACTGCGCTTTTCCGATCTCCTGCCGTGGCAGGCGGGGAGACAGGGCGCACTCGCATTCTTCCTCCCGCGCCCCGTCTTGCGTATCGAGCGGACACAGCAGCAGGAGAGAGAGGACTACAGTGTCACCTGCGCGAACGCCACTCTGCGCAAAAAACAGAAAAAGCTCAAATATCTCCGTGCGAGCCGTATCGAGGACTACATCCGTGCCATGCAGAGCGGCAGCCCGTTCGAGGAGTCGGATTTCGACGGCGACTTCGGCGCTGCGTCCCTGCGTCAGCATGTGAACATGCGCGGGGATGAGCCACTCCCGTACTACGTCGGACAGTTCGACTTTCATGCACATGCGGGGCTTTACCTCCTCGCCGACGTGCGGCGCGAGGAGGACGCACAGTGGCTGCAGCAGCTGTTCTCGTGGCTCGGGCGCACGGGCATCGGCGGCAAACGCACAAGCGGCTATGGAAAATTCCTCGCCGCAAAGAGTATCCTCACCCTCGATGCAGAGAGCAAGTTCGAGGATCTGACAGCACTCCGCACCATGCTTGACGCAGCCGATGCCCCTTGGCAGCTCGCGCTTGCGCCCGTCCTCCCTGCAGTGGGCGATATCCCTGCCGTCAAAGAGGGAGCCTATCGTCTGCGCCGTGCGGGAGGCTTCATCAGCCACCTCATACACGAAGCCAAGAAGAAGAACAGCGTCTACCTCCTCGACGCCGGCTCCTGTCTGCGCACGCGCGTGCGAGGGACACTCGGCGTACTTGGTGAGCACGGCGGACATCCCGTCTGGCGCTATGGATTTGGACTCTATGCGGGGGTGACGGCATGAACAAAATGGGAATCATCCGCCAGAACTACGAGCTCACCTGCATCGGTCCCGTTCATACAGGCTCGGGCGAGATGTTCAAGGCTTTTGAGTACCTCTACAACAGCGAGACACACGAGGCCGCCTTCCTGAACCAGACAAAATGGATCGCCTTTCTCGATCGTCACGGCCGCATAGATGCATTCGCCGACTACGTTGAGAAACGCGCCTCCGGACTGAACAACCTCCGTACATGGCTGCTCGCACAGGGTGTCTCCGAGACGGAACTCGACAGCCTCGCCGTGCGGCGGGCAAAGGCAGATCCGCTCACCGACGGGGAAAAGGACACCCTCAACGATGTCATCTGCCAGACCACCCTAGCAAACGGGCAGCCCTACATCCCCGGCAGCACGATCAAGGGCGCACTGCGCACCGGAATCCTGCATCATCGCATCTGCCGTGAGCCGCAAAAATATCGTCGTGTCTGGGAGGACTGCCGAGCGGTGCTCAGGAGCGACGATCGCCTCGGCAAGAAAAAGAGGGAGCTCAGCAATATCATCGGACAGCTCGAAACGAGGCTCCTGCACACACTCAGCAAGGAGGAGAAAACCCCGCAGAGAAATGCAACTGTCAGCGCCATGCGTGGGCTGCGCGTCAGCGACGCAGTCTGTGCGGAGGGTGAGATGGACACCGTCATCCTGCGCAAGCTCGATGCTACCACAGGCATGGAGGATGGGCCCGGCGAGAGCAAAGTCTCCCTCTTCCGCGAGTGCATCCCCGCAGGGCGCCGGCTCACCTTCTCCATCACAGCCGACCTCGCCATGCTGCACACCCTCGGCATCCACTCCCTTGACGAGATCATCGCCATAGTGCGCGCCTATACCGCAGACGGCCTGCAGATACAGGAAAAAGTATTCGGCAGAGACTATGCGGCACGCTTTGCCGAGGCGAAGAACGCAGATGCACTCCTTGGCGGCGGCACAGGCTTCCTCGCTAAGACCCTCGTCTACACACTCGCGCCCGTGCATGAGGCGCGGGAATTCCTTGCCGCATTCTTCGATGAGGAGTTCACCGCATGGGACCCGACCATCAGAGGGCGTGGCCCCGCACATAAACATCGTCAGTACGACCGCGCCATCAGTCCGCGCACATTGAAACTCGCGCGCATGGATACACAGGACTGGCTCATGGGGCTCTGCTCCATCACAGGAGTTGGCAATGCTCAGACGGTTTGAGGCGGAGCTGCGCCTGCCCGACGGCGTACGTGCCTCCTCCTCCATGGGCTCCGTCCTCCACGGTGCGCTCATGGAACTCCTGCCGGAGGACTACGCCGACGCTCTCCACACGCAGAACCTGCGTCCCTACAGCCAGAGCATCCGCTGGGACAGAGAACGGGAGCGCGTTATTTGGCGTATTGGTACACTTGATCGGGCGGCAGCGGAGATCATCGGCGCGGTACTGCAGAGCTTGGAGCACATCCATCTCAGACAAAAGGGCTACACCGTCGACGTGCAAAACATACAATGCGTCGAGGAGCGCAGCTATCAGGACATCGCCGATGAATACTTTCGCGCGGAGACCGCACCGCGCGGTGCAGAGCTCCACTTTCTCACGCCGACCAGCTTCAAACAGGGCGGCGCATACATCATCCTGCCTGAGAGCACACTCATCCTGCAGAGCCTCCTCGCACGGTGGAACAGATTCTGTCCCGACATCCGCATCGAGGAAGACGACCTCGCGCAGACCCTTGCAGCGCATACGCGCCTCACCCGCTACGCCCTGCGCTCCGCCTCATTCTCCGTCGAGGGGTACAACATTCGCGGCTTTCGCGGACAGATCGCACTGCAGTTCGCGGGCAACGACATGGTGCGCCGCATCCTCGGCACACTCCTCGCCTTTGCCCCCTACGCGGGGCTCGGCATCAAAACCGCCCTCGGCATGGGTGCCGTTCAAACAAACATCTGGAAGGGATGATTGAGATGAAGCGAATTTTATTCTCGCCCATTGGAACAACCGACCCCGTGAGCACAAAGAATTTCTATGATGGTGCCTGTCTACACGTCCTACGGCACTATAAACCAGAGCGCGTTGTCCTCTTCTTCACCAAGGAGATGGGCGAGATCGAGCGGAATGAGGAGCGCTACACCACTGCCATTCGGCACGTCACTCCCGACTGCATCATCGACCCACCGATCTACACTGACATCGTAGATGCAAGCCAATACGAGGAGTTCAGTCAGATCCTGCCGAGAGCCGTGCAGGATCTCCTGCAGAAATACCCCGAGCACGAGATCCTGCTCAACCTCAGCTCGGGCACACCGCAGATCAAAACTGTCCTCGCCATGCTCGCTGCCGATAACGAACGCTGCATCGGGATACAGACCGTGACACCGGAGGGGCGTGCGAACAACCCGCAAAAGCTGACACCGGAGGAACTGCATACTCTCCTTGAGATGAATGAAGAAAAGGAATGCGAGGCAGAGCGACGATGCAATGAGCCGCAGCTCAAAATCTTTCGCTACCATGCGGAGAAGAACCGCATCATCTCCCTCCTTCGCACGTACGAGTACAACGCGGCACTCACCCTTGCACGCAGCAGCAGCCTCGTCCCCGCTGACGCGAAACAGCTGCTCAAACACGCCGCCTACCGCACCATGCTCCTCCCCGATAAGGCACGAAAAATCATGTCCGAGTACGGTGGACAGAAACTCTTCCTGTTCAAGGAAGACGAAGAGCGTATCGTCGAATACTTCCTCGTCATGCAGATCGATCAGGAGAACGAACGCCTTTCTAACTTCATGCTGCGCATCACTCCCTTCCTCTATGAATTCCTGCACGACTACGTCGCAAAAAATGTGAAGGGCGGCAGAAAGAATGCACAGCACATCGACAACCTCTGTATCAAAAAGTACAATACCGATGGCTACATACTACAGCGCAAGAAAATCGAAAAAAATGCGCGGAACTTCCTAGACCTGCTGGATCAGGAATTTGCGGGATCAAATGCCCACCAATACACCAATACCGACCTGTCCTTCTTGTTGCTCATCCACTACTGTACCTATATGCAGGAGGCAGGGCTGGCAAAGGATGCACAACTTCACAGCGATATGATGGTCGAACTCGCCAAGCTGGATGCCGTCAGAAAAGTACGCAATAGTGTCGCTCACGTCATCGTCAACGTGACACGCGAGAGCTTTCAGAAGGACACACAGATGACCCCACCCGCGCTTATGGACACCTTTGCCAAGATGCTCACCTTCGTCTATGGAACGAAAGTCAAGGAGGCACGCACAACCTATAGCCGCATCAACAACTGGCTCGAAGAAGCCCTCGAAATCCACGAATAAGGAAGATGTCTGCTCTTTGTGCCGGCGGGATTGTGCGTCATGGAGCATTATGCTATACTGCACGTAGAATCTGCGCCGCACATAGAGCCGCAATGACTGCAAAGAATTTTCGAACAAGAGCTGCCGCGAAAAGGAGGGGAATCTCATTCGCACCGCAAAAGTATTTTTTCATGCAGTCAGCACAAGGCATCCCAACGCAAGGATTTCAAAACCATATCCCCGCAAGGGGACGGAAACCCTTTCTATAAAACCAATA
>ERZ773004.1512-NODE-1512-length-11271-cov-46.330064_pt1 | contig 11271 bp, 16 predicted proteins | sample MGYA00580667_ERZ773004 | MGnify/ENA primary metagenome ERZ773004 (study PRJEB29015, sample SAMEA2737963) | human oral metagenome | biome: human oral; feature: human-associated habitat; material: dental | place: China | collected 2123 ... | reverse complement strand
GTCCCGGAGGACAAGGGTGCCTGGACCGGTGCCCATCTGGACCTCATCAAGCGGGAGGTCGGCTGTGTGGACGCCTCCGTCATCGCCGCCCCCGGTGCCAAGGAGCCCACCGCCACGGTCGAGAAGGTCGTCGAAGCGAAGGAGAACTGATCTAGTTGTATGAGGTCATGACGTTGGTGACGTGTACTGGGACGCGGGTGGCGGGAGGATGGTTGCGGCAGGCGGTGTGAGGCCGATGGTAGTTGTAGTGGTGGTTCCACACAGCGACAGCGTCACGGCGCTGCTGCTCTGAGGAGTATGGGTGCGCGTAGAGGCACTCCTCGGCCAGGATGCGGTTGTAGCGCTCAACCTTGCCGTTGTGACGCGGGTGTAAGGGCGGAGCCTCTGGTAGCGCGAAGCCAGGCAGGTGATGGTCGTGGTGAAGGTCCGGGCGCGGTAGTTCGCCCCGTTGTCGGTGACGACCCGCACGAGCTTGGTGACGCCGTAAGCCGCGAAGAAGGCCTGGGTTCGGCAGAAGAAGCCTATCGTGGTGGAGGCCTTCTCAACCGTCCAGGGCCTCGGTGTAGGCCGGACGCGAGATGCCGTCAATGGCGGTGTGCAGGTAGGTGTAGCCGACCCTGGCACCCTTGCCCCTCTTAGAGACCTTCGCCTCGGGAGTACCGCGCCCGTGGGCCCGCCAGCCTCCCCCGGGTAGGATGCGCCCGACCTTCTTGACGTCCAGGTGAATCATGTGACCCGGGAAACGGGCCACGATGGGTTTGTTGGCCCGGTTGATCTGCCCGGTGGGGCCTGGTGTCACATCGCTGGTTCAGACCGGCTCTATCCAGCCATCGGGTCACGGTGCGCACCGATATCACTGTTTGTCGGGCCCCGGGTTTTGTGGAGGTTGGTTTATCTGGATGTGGTGGTGGCTGTTTGTGGTTGTTCCTGGCTGTTCTGGCTGACGTCGGCAACCCAGGCGGCTTCGTGCTCGGCGGGGGTTCGCATGCCGATGGCGGAGTGTGGCCGGGTGGTGTTGAACCAGTGGACCCACTCGGCGGTGGCGAGCTCGACGGCGTCGATGTCCTGCCAGCGTCCTTGGCCAAAGGATGAGCTCGGCCTTGTACAAGGAGTTCAGCGCCTCGGCCAGGGCAAAGCCGAAAGGAATCGCCCTTGGAACCTACAGAGGCGACTGCCTCGCAGCCGGCCAGGGCGGCCCCGTAACGGATGGACCTGTACTGCACGCCGCGGTCGCAAGTGGTGCACCAGGCCAGAGAGATCAGCTCCGGTGCGTTTGCGTTGTTAGACAGCCATCTTCAGGGCGTCCAGGGCCAGGTCGGTGTACAGGCTGGTGGAGGTCTGCCAGCCGATGATCCTCCGGGAGTATACGTCGGTCACGAAAGCCACATAGACCCACCCGGAAAAGGTACGAACATAGGTGATGTCGGCGACCCGCAGCTCGTTCGGCCTGAACGCGTTGAAATGCCTTTTGATGAGGTCGGACGGGCACTGCTCTCGCGGCGCGCTGCGCGTGGTGCGCGGGGACCTGGCACGGCGGATGCCGTGCAGGCCCAGGTCTGCCATGAGTCGCTCGACGGTGCACCGGGCCACGTGACCGGCACCGTGACGCTCGGCGGCCTTAGGGCGGCCCCGCATCACGTGCATCTTGCGGGCCCCCAGCACCGAGTAGCTGGTTCTCATGGACTCGTCTGATCTCGATCTTGAGGGCCTCGTCGCGCAGGCCCCTGGCACTAGGAGGCCGGCTACAGCGGGCGTGAGTTACGTGCTCGGGGCGATCTTGACTCCGGCGCCAGTGAGCACCTTGCAGACCGGCCAGGTCCCGAACTCCTTCTTGCGGGAGTCGATGTAGTGGCAGATCAACGAGATGGTCGGTCGAGCTCCGCCGCGATAGACAAGCTGACGCGCTCTTCAGGATTGCGTTGGCTCTTCGCAGCTCTCGGACCTCCTTCTCAAGCTCCTTGAGCCGCTGTGCCTCGTCGGTGGTGGTGCTGGGCTGGGTGCTCTGATCGATCTGGGCCTTCTTGACCCAGGTGCGTAGAGCCTCGGGGTAGACGCCCAGCTCGTCGGCGATGCTGCGGGTCGCGCCCTTGGCCCGCGCCGGGTCGGCCAACGCGTCCAAGGTCATCCTTGTGGCCCGCTCGCACAGCTCATCGGGGTACTTCTTCTGTCCCATGGCAGCGATCCTTTCCGTGTTATCACTGCCTCCACAACCCCGGAGCGATTCACTGCCTCACCTGGCGAGCCAGCTCATCGCCCTGCACGCTCAGCGGGCCGATGTCGCCGCCCAGGTCGAGACACTGCCTGGTGACCCACCCTCATTGCCAGGCACTGACCACGCGTGCCCGGGATCGGGGTCCCATCCGCCGCAGTCTTCCTGGCCGAGACCCTGGGCAAGACCTCCAGGCACCGGAGCCCAGCTGGCCTCCTACGCCGGCCTGGCACCGGTGACCAGGAGATCGGGCTCATCGATCCGCGGCGAGCACGTCTCCCACGGCGGCAACAAGAGGCGCAAACGAGCCATGTTCCTGCCCACCTTCGCCTCGCTGCGCTCCGACCCGGTATCGAGGGCCTGCTACCAGGGCAAACCGCCTTGGGCCAGGCCGTCCTCGCCGTGGCCTACCGCCGCATCCTGACCCTGCACGCCATGATCCACAACGACACCCTCTGCGACCCACAGCCATCAACACGGCTACCCGCAGCCGCTTGACACACCACATAGGGGCACCCCCTGGGGCAGATCAGACGGAACCACATCGTGGTGAGCAGCGTATCTCTGCGTGGATCGATCACTGACGACATTCGCTGATAGCCTGATGCCACGCCCCGAAAGAAGGGAATGTGAGAAAATGATGAAACAAGACGAAGTCCTCACCATGGAGGAGACTGCTACACTTCTGTGTAGCGAACATTGAAGCCGTACCGACACTAGTCAGTGATGGCTTGCCGACGACAGGTATAGATGGACGATCCTGATGCCTCCTCTGAAGCGCTGTCATCGAAATAATCCGAGGCAGTAAATGTGCTGAGAAAAATATGGAGAGCCGAATCGTGTTAGCAACTGACTACCTCGATAGTTTGCCTACAGGTCGGGGCGCTCATGCTGAGTGGAGAGCGTAATGATTGACATGTCTACGTGGGAGGAAATGGTCGTTGATGTGGTAAACGACCTCAGGCTTGACCCGCACAACGTTCGGCTTGACATTCCTGAGGGAGTGCCGGAGTCCGACATTGTCCAGGACTTGTTCACCAACGAAAAAGCGCTGAGTCTTGTCGAAGGTATAGCCAAAGTAGGCTTGTTGACACACGAAGTTCCTATTGTCCTAGAGCGCAACGGCCAACTCATCGTGATCGAAGGCAACCGACGTGTCGCTGCCCTGAAAGCAATCCAGAATCCATACCTCGCACCCGACCATCAAGCACGCATCGGAAAGCTCGCGCAGTATGTACCTGATCGTGACGCGATCCGTCACATCACTGTGAAGAAGGCGCCTTCGCAAAATGATGCCGACCAACTCGTCGCAGCGCTTCACACTGGCAATCAACGTGTGGCATGGGGACCTGCTAGGCAGGCTGCATTTTTCCAAGCGCAACTAGACGCCGGCAAAACGCCAGAGGAGTTGGTCGCGCAGTATCCAACAATAGACGTCCGAAAATTCATTACACGAAGCAAAGTTCTTGAACTATTCCGCAATGTCGATTACGAAGACCCGAGTCTCGGGGATTATGTACGCAGACGCCGTTTCCCAGTGTCAACCTTAGCGCGTCTCTACGAAAACGAAAAGTTCCTTAACCTCGTTGGGGTTGACATTCAGAACGACACAGGAGAAGTCCTCCTTGTCGCAAATGCTGACTTATTCAAACGAGTCGCGACGAAAATCGTGAGCGACATTCACGACGGCGTGATCAACACGCGAATCCTCAACAAGGCGTCAAGCAAGCGTTATGTCGATTATATGGACAACCTGCGTGAACTGATTGATGAGAGCAGAGGTGATGGATCGGCAATCAGAGAATCGGACAATTTAGACTCCGACGTATTGGATACCTCAGTGAAGAAGCATAAGCGCTCTGCTTCCGGTGAGCAAGATCAGGGATTACCAGAACGAGGAGCCTCAGACAATGGAGTGTGTGGATCAGGCGGTGTTGGACAGAGCAAGCCAAAGCCGTATCCCCAGAAAAAGAACTACCTCGACACAAACAACCTATCGGTCCCTGCTTCATTTCCAGTGTCAATACATGAGATCTTGAAGGAACTATCGGCGATCAATATCCAGCGTTTTCCCAATGCAACACTTGATCTGCTGAGGACCTTTCTGGAGAAAACAATCAAGGCTTACGCCGAGGAATTGGGAGAGGAGATTAAGAAAAGTTCTAACGAGCGGGGGTTCGTGTACCTATCTAACTGCCTCATCTGGCTCGAGCAACAGTTCAAATCCTCTGGGCGGACCGCCTTCATTCAGCCCGTCCAGAAGATCCGGGATGGGCGCTATGGTTTTGTAGGTTCCAAGGCTCACCTCGATGCAACGAATCATAACCATCACATATTTGCTACACCTGACGATGTTCGTGAATGTTGGGCGAGCATTGAAGCAGTGTTGAAAGCGATTCTCAAGCCATGACCCAGACAGTGGTATCTGGACGTAAACGATTGACAATTTCGCCGCTACGCTACCCGGGCGGTAAAGGCTTACTATATTCGCGCCTTCGTACAATCCTCCGGGTAAATCATCTCACCTCAAGTATTTACATTGAGCCTTACGCAGGAGGCGCCGGAGCAGCGCTTGCGTTACTTATATCAGGTCAGGTCGAGCAAATTGTCATCAATGATCTCGACCCCGCTGTGTTCGCATTCTGGAACGCAGTCGTCACTCAGGCCAACGATTTCGCTGCTCTTCTCAACAGTGTTGAGCTGTCCGTGGATGAGTGGGAAAGACAGCATGAAATCTATCTAACCGCCGATCGTGATGACCATCTTCAGCTTGGATTCGCGACTTTCTATCTCAATCGAACTAATCGTTCAGGAATTCTGAACGGCGGTCCCATCGGGGGGAAAAATCAAAAGGGCAGATATAAGATCGATGCTCGTTTCAACCGTGAAGGCCTGTCCGAGCGTATTCGTTTGATCTCATTACATGCAGACCGTATTTCCGTTTCTAATGAGGATGGCCGTCGCGTGATAGAGCGATACTCAGCTCGTGATGACGCTTTTATTTACGCCGATCCGCCATACTTCGAGAAGGCAGGGTCTCTTTATCTAAATGCATTCCACAGCTCCGACCATCAGGCTCTCGCCGACTGCCTTGCGAGTGTGCATCGAGCAAAGTGGATTCTCACCTATGACAATGTTCCTACAGTGGCGACGCTCTACCCAAACTATCGGAGGCGTCTCTTTGCGCTGAACTACTCGGCTCACCGCGTAATGAAAGCTAGTGAAATCATGGTATTCTCGCCCGAGTTGTCTATTCCTGAGGAAATCGAGTCCGCTCATACCGACCTTGTGCGGATGGCAGCCACCACTACAGAAGGAGGACGCTGATGGCGCGGCTGAGTCAAGTATCGCCAGATGAACTTATCCTCGACCTCGAGAATCCGCGTATCCCCGATGCAAGGTTTGCTAACGAAATAGAAGCAATCGCCTACCTCTACTCACAGGCAGACCTGGGTGAATTGATCCAATCGATCGGGAACTCGGGGTGGCTTGACTTCGAGCCTTTAATCGTGGAGGAATCAACAAGGACTGTTATAGAAGGAAATCGGCGTCTTGCAGCCCTCCGTATTATTGCAAATCATCAACTCCAACAGCGGTTCAAGGTGACGCTGCCGAAACCTCTGCATCTGAACGCAAAACCAGATGAAATTCAAGTTAACTACGTTGGTAGTCGGAATGAGGCACGCGACTTTATCGGGTTTAAGCACGTTAATGGAGCATTTAAGTGGGACTCGTATGCGAAAGCGAAATTTGCGCACTCATGGCTTCAGGATGGAGATGATATCGATGAAGTTAGCCGGAGGCTAGGTGACGGGCACAACACAGTATGCAGACTTGTAAACGGTGTCGTTATACTAGAGCAAGCGGAGAATACTAAACTTTTTGATCGTGAACGCCGGTCTAAGAAGTCTTTCTATTTCTCTCATCTTTACACTGCACTCTCTACATCTAATGTTCGAAAGTATCTCGGTCTGCCTGAGAATGATAACTCGGTACTTCCTCCGCAACCAGTTCCTGCATCGCGTCGGATTCAACTGCGCAACCTCTTGTCATGGCTCTACGGACAAGAAGATGAGCCTGCGGTTATTAGAAGCCAAAATCCTGATCTTGGACGTCTTACTAAAGTGTTGGAAAGTGAGCGGGCGACGCATCAGCTTGAAATGTCTCGCGATCTGAACCGCGCTTTCGATCTCGTGGAAGACAAAGCAAGAGCGTTCGAGAAAGCGTTCTATCAACTTGCCAATTCTTCTGAAGATGTTTCTCGAATTATTGCACGCTATGATCCAAAGTCAGATTTACTTGACGAGGCAGAATCGGTTCTTCGTACGGTGACGATCGTGGTTAATTCTATAAAAAAGGCTCACTCCGAAGGGTTGCTTTCAGATGCGAGTTAATGTGCCTTTCGAACGCTCGACGAGGAGCGTCGCTGCTGACTGGGTTGAGTTGGTCGCCTTATTGAATACATCCGTTGCCAACGAGCAGAACCTGATTCGAAGCCAGGCTATTATTCGAGAGTCTGACCATGGTACTGTTCTGACTGACGTTGACGCTGAACCGGTGGATGAGGAGATTCTGGAGTCTGAAAACGACGCTCTTTCCGAACGTGTCTACGAGGAACTTACCTACCGTGAACAAGTGCTAGGCTGTCGGTATCCGTTCGAGGTTGTATCAGAGTATGGTAAGTGGGCACTGCAACGGCGAAAACCTAATGATGATGCGGAGGAGGCTGCACACAACTGCTACGTTTGTTGTCTTTTGATCTCGGCGATTCACTCCGATTTGCTGCCGACCCAGAATGATCATGATGTTTTCAAAGGCAGTGCGCAGGTGCTGCAGATTGAATCGTACCTGACAGCGGCCGAAGTTTTAGGCGGCTGTGCATACTGGTTCGGCTTCCCACGACCTGACGGCTCGGGAATGCTTAAAGCGATCCAAGACCTGGCGTTGTCAATGGGGACCGCAGTGGCACCGACATATCGACCTTTGGGACTTTCGCCTCATGCCAAAGACGAAACCGTAGATATCGTTGCATGGCGCCCGTTTCTTGACGGGCAGTCCGGTTCTATTGTTGCGTACGGGCAGGTTGCATCTGGCCGGAATTGGGATACTAAACCCATTAAGTCGTTCATTGACGGTCATTTTCTTTCCTGGTTCACTAAGGTGCCTTCACATAAGTATATCGAACTGCTTTTTGTTCCGTTTCCGCAGCACCACGAACAGCCTGAGGAGGTGGGTCGAGATTTTCGCGTCATCGCGTCAGAGAGGGCTCGGCTTCGCGAGAAAGACTACGGGGTGGTGATCGACCGTCTCCGTCTCACTGAGTTGATGGCGCTTTCGAAGGTTAATGAGAGGTATGACAGAAGCGAGTATGAACGGTATGAAGCAGAAGTTCAAGCTTGGATTGCAAATGCGTTGCTTTATGCTCGAAAGGAAGATACGGTGTCGTGATCTGAGTTTGTAATATTGGCGCGGTTAGGCTGGTCGGTCAGATTGTATGTATTGACGAGTAATGTCAATTGAGTTTCTCAGTGGGGTGCGTGGTGTTTCTCGGACTGGGGGAGTATTTCTTCCCCTTGAGCCGATAGGTTAGATCCCATGCCAGCAGCGAGATACTCGGAGGAGTTCAAGGCGCAGGTCGTGCGTGAAGTCATCGAGCAGGAACGCACTATCTCGTCGGTCGCCTCTTCGTATGACCTTGTCCCCCAGGCGGTAGGTAACTGGGTTGCAAGATATAAATAGGAGCACGCCACCGACCAAGACCGCAAGAAGGCCTCCGAGTCGGCCGAGATCGCGGAACTAAGAGCAGAAGTCCGTGAGCTGCGTCACACCTGACTCGTGACGGTTTGGTGGAGGCTGGGTTTTGAGGTGGTTTTTCGTTGGTATCGGGTGGTGGTTGTGGGTGTGCTGGCACACTAAGGGGCCGGTAGGGTCGGGCGGTGGACTGCTGGGTGTTTTTCGGACACTGCTTGTTTGGTGTTTCAGGCTGCCTTGGTTAGGCCCAGGAATTCTTGCTCAACCTCATTAGGTGTGCGGTATCCCAGGGCTGAGTGAAGGCGAACATGGTTGTATCTCAGCTCGATCCACGAGGCAATATCGTTAACCGCTTTCTGTCTCGTGGGGTACACCATTCTATGCACTCTCTCGTTCTTGAGCGTGGCGTTAAATGATTCCGCCCACGCATTGTCCCAGCATACCCCCGTACGCCCCACGGACGGACGGATACCATAGGACTTCAGGTGGTCCAGAAACTTCTGAGACGTGTACTGACTGCCCCGGTCGGAGTGAAAGACCGTCACACCCTTCTCAACCGGACAGCGCCTGACCGCCATATCGATGGCCTCACACACCAGCGAGGTGCGCATATGATCGGCCATCGCATACCCCACGACCTTCTTGGTGCAGCAGTCCAGAACCGTAGCAAGATAGACGAACCCGGCCCACGTACTGATATAAGTGATGTCCCCGCACCACTTACGCCCAGGCTTGTCGGCGGTGAAGTCCCGCCCCACCAGGTCGGGGCGCTCATCGAGGTCCGCGGCCGGCCCGGTAGTTCGGACTTTCGCCCGTGGCTGCGCGGCCTCAAGGCCCAGCTCGTGCATGATGGAGCGGATCGTGGCGCCATCTACTCTCACGCCACGCCTCTCCAGGTAGGCCTGGATCCTTCGGTACCCGTAAGTGCCGTCGGAGTCGGCAAAGGCATCCTTGATGATGATACTGAGCTCTTTTCTCCTCACCCTGGTGATGGACTCAGGTCGGTTGCGCCAGGAGTAGTAGCCGGACCGTGAGACACCGGCCCACCGGCACATCGAGGAGGTAGGGTAATGGCCTTCTTCGCGATTGGTGAGCTCGTGACGCTCGGTCACGGTCGTTCCTTTGCGAAGAAGGCGGCAGCTTTTTTCAAGAACTCGTTCTCCTGACGCAGCTCACGAACCTCCGCCTTTAACTTTGCGATTTTCGCTGACTCGGAGGCCTTCTGGCGGTCCTGATCGGTGGCATGATCTTTTCTGTGCTTTGCTACCCAGTTACCCACCGTCTGGGCCACAAGATCATACGAGGCCGCCACCGAGGCGATCGTGCGGTCCTTCTCAATGACCTCACGCACGACCTGGGCCTTGAACTCCTCCGAGTATTTCGCTGCTGGCATGGTCTCCATCCTATCGACTCAGGGGAAGAAAAACTCCCCCTGTCCGAGAAACACCACGCACTCCAACCTGCCGCCGCCAGACCTTCAGATGGCTGAACCGCGCACGACACCGTGCGCCGCCACTCCTACTGCCGCCACCTACCCCCAACCACCTACGAGAAACAGACCTCAACCACTACGCTGGCAACCGCCGCGTAAACCACCCCCATGTCCAACAACAAGGGACAAGGCCCTGCGCATGCCGATGGCGGAGTGTGGCCGGGTGGTGTTGAACCAGTGGACCCACTCGGCGGTGGCGAGCTCGACGGCGTCGATGTCCTCTCAAGGTCCTTGGCCAAAGAATGAGTTCGGCCTTGTACAGCGAGTTGAGTGCCTCGGCCAGAGCGAAGCCGAAAGGAGTCTCCCTTGGAACCCACCGAGGCGACCGCATCGGCCTCGGCCAGGGCTGGCCCGTAGCGGATGGACCTGTACTGCACCCCACGGTCGGAGTGATGGATCAGGCCGGTCAGGTCAGCAGCGGCTCGTTTCCGCTGCCAGACGGCCATCTGAAGGGCGTCCAGGGCCAGGTCGGTGTCCAGGCTGGTGGAGGTCTGCCACCCCACGATCCGCCGCGAGAACACGTCGGTGACAAAGGCGACGTACACCCACCCCGAGAAGGTGCGCACGTAAGTGATGTCGGCGACCCACAGTTCATTAGGGGCGAAGGCCTCGAAATGGCGCCTGACCAGCTCGGCCGGGCACTGCTCCCGCGGCCCGCTGCGCGTGGTGCGCGGGGACTTGGCGCGCCTGACACCGTGCAGACCCAGGTAGCCCATGAGCCGCACGGGCGGTACACCGGGCTACATGACCGGCGCCGTGACGCTCGGCAATCTCAGGGCGGCCCCGCATCACGTGCATCTTGCAAGCCCCCAGCACCGAGTAGCTGGTTCTTGTAGACCTTGAATATTTCCGCCTTGAGGGCCTCGTCGCGCACGCTCCTGGCGCTAGGAGGCCGGCTACGACGGGCGTGAGTCAGGTGCTCGGGGCGATCTTCAACCGGCCTCGCTGAGTGTGGTGCAGATCGGCCAGGCCCCGAACTCCTCCTTCTTGGCCTCGATGTACTGGCAGATCAACGGGATGGGCGCTCACACTCCGCCGCGATAGACAAGCTGACGCGCTCTTAAGGATCGTGTTGGCTCTTCGCAGCTCTCTAACCTCCAACGCCGGCTCCTTTGATCCGCTGTGCCTCATCGGTGGTGCTTCCCGGCCTCAGACCACCATCGACCTGGGCCTTCTTGACCCAGGACCGCAGAGCCTCGGGATGGACACCCAAGTCATCGGCGATCCTGCGGATCGCACCCTTGGCCCGTGCCGGGTCGGCCAGCGCCTCCAACGCCCGTCCTCGTGGCCCGCTCGCGCAGCTCATCGGGATACTTCTTCTGTCCCATGACAGTGATCCTTCCGTGCCATCACTGCCTCCATCAAACTCGGGGCTTGACAGCCGCTGGCCTGCACGTGGGTGACCGCATCCGTCTGGAGCTGACCGTCCCGGAGGACAAGGGTGCCTGGACCGGTGCCCATCTGGACCTCATCAAGCGGGAGGTCGGCTGTGTGGACGCCTCCGTCGTGGCGGACCCGGCTGCGAAGGAGCCCACCGCCACCGTCGAGAAGGTCGTCGAGATGGCCACGGAGACGACCGTGGAGACGGGCGAGGCCTGATCCAACACGCCCAGTCGATTACTTTACAAATACATCTGGTGTGATGCAGGATAAAGCCGTTGCTCGACCACCAGGGTCTGGTCGGGCAACGGCGCGTTCCTGTTCCCCCAGGACCGCCTCTCTCATCTCCCTAGCCGGTACTTGTCAGGCCGCCGAGACGGTGGTCTGAGAGGCGTTACGCGTGACCTCAACCCTGGGTGGGGCTGCCGGCACCCTAATT
>ERZ773004.1510-NODE-1510-length-11282-cov-3.325465_pt1 | contig 11282 bp, 7 predicted proteins | sample MGYA00580667_ERZ773004 | MGnify/ENA primary metagenome ERZ773004 (study PRJEB29015, sample SAMEA2737963) | human oral metagenome | biome: human oral; feature: human-associated habitat; material: dental | place: China | collected 2123 ... | reverse complement strand
GTGTTCCAATACCGTAAGTTCATTCATGGTCGATTTCCTCCAATACGCTGTCAATCTGCTCGATGCCGTCAATCACATACACCTTGAATCCAAGCCGCCGAAGCAGCCTGTGCCGTACCAGTTGAAGCGGTCTCGGCTTTCTTCCCGGTGCTTTCAGTTCCACAAAGCCCATTCTGCCGCCGGGCAAAAGCACCAGTCGGTCAGGCATTCCATCGAATCCCGGCGAGGTGAACTTCGGAGCGATGCCGCCTTTGTCTTTTACTGCTCTCACCAGTTCCTTCTCGATGATTTTTTCTCTCATAGCAACTCAAAGATGTATTCCTTGGCGGCTGTCAAGGTTTCGATACGGCGATTGTTTTTCCATTGGTAACAATCTCCGTCGATGTCAATCTTGAAGTAAGGTCTGCCAAGGAAACTGTCTTGCTCGATGGTCAATTTCTGGTTTTTGAAGCGAAGTGTCAGCATGCCGCTTTCCTCACGCCATTCTTTTTTCAAGAAGTTTTTCTTGCGTCGGCTTTTAGCTCTGGCCTCCTTGTCACGAACTTTGGCGGCGAAAATGTCTCCCTCCAAATTTCCGGCACAGATACATCCGACACGGAGTTTTTCCGAAAAAGCCTTATGCACCATCACATGGACAAATCGCACGTTTTTATAACCGCAAAGTTCACAGGTGAAGGTTGCCTCGCCCCAATCAATGACCTCTTCGCAATACCAGCCAACGAGCGGTGCGCCCATAGCCTTGAGTTTTTCGCTGCATCGCTCGGTGTACATCCTCTTCCTCCTAACCATTTGAAAATTGGTGGTTACGTAAGTGGTTAGCCCTTCAAGCCTTGATATGTCTATATAGATAACCACTTAACCACAGTAACCACTTAATACATACCCTCATATAGAAACGATGTAATCAATACTTCATTATCTTTTTCTATATATAAGTTAATGTGTGCGCAGAAAAGGTGATAAAGTGGTTATCTGACCGAGAATCCTTGAAATCATTGGGTTCTTGGACGTTTTTGTCCTCGATTTTTAACCACCGTCATGTCAAAAAATCCTCATCGGGAGGGTAAATATTCTCCACTTGGATGGGAAAACAAAACACTCGGACATTTACGCCTTGGATATTCCGCAGATATTGACTGCGGCTTTTGCCTTGACTGTCCTCAAAGGTATCGACATAGCCCCGGTCTCGGAATCCTTTACGGCACTTGGTATAAGAAAAGCCGTTGTCCTCCAATGCCCGTCTCAGTTCTGTGGCGATGACCAGCACCTTGCCGGGTTCGATTTTACCCAAGCAAGGTATGGCGTCTTGGGCGAAGCGTTTTCTGTTGGCGGCAATCCAGTCGGTGACGAAATCGTAAGCCCGGTCAACAACATCCTCCGGCTCGTTCTCCTTGGCGTTGGTCAGTATGCGCTTGCCAAAGGAAATGGCATCCTTCCACGCCTTTCGCTTGGTTTCGCCGAATACCGATATTCCTGCGTGATAGTCTGCCAATGCCAATAAAGCTACCGTGTCCAGATGCACTCCTTGGTCGCCGTCGCCAATGCTCTCCCGGATTTCCTCAAACTCATCACTCAAATCCGTGTCTACGATGTGTTCAAGATACACTTTCCCCGCGAAACCATAATGGTTTTCGCTTACCTGATGCACCTTGCGCCCAAAATCGGCATCGTCGATCGGCTGACCGTACAGTTCCAAGACACGGCTGTGTACGCCGTCCATGGCGGCCTCATTGGTAAGCGGCTGTTCGCCCGTGCTGATGATGGCATTTCGCCACACCGGGACTTCCTGCAATCCTCCGGCTTTCGCTCCACGAGTTTTGCCGTAGCCGTTGCCCAAGGAATAAACCACCATCGAAGGCGACAGCCTTCGCTCGTTCAAGACCTGCAATTCGTCCAAGCCCAAAGGCAAGTGGCGAAGAGTCCCTGCTCTCCGCTCCAAGCCGACAGCGGTGCTGTTGAAATTTCCCATGAGTTTCATGGGGTCTCCCCAAACGGATAGTGCGAATTTGAGAGCCGCCGTTTTGCCACTGCGGGATGAGTGCCAAATATGGATAATCGCCACACGTCGTTTGAGTTTCTCAAGCAGGACGGAGGCAAAGGAAGCCGCCAAAATGGCTCTGGCGTATGTTTGCTCCCGCAACTCTCTCGCAAATTTGAGCCATGTCTCAAAACTGCCCTGCTCCTTCAGTGCCGCAATCATCGCCGCATCGTCTTTGTCCTCGTATTCCACGGGACTTTCAAGGATGTAGGGGTAGAATTCTTTTTCCCCGAGCCAGCCGATACGACCGATACTGCGTACAAAAGGGATCTTTTTGTCGTTTTCTGCCTCGTAGCGGGAAAGATAATGAACCACGCCATCGGCGTTATCTGTAGACACGGGTACGCCATTATCTGCCAACCTGACTACCGAGGACTTGTTCAGCGCAATCGCCCTTGACACCATCAGCCGTTTCCATTTGCGGCTGCGATGATAAGCAAGCTCGAACCGCTCCGTGCCGTTGTCGATATTTTCCATTCGGCGTTCTATGACGAGCGGCTCCGGGCAAAGGTTTGAGGAAACGAGCGCACCTTCGTCGAAGTAGAAGGACTCCACCCCATACTCCATGGTGATGCGATAGCCTTTGGGAGTCATGGCTCCATGCAAATCTATGCCCTTCAGCTTGATTTCCTCCGGCTCGGCATCAAAAGGAATTCCAACATCCCGTTTTTCCTCCTCTTTTTTGGCTATGCGGTCAAAATCCCGCATTCCGATGCCCGCTTTTTTCGCCGCGAGTTTCAGCCGTGAATATTCGGCCGGACAGTTTTCCTTGGCGTAAGGGAGCAGTCCCACCACATAGGGGTCGAGGAGTTCTTCTGCCGACAAGGTATCCTTGCCCAAAATAATCTCCAACTGCTCGAACTTCGTGTAAAGGGCAAGAACGATGGGAGCCTTTACGCCGCAGCCGCCATCGGGGCAGGGAAACAAGCCGCAATCCTTGATGTAACGGCAGGTGCAGGGTTTGTTGGCTTTCCGTGCGGAGCGGAGCTTGTTTCGCGTTTCGACAGGGGAATAATGGCTGTACAGGGAACTCCACTCTTGAAACTTCTCCTCGCCGTCCTTGGCGAGCGCCACATTGGTGCAAAGGGCGTGCCACAGAGGTTCGCTGACGTTATCCGGCTGTTCGGTCATCTGCTTTAATGCCGCGCAGCCTTCCATGATTCTCTCGGCACTCCCAATGACACGTTCATCCACATGAAATTCTTCCGTTCGCGGCTTGGGCGCATCCAATACGTAGGCGTGAAAATCTTCCGGCTTGTAGAACGCTTCATTTTCCGCAATCACCTCGCAGGGGATTTTCTCCCCTGTTTTCAGATTCATGCTGCCCACAGCCCGTAACATTCTCGCCGGGTCAAATACCGGGTCGATGCGCCATCCCCGTTCATCTTTCGCTTTTTTCATAAGGCAGCGTCCAAATCCCGCGAGAAGTTTCTCCATCTTATCCCGATTGGCATCGGTCAAATGAATCGGCGCGTCAAAGAGCCAGTAGGCGTGAATGCCGTGTCCCGTAAAAACCGTGAAGGTCGCTTTCAGAGGAAACGCATCTAAAAAAGAAAGAACTTCCGCCCGGGATGCCGGAAGCATCTGTTCTCTATGCGCCTCGCTCTTGATGTCGATGTCGGCGAAAAGGCAAGTGGCATACGTGGTGTCTGCCGAATCGCCGCGCACGCCGTCTTTGAGTCCGATGCGCCTTGGCCATGGGTGAATGTAGGTATTGCGGCTATCTCCCACCCTGCCGATTTCCTCCCGCATGGAAGCTATGGTCTCAAAGTGCCGCACCCCTTTGTCGGGAAGGGTGATCACGGAAAACGTGCAATTCTGGCATTTCCCGTAAAGAGTCTCGTAAAAATCCATTCATAGCACCTCCTCGCATTTCGTTGTGAAATAGCGGATGTTCTTCCGCAGCCGCTCGGCATGGGCAATCTCCGCTTCCACTCCCTCGGTAATTCGCTCACCAACCCCCCAGACTTCACCGCACAACCGCAAAAGTTCGAGGTTCATGGACATCACTCTCCCACGCTCGTCGATCTCTGACAGAAACTGCGGAAAGTACAGATGCGGCGCAACGGGAATCCGTCCCCTGCTCACCGCGAATTTACAATACTGCCGCGCCCGCATGACGTTGACGTGCGGATTGTCCCGATAGGGTGAGCAGATATAAACAAATCTTCCCTCCCGGCTTACCTTAGTCAGAGCGGCGTATGCCGTAGGGTCGGCATAGCCCTCGTGGTTTCTGCGCTCGATCATTTCTCACACCTCATCTTCCTGCTGCATTCCGTGCAGCAGATTGCGGTACCGAATAGGTCAAACTCCGCATCGCCGAAAAACTCGTTGAGGTCGACAGGCACTTCCGCTCCGCAGCGCGGGCAATGGCAGAAGACATTCTCGTCATTGATTTCCACCGTGACCTCCATAGTGTCGCCCGTTTTTTCCTTGACATAGAACATGAAATTTCCTCCCTTTTGAAAACTGGTTCATTCCTGTGGGGCAGATCGCCCCCCATCCACTATCAGAGCAGATGGGGATTGCGCCCTCTAAGTAGTAGTCACGGGAACGGGTCAAAAGGGACGTTTTTCAAAAATTTCCCTAAGTTTTTTCTCAGCCCGCTGCAGACGGTGATTGACCGAATTGGGCTTCTGCCTGATGGATGCGGCATATTCGATGCAGCTCATGCCGTCAAGATGGATGGCGATAATCATCTCGGCGTAGTCGGGCTTTAGTGCAGCGCGGATTCTTGCCCGAATCTCCTCATCTTCCCATCTCTGCTCACGCATAATCTCATCCTTACGGAAGACACGATCATCGATCACTTCACTCATGAGCGGCTCAGATGCATCCCATTCGTCCACGCCGTCCTCTGACTTGGCCTTGGACTCGCCACTGTGACGATCCAACTTATGCCAGTTGTTGTAATCCGGCCTGTTGAACTGTGCATCAAAGGCTGACTGCAGTTGTTTCCGCTTCTCCTCATCGGTAAGATCGGTATGGCTGCCAAGCGACAGGCTGATCCATAGCTGATCGGCAGCCGCCGCATCAAGCTCCAAATACTGATAGCGGTTCTCATAAATTACCCTAATTTTCATTGTTTCGCAGTCCTTTCGTTCTTGCTGAACGGCGGGATGCAAAACAACGCACGAGCTTTGGTGTCCAAAAAAGGGCGCACAAAAACACGGTGGGCGCATACAGGATTCTGACAGGCTTATGTGCTGCCAGAATCCCTGTTTGCATCCCGCCGTCTTATGGCCATCTCAGACAACAGATTGACTCATACAGAGAAACCGGATTTCCTTGTTTTCATCATCTCCCTTCACTGCTTACCGAAAAACTTAACCCCCTCAACAGGAAGCGGACAGTTCGAGCCGTTTTGGTCACCACTTCTGAAAGGACAATTTCGGGTATTTTCAGCAGAGGAAATCTCCCTCTTAATATCCCACTGGACACCTGTGGGCGTAGTGGCCGAAAAAAAAGCAAAAAAAATACGCCCGGCAAAAGCGGGAAGATTGGAATTCATCTTTCCAATAGATTGGAGCATCAAGAATTCGTTTTCGTAGAGTAAATACATCCGAATACAGTGAATGTTCCCATCTCTTTAAAAAGGCACAATCATATAAATTCAGAAAAAATTACTTTTTTAATCCGATTGCAATAATCTCCTTGTAAAAAATATTCGATCCATGTTATCATCAGATGACTTCAATAATTTTTATGCACGAATATTGTTCCAAGGAGGACATCAGATATGAGAAAGAAAGACCTCGCGCGAAAGATTACCGGTTGGATGACGCTCGGCATCTTTGCCATACACCCTTCACTTACCTTTGCCGCTGAGATCCTCCCGGATACCTCTGCCCCCATCGAGCACCAGCCGCAGGTTCTTGAAACGGCAAACACTCTTCCGCTCGTTCAGATCACAACGCCATCTGCCGGAGGTGTCTCCATGAACCTCTACAGCTTCTTTAATGTGCCGGAACGCGGCGCGATTCTGAACAACAGCTACAGTCTCTCTGCGACCAAACTCGCAGGATATGTGCAGGGAAATCCAAACCTTATGAATGGCGCGGCAAAGCTCATCGTCAATGAGGTTACAAGCACGAACCCATCCAATCTGCGTGGTTTTTTAGAAGTCGCGGGAGAAAAAGCCGGTGTCGTCATCGCTAATCCGAACGGGATTTTGGCGGACGGTGCCGGCTTTTTGAATACGGCAAGAGTAACTCTTGCAACCGGACGTACAGAGATGGATGCTGCGGGAAATCTCAAAGCGTTGCGTGTGGAAGGCGGCAAGATTCGCGTCACAGGGAACGGTCTGAATGCCAAGGGCGTGGATACCGCAGAACTCTATGCACGTGCCATTGAAATCAATGCCGGACTTTGGGCAGAATACGCTAAGATTGTCACAGGCGCAAATACCATTGGTTATACAGATGGAAAAATTTCGCCCATCAGGGCAAACAGCAAAGTGCCATCCTATGCGCTCGATCTTTCGGCCATCGGCGGCATGTATACCAACCGTATCGTACTCGTCGGGACAGAAAAGGGACTCGGCGTCAATCTTGCGGGACAGATCACCAGCACACAGGCAGCGGCTCTTGATGTAAATGGCAATCTAAAGACCTCCGGCACCCTTTATACAGATAAAACAACATCCATTCATGCCGACCGCATCGAAAACAGCGGTACCGTTTATGGCGATCAAGATGTTACGATTTCCACTCGTGTGCTCCATAACGACGGCAAGATCATCAGCAGCAGGAACGCTGCATTCCATGCAGACCGCATTGTGGGAAGTGGAACATTTGGCAGCGGCATCTCTCCTTCCGGCAAAGCAAATGCAAACGGCACACTAACGATGGATGCAAAAGAAATCACCCAGACGAATGCAAATATCCTTAGTGGAAACGGCATCTCCGTAACGGCTGACCGTATTCGTGCGGAAAACAGCACCATTGCAGGAAACGGGGATATTTCTGTTGCCGCAAAGGGACATCTGGGCATTGACAAAACAACCGTGCAGAGCGGAAAGAATCTCTCTATTCGTGCGGGTTCGATGCCGCTTATGGGAAATCTATCCAGCGGGAAAGATATGACCCTTACCGTCGGGGGAAGTCTTGACAACACGTCTGCAGCAGAGGCCTTTGGGAATCTTCTTGCCGGCGGAAGTCTCACAGCAAATATAAAAGGCGATGTACATAACCAAAAGAAAATCAAATCAAATGGTTCCCTTCGTCTTACCGTGCACGGAAATCTGTCGCAGACAAAAACAGGCGAAATCACCGGAGACAATCTAAATCTTATTACGGCAAACCTCGTCAATCAAGGACTCCTGCAAGCGGATGTACGTGCTGACATCACGGCTGCTCATTTGAAAAACAATGCCACAGGCAGAATTTACGCAAGTGAACTCTTTCTGCATGCAAAAAGCATTGTAAATGAAAAAGACGCGGCTCTTGAAGCGCGTCTTGCAGCAGAACTTGCGGTATTAAGGGAAAAAGCAGCGCTTCTTGAAGATGTCTACCGCGCAGACGTGACAAAATTCACCTCAAAGAAGGAAATATCTGCCTACAAAGAAAAGATACGGGATGCAGGGGCGGCGTACGATGCACAGCAGCGTATCGTAGATGCCGTAAAGGCAACTCTTGACACGCATCCCTCCGGCAGCATCGCAGCACGCGCACAGCTTTCCCTCACGGCAGATACCATTCAAAACACGGCAAGCGCACTCCTTTACGCCGGCAAGGATATGGCGCTTTCTGCCGCAAACGGACTTTTGAATCGCGGCGCACGCATTGAGGCGCAGGGAAATATCACCATAACAGCGCCCGTGACCAAAAATGAGAATGCGGCCTTTTCAGCAAAACGCGTTGTCACCAAAACCAAGGAAAACCCCGTGAAGATTCTCATCCAAGAAGATGGACACGACGAATGTGGAAAGGTTTTTCCCGCAACAGAATTCTCTGACCTCGGTGACCGCTACGGCACACATCATCTCATCCCACGGGGCGCCTATATTACCCTAACGCAGCTCTCCCCGGAAAAGATCAACAAAGGAGGCGTACCCATCCCCGATGAGCTTATCGGAACACAGGCGCCGAATTACGCCTACGACGACCCCATCTTCCAGCGGTTCGGCGTTCCATCCATGAGCACCCCGCGCCCGGCACACGGAGATCCCGCGCAGGCGGCATGGGATGCGCAGTATAAGACCATCCTTGCCGAACTCAACAAAAAGATTGATGCCCTCGAAGAACAGGCAATCCATCACCATACCATCATCCGAAGCACTGCAACGATCTCAAGAGAAACCGTTACCTCAAGTCTGCCCGGCAGTATACGCGCGGGCAGGAACATCCTTCTAAACGGCAACGTAGAAAATGAGGACAGCAATATCGTTGCAGGCGGCACGCTGCAAGCGCTTGGCACCGTGCGTGCAGATGCCCAAAAGCAGCAGGAGCTTGTCTTCACCACAGGTACTACGCAGTTCACCTATACCAAGAAAAAAGGTGGCCTACACAAAGGCAGGCGCCGCGTCTACGACAAGGAAGTCTTTATGACCCCCGAGATAACAGAGAGCAACACATCCCCCATCGGAATTCAGACCTATGAGGCCGGTCGTGCCGTGTCCGTTGCCACAGAAGATATCACGGAAGCACAAAGAGCGCAGGTGCAAGATGCGCTCTCCCCCTTTGGGCTTGTGCCCTCCAGGGAGACCATCAATGGTGTGCAGCCGCAGCAGATTCCAAATACACTCGCTCCCTCCAGGGAGACCATCAATGGTGTGCAGCCGCAGCAGATTCCAAATACACTTGCTCCCTCCAGGGAGACCATCAATGGTGCGCGGCCGCAGCAGATTCCAAATACACTTGCTCCCTCCAGGGAAACCATCAATGGTGCGCAGCCGCAGCAGATTCCAAATACACTCGCTCCCTCCAGGGAAACCATCAATGGTGTGCAGCCGCAGCAGATTCCAAATACACTTGCTCCCTCCAAGGAGACCATCAATGGTGCGCGGCCGCAGCAGATTCCAAATACACCCGCTCCCTCCAGGGAACCCGAGAAAACAGAAGACAAACAGATCGAACGGCTCTTTGTCAGTTCACTCTATCGCGTGTCCCCCGCGCCCACGGCACATTATCTCATCGAGACCGATCCTGCCTTTACCAATAAAAGGAAGTTCCTCTCCTCGGATTACATGTATCAGCAAATGAAGTGGAATCCGGACAGGGTGCCAAAACGCATCGGCGATGGGTTCTACGAGCAGCAGCTGCTTGCCGACCAGATCCTAAAACAGACCGGAAAACGTCATCTGGAAGGCTATACCGATGATGAATCCGCATTTCGGGCGCTGATGGATGCAGGGATTGCCTATGCCAAGAAGATGAACCTTACCCCCGGCATTTCCCTTTCAAAAGAACAAATGGCTGCGCTTACCTCGGATATGATCTGGCTCGAGGAGCGGGATGTTTATGTCAATGGACGAAAAGAACGCGCCGTCTATCCCGTCCTCTACACCAAGAATACAAACGGTCTTAGACTTACCGCAGGCGGCAGTCTCATCTCTGCCAAGAATCTTGTCATAGAGACGAAAGATACGCTAAGAAATGCAGCAACCCTCTACGGCGAGAATATCCTTGCCCATGCAGGCGCCATCGAAAACGAGGGCTGGATCCGCGGCAAGAATATTCGGCTCAAATCCGACACCAACATCAAAACAGGGGGCAGCATTCTCGGAGAAAAGTCCGTCCTTATTTCAGCAAAGGACAGCATCACGGCAAACAGCACCGCAAAGAAATTTGCCCATCAGGATGTCCTGCATACGACGGCAGGCATTGCGGTCAAGGGAGACGATGGCGTTCTTCTCGTGCAGGCCGGAAACAGCATCAACCTTGCGGGCGCTGCTCTTTCGGCACTTGGCAAAAATGGCAGTGTGCTCCTTTCCGCAGGAAAAAACATTTCTCTCGGTACCATAAAACTCCAAAGCGAGAAGGATATGACCGCAAGCGAGGAGAACTATCTACGTACAAAAAGAGGCACTGAACTTACGACACAGATTCGTGCGAATGGGAACATCTCCATCACCGCAGGACATGACCTGACGATGCGGGCGGCAGACATTTTAAGCAAAAACGGCAATACGTCCCTTTTCGCCGGAAATGACATCAATCTCACCGCAGGACGAGAAACTGCCGAAGATCACTACGGCATCCGGTACAAAGAGCGCGGTCTTTTCTCCGGTAAAACAACTGCCATCCGTATAGATACAGCATCAGATATCGCGCGTTCAACGAATATCACGGGGCGAAATGTCAGCATCACAGCAAAAAGAGATGCTTCCTTTACGGCGGCAAATATTGCGGCCGATCATGATGTCAGCATCTTCGCCAGACGGAATATCAAAGCGGCGGCAGCAGAAAACGCTCACTTTGCAGAGACCTACAAAGCGGTCAAGAAATCCGGTGTTTTCTCTGCGGGCGGTCTTGGCTTTACCATTGGAAAACAAGAGACAAAGACCACACACGGCGGCGATGCCCTCACCCAAAAGGGGACGAGCCTTGCAGCACTTGCCGGAAATGTCGCCCTTTCTGCAGGAGAGAGGGTACATCTTACCTCTGCCAATGTGCAGGCAGGAAAAGAAGCGACTGTCTCGGCCAAGGAGATCCGCATCGACGGCAAGGACAACATCTACCGTGAGCGTATCGTGCAGGAGAGCAAGACAACAGGGCTCACGGTCAGCTTCGGTCATGGACTCATCGACCTCGGACAGCAGCTCTATGCCCCCATGAAACGCATGGGCCAGGTGCAGGATGACCGCCTAAAGGCTGCCTATGCATTGCAGACGGGACGGCTGATGCACGATACATTCAAAGAGAACCCGCTGACAGGAAAAACCTTCTCCATGAATGTCAGCCTCGGCACAAGCAAATCTAACAGCCACATGGATAACACGACAAAAGAATATGCGGGAAGCAAAATCGCAGCCGGTACAAAGGCAGCCCTTACCGCCACAGCACATGACCTTACCGTCAAAGGCTCAGCCGTTACAGGCAGTGACATATCTCTTACTGCCAAGGGCAGCGTGCGTCTTGCAGCAGGCGAGAATACAAGCGTTACAACAACCGAGAACAAATTCAGCTCCGCAAGTATCGGGGCATCCTTTACCCCACAGGGACTCTCGAACATCAGCGTCAGTGCAGGCAAAGGCAACGGCAACAGCAAAGAGTCCGTTACTTCCTATGCCCCTACTCTCGTT
>ERZ773004.1505-NODE-1505-length-11313-cov-4.583940_pt1 | contig 11313 bp, 6 predicted proteins | sample MGYA00580667_ERZ773004 | MGnify/ENA primary metagenome ERZ773004 (study PRJEB29015, sample SAMEA2737963) | human oral metagenome | biome: human oral; feature: human-associated habitat; material: dental | place: China | collected 2123 ... | reverse complement strand
GCCGGCGTTACCACACCCCATGATAGCCTCGGCAGAATGGCTGCCGACGTTATCACACCCCATGGTAGCCCTAGCGACAGTGTCGCCGACGTTATCACACCCCATGGTAGCCCTGGCGACAGTGTCGCCGACGTTATCACACCCCATGGTGACCCTGGCGACAGTGTCGCCGGCGTTATCACACCCCATGGTGGCCCTGGCGACAGTGTCGCCGGCGTCATCACACCCCATGGTAGCCCTGGCGACAGTGTCGCCGGCGTTATCACACCCCTTCCGATAGTTGTGCACGCGTGCCTCCTTCATACTTCTGGCTGTTGTTTCGGCTGCTCCTCCTTGACGATGCCGAAGGGTGTGCGGGTCAGGCGATGGGTGCGTGTTTCGCGGCGTAGGGCACGGTTGAAGCGGAGGGCGTCGGGTGTGACGTAGCCGCGCGAATGGTCGAGGTGGAGGCAGATGGCGGAGTAGCGGATCTGTCGGCCACGGATGCCTGCGTTCTCGAGGCGTTCGCCCAGCTCGCGGTCCTCGCCGCCATAGGCCATGCGTTCGTCGAAGCCGTTCGCTGCCAAGATGTCGAGGAGCCAGCCCGAGGCGTTGTGCCCGTTCCATGTCGGGCGCGTGGGGGTGAAGGCGTTCAGCAGAGACTCTTTGAGGCCGAAGGCGGTGAGCTTGTTGTTCTTGAACGACCGCGGCATGCCGTGCGACTTGAGCCACGGGCTGCGGAAGCACCGGCCGCTGAGGATGTCGTCTCGAGTGATGGCCTTCGACGTCACCATCGGTAGCTTATGGTAGCCGCCACTGAGGAAGCGTCCTGGTGCACGGCGTGCGAGGTGCACGGCCACGAAGTCGCAGCGCGGGATGCAGTCGCCGTCGCTGAAAAGCAGGTAGCCCGTCGTGGCCTCTGCGATGGCTCGGTTCAGGATCTCGCATTTGCGGAAGCCGTTGTCCGGGTGCCAGACGTGGCGGATGGGGAAGGTCACCTCGCCCTGCATGCGTTCGATCAGGCTTCGGGTGCGGTCGTCCGACCCGTCGTCGGCAATCACCACCTCGAAGCGCCGATCCGTCTGCGCCTCGTAACCCCAAAGCACTTTCTCGAGCCACTCGGGCTGGTTGTAGGTAGAAAGGATCACGGACAACTTCTTCCGGTAGCCCTCCGCCGCCACATCATCCAGGGCGATAGGCAGCGGACGCTTACGGGCGAAGCGTCGCCAGAAAGCCCGTCGGGCCGAGAGCATCCACGCCGTGCATTGCACCTCGTCTGCTCCGCGTGCCTCGGCATACACTTTGGCCAACAGGAAGAACATCCCATCTCCGCCCCACAGTCGGGCGAAGTTCTCGCAGCCACTGCGCACCGATACGGGGCCAAAGTGCATGCGGTTGATGTCGACCAAACAGAAGTCTATGCCTTGGGCGCCCTTCCGGAAGAGGATGTTGCCGGGCGAATAGTCGGCGTGCAGGAACCCCGCCTCGTGCACCCGCGCTGTGAAGCGGGCGAAGGCGCGGAGGATGTCCTCCCGACCGTCGATGCCGCCGCGCCCGAACTCGTAGAAGTTGCGGTCGTGGGGCACTTGCTCGCTGACGAAGTAGCTGCGGCGGAGCAGTCCGCCCTGCCGTTCGATGAGGCAGGCCAGCGGTGTGGGCGTCTCGATGCCCGCCTGACGTAGGCGCAGCGCATAGTCGTAGGCGCGTCGAGCCTTGGGGGCACGGAAGAACGTGTAGACGAAACGTAAGGGGAGGGGCGGCACACGGTAACGCTTCACGTTGATCTGGCGGCCGTCCGGGAGGTCAAACACACGGATCTCGTTGCGCTGGCGATAGATCACCCGGCCGCCCTGCTCGAAGCTCTCGGGCAGCGAATGGACGAAGCGGCGCAGCGACTCGTCGGCGTCGGGGGTGAGCGTCACGTCAATGCTTGAGGCCACGGAGCGTGCGTTGCGAGTTGTCGTTCAGCGTGAGGCGAATCAGGCAGACACCCGTGGGGAGTGTGCGCGTGCCGACCGTCGTGCCCGGGTGATCTTGCTTCAGCAGGAGTCGGCCGTCCGCGCTGAAGATCTCTATCCGACTGACGCGCTCGGGGGCACTGAGGGTGAGGTGATCGCCGAAGGGATTCGGGTAGATGGCCGGTTCAGCGGCATCCACCTCGGCGTTGGCCGTCGGGGTGAAGGGCACGACAGCGCTCGGTTCGCTCTCACTGCGACCATAGACAGCTGCCACCTGATAGTTCACCGTCCGCGTCAGCGTTGAGGGATCGGTGTAGCGCGTCGGTGTGGTGCCGACGGTGGCCAGCTTGGCGCGATCGCGATAGATGGTGTAACCCGTCACCTCGGGGAAGGCATAGGGCTGCATGCTGCGCAGCGCCGCACGTTCGCTGACGTCCTCCACCCGTGCACTGCGCAGGTGAGGCGTAACATCAGACGGGGGAAGCACTTGTGCCCGACGACAGTCTGCCTTCGTGCCGCATTCTTCCAGCACTCCCCTGCGCGAGCTGACCACGGCGGAGAGGAAGAAGTTGTAGTTGAATTTCGCCGCGTCCTTGCCCGTGTGCAGACGTTCCCAAGCGTGGCCGTCGAAGGAGTAGAGGTCGCCCTTGCCATCGATGGCGGGGCCCTCGTCACAGACGGCGGGGAAGTTGGTGGCGTCGGCCGTGAGGTGGGCCACATAGATGGCTACCGTGAGCGCTTCGGCACCGTCGATGGTGAAAGGCGTGGTGAGCGTCACGGTGTTTGTCACGCCGTAGGTGAAGGTCTGCGTGATGGCCTGTCGGTAGACACGGCGACCTTGTGAGATGTAGACTTCATACGTGTTGCCGCGTGTGGGGGAGAAGCGTACGGCGGTGATGGTGCGGAGGTTCAGGGGCGCGATGTCCGTAGGCTCCCAGCGTTGGCCGAAATAGAAGGGACGCGATTCGCCCGTATTGTTCACGTTCACCTGATAGTGTGCCCGCGAGCCGCCCCAGTAGATGGATTGCTCGTACACGGGAGCCTCCCAGAGGATGGCTGCCCGGCCATTGGTGGTGCGTGTCACCTTCACGTTCGTCGGTGCCTTGAGGGCGACCTGTTCGAGGAGGGTCGTGCTGCCGTTCGACTCGTTGCCAGACGCATAGACGGCGGTCACGGCGTAGGCGAGCGTCCCCTGTCCCGGTGCCGCATCGATGTAGGAGGTCGTGGTCGACTCGCCGATCTTCGTTTGGTTGCGATAGATGTAGTAGGTACGGGGAGCACCCGAAGTCGGGGCTGTCCACGTCAGGCGTACGCGTCCGTTATCCATGACAGCCTTCAATCCGCTCGGAGCACTGGCGCTGCGGTGATAACGTCCATCGAGCACCTCCACGCCGCTGTTCGTGGGGTCGAGGAAACGGTCGAAGTGCGTATCCGTGCCCGCCTGTTTGTTCCAGTGATAGCTGAGCTTGCCATAGAGGTTGTCGCCCTCGGGCTTTGTGCACGACGACGTGCCGCCCGTCAGCGAACCCACGATGCGGTGGCTGCTGTTGAAGAGCGGTGCACCCGACGAACCCACCTCGGTCACACCGTGGCCATTGTCGGTCTGGGCAAAGACGGCATTCCAGTGGGCATTCGGCGCACCTTCCAGGCTACCCTCGCCATAGAACGTAGCCGAGGTCAGGGGGCGGGTGTAGGTCGAGATCTTCATGTAGTCGCCCTGCGGGTGATGGAGCGAGATGCCCCAGGCCGAGGCCTGCTCGCTGCGATCCCAGCCGTTATAGTAGACGTTGTAATCCTCCGGGATGCTCTGCCGGAGCAACAGCAGGAGTCCGTCCGATCCGCCGTGGGTAGGCGTGGAGGCCAGGCGGGTGCAGCCCACCATGCTGCGCGTGGGCGTCGTTTGCCCGTCGCTGCGGCAGGTGCTGTACTCCTTATGGAAGATGAACTGCCACTGGCGCAGCTCCTCGTCGGTAGCCTTGACGCCGGTGGCATCCTGTCCGCAATGGGTGGCGGTGAGGATGTAGGGCTTCAGGTCCTGAGCCGTATTGTTCAGCAGGGCGCCGGTGCAGACGTAGCCGCGGTCGTTGATTCGTTGGATCATTTGGCAGACGCCCCGCTTCTCGTTTTGCCAGGAGTCGCCCTCGGAGCAGTTCACGTTCACCTCGCACGAGGCCGCTGTCCGTCGGAGCTGTGCCCCTTGTCGCCACGTACGGTCGCCCTCGGGCAGGTTGTAGCCATACCCCACGGCCTCGATCTCCAGTCGTGGCTGACGGCCGTCCGGGCCCGGAGCGTATTCCAGCGTGATGGCATCGCCCGAGATGAAACCCGTGGCGAAGCGTCCGCCGTCGGGGTTGGTGGCGTGGGTATAGGCCCCCAACAGCTCCGATTTGTCCTGATTATATAGGTAGAGGCGTCCGCCTTCAGGGATGAGGAAGTCGGCGTAATAGAGCATCAGGGCCTGTGCGCCCTCGGCCTCGATCTCCAGCTGCCAGATGGTCTGGCCGTCGGGGAGGGTGGTCCATGCGCCGGCATTCTGGGGGTTCATCTTGACGTCGATGAGTCGGGAGACGCACCGCGGCGCCAATCCCTCGCTCTCGCGCCAGCTGCCGACCAGCTTTTCGTCGGCTATGCTGAAGTTCACGGCCACCTTCTCGGCCGCGGCTCGACTGCGCAGCGTCTGTTCATAGCGGAAGCTGGGAGGTGTGCCCCCCAGACTTATCTGCGCCTTAGCGCCTGCAGCCATTCCCCAGGCCAGGCACCCCGCCAGTGCGGCGCGCAGGATCGTTGATTGAATAGGAGTCATAATAGCAATAGTTACGGCTCGCCCCGTGGAGGCGAGCGGCGCAAAAGTAGGCCGATTTCGACGATCGAGGGGGGCGTGAACCGACGCTCCGGGGGTGGGCCGTCCTGCCTTGCGGCCGGTCGGACTTGGGGAGGCGGCCGCAAGGCAGCCCGGAGCGGAATGCAGGCCTTGTCGTATATTGCGCCCACAAAAACAAAAGGTTATGTGTATGCAAAAGGAAAAGTTCCATATCGAGTACATCTTCGACAAGGTGTCGAACCACAGCTTGTGGAATCATCTGACTACGCCGCGCGGACTCTCGTCCTGGTTTGCTGACGACGTCAATATCCATTCACAGACCTACACCTTCACTTGGCGGAAAGTGCAGGAGCAGGCGGTCGTCATCAAGTTAGAGCCCGAGGTCTGCATCCGTTTCCATTGGGTGGACGACGAGGAGGCGTCGAGCTACTTCGAGTTCATCATACACCACATTGAGCTGACCGGCGCCACGGCGCTCGAGATAACTGACTTCGCTACGCCGGACGAGAAGGCGGACGCGATCGAGCTGTGGGACACCCAAGTGGCCGAGCTCCGTCGCACGCTGGGGATCTGACCCCCCGGAGTCACCCCACAAAGCAAGGAAGGCGCTTCACCCTCGGAACGAACAGAGGGGAGGCGCCTTCCTTTTTTTATAAGTGGCTGTTAGGCGATTGGTCGTATATAGCTTTGCGCGCACATACATATTAGAATTAGAAACAGAACGAACACCTCTATGGAGAAGCATCATCCCCAAAAAGAAAGTCAGATAGAGCAGCATTTCATTCGGCACCTCGAGGGCCTGGGCTACGTGTATCGCAAGGACATCAAGGACCGGGCGAGCCTCGAGCAGAATTTCCGAAGCAAGTTTGAAGCGCTCAACCAGGTTCAACTGACCGACGGCGAGTTTGAGAGACTGATGGGAAACATCGTCAGCTCTGACGTCTACAAGGCGTCCAAGACGCTCCGAGATAAGGTCGAGGTCATTCACGATGACGGTACGACGCGCTTCTACCCCTTAGTCAACCTACAGAACTGGTGCAAGAACGACTACGAAGTCATCAATCAGCTGCGCATCAACACACACAGCAGCTATCACCGATACGACGTGATCATCCTCATCAACGGTCTGCCGCTGGTGCAGGTGGAGCTGAAGGCGCACGGGGTGTCGCCACGTGTGGCCATCAAGCAGATCGTGGACTACAAGAACGATCAAGAGAACGGCTACGAGCATACGTTGCTGGCCTTCATGCAGCTCTTCATTGTCAGCAACGAGGCGGATACGTTCTACTTCGCCAACAATCCCAAGAAGGCGCTCACGTTCGACGAGAAGGAGCAGTTCCTGCCCGTCTGTCGGTGGGCCGATGAGCAGAACAAGAAGGTGGCTAACCTGCACGAGTTTGCCCGTGAAGTGCTCTACAAGTGCGCTCTGGGCGAGCTGATCAGCCGCTACATGGTGCTGGTGGAGATGGAAGAGAAGCTGATCATCATGCGCCCCTATCAGATCTATGCCGTGAAGAAGATGGTGGAGTGCATCGAGAACAACTCCGGCAACGGCTACATCTGGCACACCACGGGCAGCGGCAAGACGCTCACCTCGTTCAAGGCGGCCACGCTGCTGAAGGATAACCCCCACATCTCGAAATGCCTCTTCGTAGTCGACCGTAAGGACTTGGATAAGCAGACGCGCGAGGAATTCAACAAGTTTCAGAAGGACTGCGTGGAGGAGAACCTGAACACCGGCGAGCTGGTGCGGCGCATGCTCTCGAAGGACTATAAGGATAAGATCATCGTCACCACCATCCAGAAGCTCGGGCTGGCCCTCGACGAAAAGGGCCGACACTTCGACCGACGCCTGCGCGACCTGGCCGATCAGCGCATCGTCTTCATCTTCGACGAGTGCCACCGCTCACAGTTCGGGGAGTATCACCGGACGATCAAATCCTTCTTCCCTCGGGCGCAACTCTTCGGCTTCACCGGTACACCCATCTTCGCCGAGAACGCCACACGCAGCAAGGTCGAAGGCCGAGAAGCCTCGGCACTGACCACGGAGGACATCTTCCAAAAACCCCTACACACGTACGCCATCACCCACGCCATTGAGGACAAAAGCGTGCTGCCCTTCGACGTCTCCTTCTTCCGCCTCCAGCGAGATGGCAGCTTCGACATGGGCCATGTGTCTAGAGAGGAAGAGAGAGAGATGATCGTGGAGAAGATCCTCGAGGTGCACGACAAGGTGTCGGACAACCGCCGCTTCAATGCCCTTTTTGCCACCGCCAGCATCAACGACGCCATCGAATACTGCAAGATCTTTGATAGGATCCAGATCGAGCGCGAGGAGGAAGAGGAGAAGAAGAAGGAGGAGGAGAAGGATCCGACCTACAAGTCCCTCCGCATCGCCTGCCTCTTCTCGCCCCCGGCCGAGGGCAACCGCGACATCATGCAGATACAAGAAGAGCTTGACCAAGAGCGGCAGGACAACCGAGTAGACCCGCTCGGCAAGAAGGAAGCCCTCAGGCGTATCATTAGTATGTATAACCAGACCTATAACACGCAGCACTGCATCGAGGAGTTCGACCGCTACAACAGCGACGTGCAGCAGCGCATCAAGTGGCAGGGCCGAGAGGACGTGCCCCGGGAGCAGAAGATCGACATCATCATCGTCGTCGACATGCTCCTGACCGGCTTCGACTCCAAATACCTCAACACCCTCTACGTAGACAAAGGCCTGCAATACCACGGCTTGATCCAAGCCTTCTCGCGCACCAATCGGGTGCTCAACGAGCGCAAACCCTTCGGCAAGATCCTCGACTTCCGCGCCCAGAGCGCCGACGCCCTGAACACCGCCGTGAAGCTCTTCTCGGGCGAACGAGACAAGTCGAAGGATGCCGCTAAGATCTGGCTCACGAAGTCGGCCGAAGAAGTGGTCGAGCTGCTAGATGTAGCCGTGCAGAGACTTTATACCATGATGAAGAGTTACGGCCTCGAGCCCGAGCCCGAGGAGGTGCCCAACCTGAAGGGTGACGCGGCCCGGGCCGACTTTGTGGAGATATTCAAGGATGTGCAGCGTTCCATACTCCAACTCGACCAATACATCGACATCCCGCCCGAGCTACAAGCCCGCATCGATGCCATCATGCCCCCCGAGAAGCGTCTGGCCTTCCGCACGGCCTACCTCGAGCTGGGCCGCGGATTGCGCCAAAAGCAAGCCGCAGAATCGCCCGACGATGGCTCCGAGCCCACGGACGTGATGCAGGACATCGACTTCGAGCTCGTCCTCTTCGCCTCCGCCATCATCGATTACGACTACATCATCTCCCTCATCGCGCGTATGGTCAACGAGGCGGAACCCGAGCGCCGCGAGGTGACCCGCGAAGAGATCGTCGCCCTCCTCAGGTCGCACAGCAACCTGCCCGAAGATCGAGAGGACATCCTCGAATTTGTCTGCCATCCCGAGGTCATCAACGGTCGCACCGCGGACGAGATCTCGGACGAGTTCCGCCGCTTTCGCGAAGCCAAATGGCACCGGCAGCTTCAGGAGCTCGCCTATCGGTACGGCGTAGATCAGGAGGGCCTCTCCGAATTTATCGAGTCCACCCTCCAGGTCATGCGTTACGACGATAGCCACCTCTCCGACCTCTTTACCGACGAGGGGCTTGGCTGGCGGGATCGCGTCGCCAAGAAGAACGCCCTCCGTGCCGACCTCGTCCCCCTCATCCGTCTCCGCGCCGCCGGGCAGGCGATCGACAATCTGCCGGCCGATGTGTGAGACGTCTGCGGACGGCCCCTGCGGGGGCAGCGAAGTTTGCCGGGGCATCAGGGATGCCTGCCAAATTTGCCGGGTACATGTAGGGGCGAATTGCATTCGCCCCCCATACGGTCCCGGAAGGGGCCGAATGATTGTACCGGGGTAGGCGGGCTGCCGAATCTTTCTACATTCGCCGCCGGTCTCTGTCGGAGCAGGGAAGTTTGGCTTCGATATACAGTATATCAGCCCCAAGCAGGCTTGCAGAGCCTCGTCGAAGTGTTCGCCAGCGTCAAGCAGGCTTGCAGGGCCTCGTCGAAGTCTTCGCCAGTGTCAAACAGGCTTGCAGGGCCCTGTCGAAGTGTTCGCCAGCGTCAAGCAGGCTGGCAGGGCCCCGTCGAAGTGTTCGCCAGCTCCCAAGCAGACTGGCATCTCTCCGATAGACACAGTGCGAACCGATACGATATATTCACTTGACAATGATGATTTCATAAACCCCAAACGAAATGAAACCCATAAAAACCATTGATGGGACGTGGAGCGGACGCTTCCCCCTCGGGCTGCATGCCAACTTGCAGTCCACTGTTTACACCTTGGTTAAGCCGATAGCCCCGGCCAAGCTCTTGCTCGAGGCGTCGGATATTGACACTTGGAACGGCGGTATCCTCGAAGAGATGGAGATCGATCGCGAAGCCAAAAAGGCCGAAGAGACCGCAGCGCTCCAGAAGAAAGACGATGCACGCGACGAAATCGCCTCGGCGCTGATTCAGGAGATCCGCCTGGCAGCCAAGTCGCCCATCGCAGAGAATCGTGCCCCGGGCCATCGCTTGCAGATCATCGTGGATACCTACAAAGGCATCACACGCGAGAATTTCGCCTCCGAAACGGCCCATATCAAGGCCATGCTTAACGACTTGGACAAGCCCGCAGCCGCGGCCGATTTGGCCACCATTGGGCAAACCAAACTCGTGCAAATGCTCCGCACGGCCAACGAGGAGTTTAACGCCATGTACATCAAACGCCTCGACTTCGATGCCAGCATCAAGAATCTGCCCGATAGCAAAGCCGTACGCCTGAAAAACGACAAGATGATGGGCGTCATCTTCCGCCACATCGAAACGGCTTACATGATGGCCGCTACGGATGACGACCGGAAGCTCATCAGCGAACTGATCGACCGCATCAACGCCGCTATCCACAAGACGAAGACCGTCTTCAACACCTCCGGCAAAAAGAAGGGATCCGACGACCCCGCCCGAACTCACCGCAGAAAACCCCTTCTCGCAAGTGCCGACCCTCATCACCGACGATGGCATCCACATCTACAACACCCTCACCATCGCCGACTACCTCTTTGACCACCCCTTCCGTGGTGCGGCACAAACCGCCGTGGCGGGCTACGCCACCGCCCTGCTCGAACAAATCATCAAAGCCTACTCGCTGGCGCGCTTCCAGCCGGAAGGCACGGCGGAACACCCGCACATCGCGCGCGCCCGCGCTGCCGTTGTCCGCGGCCTCGAACGCGCGCCACAACTCGACCCGGCGAGCAACCACATCGCGCAACACCTGCTGGCAATGGCCTACCACTATGCCGAACTGCGCCACCCCGCGCTCTACCCGCACCTGGATGCCGACAACCGCCGCGCCTTCGCCGAATACCAAATGCGTCCTGACGTGCGCGCCGTCCGCCCCGAAGCGCTGGAACAACACCCGGCCAGCATCGCCGCCGTGCGGCAAAGCATCCGCTAACCCAAACCGCGCCCTCACCTTGGAAGCGGGTACCCACGCACACCGAAGCAGCGGAAACCGCCGATATGCGCCTTTCCCCGTGGGGGAGAGCGGGGCGGGGTTAAACGTTGAGGTGGTGTCCTGAAAATGTACGGTAAACGCACGAAAACAGCGGCAAAACCGCATTGCCGAAAGTGCCGCTTGGGCGTAATATTGCCGCCTCATTTACCCACCCCACCGGAGAACCCCATGCGCAAAATCGGCAAATCGCACAAGCTGGACAACGTCTGTTACGACATTCGCGGCCCGGTACTGGCGGAAGCGATGCGTATGGAACGGCAGGGCTACGACATCATCAAACTCAACATCGGCAACCCGGCACCGTTCGGCTTCAATGCGCCGGACGAAGTGCGGGAAGACCTCATTGCCAACCTCTCCAAGGCACAGGGCTACAGCGAATCCAAAGGCATCTTTGCCGCGCGCAAAGCCATCATGCACGAAACCCAACGCCTCGGCATCAAGGGTGTGACCGTTGATGACATCATCCTCGGCAATGGCGTTTCCGAACTGATTGTGATGGCGATGCAGGCATTATTAGACAGCGGCGACGAAGTACTGCTGCCGATGCCGGATTACCCGCTGTGGACAGCAGCCATCAACCTCGCCGGCGGCAAGGCAGTACACTACCTCTGCGACGAAGAAAACGGCTGGAACCCGGCCATTGATGACATCCGCGCCAAAGTCAATGCCAACACCAAAGGCATCGTCCTCATCAACCCGAACAACCCGACCGGCGCGGTTTATAGCGAAGAAATACTGCGCGAAATCGTCGCCATCGCCGAAGAACACGGCCTGGTCATCTTCGCCGACGAAATCTACGACAAAATCCTCTACGAAGGCGCGCGCCACATTCCGACCGCGACCCTGGTCGAAAACACCCTTTGTGTAACCCTCAATGGCCTGTCTAAGGCCTATCGTGCCGCAGGTTTCCGCTCCGGCTGGATGATACTATCTGGCAATCTGGCAGTGGCAAAAGGCTACATTGAAGGCTTGGAAATGCTCTCCTCCATGCGCCTTTGTGCCAA
>ERZ773004.1504-NODE-1504-length-11318-cov-30.107343_pt1 | contig 11318 bp, 15 predicted proteins | sample MGYA00580667_ERZ773004 | MGnify/ENA primary metagenome ERZ773004 (study PRJEB29015, sample SAMEA2737963) | human oral metagenome | biome: human oral; feature: human-associated habitat; material: dental | place: China | collected 2123 ... | reverse complement strand
GCCGAAAATCATAAACAGTCAGTATTTCATCCTAAATGGTCATTTGAAGAAAAAACAGCACTTGCTGGAAGCAAATGCTGTACATTATTTAGCAATTTAACAACTAAGAAGCCAAACGCCTATAATCTTTCTTAACGGAAACGGATAGAAATTAAAGATGCAATTAGAAAGGTATTCATTCTTCTTTCAAATGATCAATATTTAGCATGGGAGGCTCGACGTACTTCCAACCGCCAAATATAGAACCTAAGATAACTACTAAAAAGTAAATAATTAAATATTTCTTTTTTCGCATCATACACCTCCACCACCTTCAATGGTAGTTAACATATCTGCATCCATTACTTCAAAATACAAGATTACTATGGTGTCCATAAGGACTGACTCTTTGTTATTTTCATTTAGTTTTGCTCAGAACCCTAGAATACATCAAAGCGAATAAATCTGTACAAACTTACTTATTCCTATCGTGTGATTTACTATATTTGATTCCCCAAACTAGTAGGGAAAATAAAATAAGCAATATAATTGTAGATATCAGTGCAATAAATTTTTGGAAGTCGTTACTAACTACCAGTGTTCGGTAAGTACTAAAAAGAAGCATGAAAAAAGTTAAAGTAGTAAAAAATATTTGTCCAGATAATATCGGTGTTTTGTATCTTTCATTTGCTAGATCTACAAAGTAAAGATTTAAAATCAAATTTCCCACTAGGATGACTGCGAAACAGACTTGGAAAAGAATTGACATTTTGAAAAATTCGCCATTAAGTATTACCAGAAATAGGGCTATTCCTGGAAGCTGGGCAGTTAAAACTCTCATTAATAACTGGCTTTTGAATAATTTACTCATATTTTACACACCTCCTTTTATACTACCCATTTAATAATTAACCGCAGTAAAACGCTCCGCCAATCCCACCTATAACCGCTCCAACTGCCCCAGTTCCAATTGCAAAGGGACCTAGAAATATTGTTGAGCCTGCAGCCATACCATATCCTTCCATTGCTCCCATAGCAATACTGCCAGCACATGAAGCTGTTTTGCCCCAATCAATTCCACCACCTTCAATGGCAGTTAACATATCTTCATCCATCACTTCAAATTGTGACATTACTTTTGTATCCATAATAGATACCTCCTGTTGTTTTTTCTCGTGTATCGCGATCACACCTAAAGTATAACACTTTCTTCTAATCTTTGGTCACAAAAATCATGAATAGTAGATATTTACTCCTGAATAGTCATTTTAAAAATACATTCTCCAAAATAGAGAATGTATTTTTATGTTTTATCTTTGTATACTTTCTAACTTTTAAAGTGACTAGTAAGGAAATTTAATCCTTTTGACGTTTTGAATAGAGAGTAGCGAACATTGCTCCTAATGCAATAATGCCTAGCAATATGTATTCACTCTTCTGCTCTCCTGTCTGTGGCAATATTCTTGAAGCCGGATGAACTAATGCCTCTTTACTCTTTTGATTATTGGAATTACTATCCATTAAAGTGAGAGTTTGATTAGTCTTAGCTTCCGCACTTTCCTGCAAAACTGGCTTAGAAAAGTCTCTGTCTCTGTCCTTGGCGGTTGGGATAGTTATCGAATGAGCAACTACAGAACCACGTTCATTTTCAGTTGTATTTGACTGTTCCACTTTCTCATTTTGTTTAATTGCTGAACTAGCATACAAATGGTCATACAATTGTTGAGCTGTAACTCCTCCTCCAGCCCAACCAGACACAAGTTTTCCATTTTTTAGATAAAGAATAGTCGGAGTTCCGGGGATTCCAACTGTTTCAAATAAAAATTTCTTTGCCTGATCATCAAAATCTTTCCCATCACTATTATAATATTCAAGATGATTATCAATTAATTGATTAAACTCTTTCAGAACGGGAGAAAACTCTCGACAATAATAACAGGTTGGACGACCAACATAGATTGTATGATCCTGACCATCTTCAGTAAAAGCTTGGTATACTTGATTAATCGAAACTTTTTGAAAATCAGCTACATTTTCTAGATAGCCTTCTGTAGTTACTTCCGCTTGAGCAGTCTCAGTGTGAACTGGTGGCTTGGAATTCTGCTCTGCAGTCTGAGTTTTTGTAATTTGGCTTGACTCTACTTCACTACTAGATTCAGACTTAGTATCTGATTCAGTCGGTAATGTTTTATCAGTGCTTCTACTGGATTCTACTCTTTCTTGACCATCTTGTACTACTATGCTATCTGTATCAGCTGCCACCGGCAGAGCACCTAGACCAAGAAAAAGTGGGCAAAGCAATATCGAAATAAACCATTTATTTTTCATAATAAACTCCTTCTATTTTTATAGATCTAGTTTAACTTATTTTTAGAGCAGAAAAACAAGAAAATCCTAAACGGCTTTTATTTACTCTTGAATTGTCAAATTTGGTTCACAATTTCATCATAAAATAATTCTAAAGCAAACGATACTGAATATATTTACCTTTTCATATCTTTTAAACTGTCTAATTCCTCACACTAAGAAAATAAATAATAGAATAGAAACCTACCATTCAGGAGTATATAAAGACTGATTAAGATTTAAACCACTACAACAGTACTATTTTTGTTATACTAATATCATTAAAACAAGGGGGCATATTATGAACAAAAAAGAATCAATCAAACAATTCAATGTATTATCAACTGAGGAATTAGGAAAAATTTCAGGGGGAGGTAACAATTGGCTTAATGCTTTTTGGAACAATCTTTTAAATCTTAGAAGACTCACTGAATCAAGTACTTCTCAATGGAGTTAACTTTCATAGTAAAAAATCATAAAAGACAATGAATACTATTTCCATTCATTGTCTTTTATGTCTTTAAGGGATATTTCAATCTCTTGACGAAAAAAATAATTTTGACTGACTGTCCTCAGAGAAACATTGGGATAGTGGCTGATAATATTTTGAACATTGGAGAGACCAAGCCCTCTATTTTCTCCTTTAGTGCTAAAGCCCTTTTTAAAAATAGTATCGGAATGGATAGAAAACTCTTTTATAGTATTCTCAACAATAAAAATCTGTCTACCTTCCTGCTCTAAAAAGGCAAAAGAAACCACTGGATGACTAGCCTTCACAGCTGCTTCCATAGCATTATCAGCCAGTATGGAAACAATCGTGATAAAATCAAGCAACTCCATTCCTTGAGGTTTGATTTCTTGAGGAACTTCCAAGCCAATTTCTATTCCCTTGCTCTGAGCTTCTAGAAATTTTGCTGACAAGACGCTCTTGAGAGCATCATTGTGGATATTGGACAGACGACCTAAATCATATTTAGATTGGTTGAGTGCTTGACCTGAGTCTTTTAGAACTTGGTTATAAATCTGCTCGATGGCTGGTAAATCGTGCGTATCAATTCCTAACTTCAGACTCCTTAAAATATTGATATAATCATGCCGGAAACTTCGCAACTCATTATAAAGTTCTTCGATATGCTGACTGTAATCGGACATATTTCTCAATTGTAACTCTCTTTGTTCACTTAACTGTTGTTGAATTCGCTCTCGCAAATTACGGTCTAGGATATTTACCGAACTGAGAAAGAGAATAATATAAATTATCACAATTAATTTTCTATGTGGCAAATTAACCACATTATGAGTTATTTCTAAATAAGAGAAAAATTGTACAAATACAATATAAAAAATCATGGATATATTAAGGAAAATGACTAGGTGTTTATCAGTCTCATTTAATCTAAATTCTCTCAACCGCTTAAATTTATAATGTAGTAAACTTGGGATCCATAACGATAGTAAACTAGCTACAAAAGCCGTAATATTTAAAATAAGCTGTTCTTCATTTATTAGTTGGTTATATCCCAAACCGAAAATAGGAATAACAAAAAAAGTTAATATACGATATAGAAGATTCCAAAGAACAACTGGGAAAAGACCATAAAAGATAGATAACGTTATAGGAATAGAACTCTGTCTAGTTAATAATAAAGAAAAAATTAAAAAATAAACCGGAAGATCTAAGTAAGTTAAAAAAGTTTCACTAAATAAGACAAAAAGCAGAAGATTAAAAAATATATAAATAAAAGGTATTAAGACGTACTTAATCCACGTCAACTTAATTCCACTGATACGTGAAAATAAGAAAGACAGAGCTATCATTTCGAAAACAAGTAAAATAAATTGTATTATTCTTGGCATAATTCCTCCCCCACTTCTATCATTCTACTTCCCTACTGCCTTAAAGCTGTCCGTAATCCTTTCATCTTGAGGCGTGATACATAGCAACTAGCGCCATTAGGGAAATAGGCTATGTTTTCTATCTTATCCAGCTGAGAGATATTCGCTGGATTGACCACATAAGAGCGATGGCAGCGATAGAGACGCTTATCCTGCTTTGTAATCTCAGAAAGCTGTCCGTAAAATTCGATCCGCTCTTTCTTGGTATAAAGAACTAGTCTATGAGGCACTTCTGATGTCTCAAAATAATAGATTTCATTAAAGGGCACCTGAAAATCCGATTTGGAATTTTCAAAGAGAAAAGTTTCCTCAGCTTGAAAACTGTCCTTTCTCTCGTAAAGATAGGCCAGATCCTGCTCAATCTGCTTGATAAAATCCTCCTCAGGTAAGCCTTTGTCAATAAAGTCAAAAGCTGATACCTGATAACGAAAAGTCAAGGGCATAAATTCTGAGTGAGTCGTCACAAATACAATCAGAGCATAGGGATCCAACTTGCGAATCTTTCCGGCTACCTCTAGTCCCTTCTGCGTCTCTTGCTTAATCTCAATATCCAAAAAGAAAATCTGATGGCTCCCCCGTTCCCTTACTGCATCAATCAGCAGGTCCGGCTTGCCATAGATTTCTAAAAACTGGCATTCCCAGCCGTTCTTTTCCAAAATCCCCTGAATAGTTGACTCCATATAAGCTTGTTGCTTAAGATCGTCTTCTAATACAAAAATTTTCATCTTATTTTCTTCCTTCCTGAGACCAGCGCTTGATGAGACTGGATAAATGACGCCTTGAGCAGACAATATCTCCTAAGTCAGACTGCTCAAAGAACAAGCTTTTACGCTCCCTGTCAAATCCTTGAACCTTGGCTAAATTGACCAGTGTTTGACGATTACAGTGAACCAACTCATCAGGATAGAGCTCAGCCAGCTCAGTCAGAGAAGCCCTAAGGCTGTAGTTGCCTTGTCCAGCGACGATAAGAACGATGTGAGGCTTTTGAGGATGGGACTGGATATAGTAAATTGTCGAAAGATCCAGCTTTCGAAGAGTGCTGCCGTCTTTGATTATGATAGTAGCCATTTGTCTACCTCCTTTGCTCTAGCATAGCACAGGTCGCATCGCAAATGACTCCCAAATCCTAAATGGTAGCTGAGAAGTCTTAAATGGTCTCAGAAGCACTAAGTAAAAACTTACTTGTTAGGTAAGTTTTTACGATCTATTATTTCAGTCTGATGTATTGGTGCCAAACAGTTATACGAACTCTTATTTTTTCTTTTTCTGTGGGAAAAGGGGCATGCCCAAAGCTGCAATCTTTTCAGCTGGAACCTTCATGCCTTCTTTGATCCATTTGGAAAGCACGGAGACAACCGCAGAACTCCAGAATGAATTCATATAGGAATTGGCTGTCTTCTTCCCACCTTTGCTGCGCTTTTCAAGGAAATCAAAGACCGCCTGCGTCAGCAACTTTTCAAAATTATAGTCAATAGCCAGACTAATGACACGCGCTTCCTTCTTGGCTTCCTTAAAAAGAAAAAGCCAAATCTGGTACATTTCTGTCTTGAAATTAAACTGTTCCAGCTTGTCGACAATCCCCTGAACCGTATTTTGGAAAATTCCCTCTAGAATCTCTTCTTTGGAGCTATAGTTACGGTAAAAGGCTGCGCGCGAAACCCCAGCTCGCTCGACTAATTCAGAGATGGTAATCTTTTTCAAATCTTTCTTCTCTAACAGTTGCATTAGAGAAATTTCCAAGGATTCCTTTGTAATTCGATTAGATTCTTGATTATAAGTTTTTAAATTTGCAAGGGATTTTTCTGATATTTTCTTTTCCGCCATAACAATTTCTTTCTTCCTGTATCAGCTGAGAATTAAGGCTTTATATCAAAGCATCTTCATGTTATAATTGTAAGAAAAGACATGTTTTTTGTCAATGTAGAGAACTGATAGAGCAGGAGAGACTAAATGACTTGGAAAATTGTTGCCGATTCTGGATGTGACTACCGTGAGATTACAGATCTGGCCAACCAGACAAGGTTTGAGAGTGTGCCGCTGACCATTCAGATTGATCATGAAATTTTTGTGGATAATGCGCAACTCAATATTGATGGCATGATGGAAAAAATGTATGCTACTTCAAGTGCTTCAAAATCAGCCTGCCCAAGCCCTGATGACTACCTTAGAAGCTTTGAAGGGGCTGAAAATATCTTTGTCGTGACAATTACGGGCTCTCTTTCTGGTAGCCACAATAGCGCCCAGCTAGCCAAAAAGCTCTTCTTAGAAGAAAACCCAACAGCAAATATCCATGTTATTGACAGTCTTTCGGCTGGTGGCGAAGTTGATTTGATTGTCAAAAAATTGAACGACCTCATCAAAGAAGGGCTTTCTTTTGAGCAAGTCGTGGAAGCCATCACCCGCTACCAAGAAAATACCAAGCTTCTCTTTGTGCTGGCTAAGGTTGATAATCTGGTCAAAAATGGCCGACTCAGCAAGCTGATTGGTGCAGTTGTCGGCCTCCTCAATATTCGTATGGTCGGCGAAGCCAGCGATACTGGTACTCTGGAGCTTCTCCAAAAAGCTAGAGGCGCTAAAAAAGCTCTGACTGCTGCTGTCGATGAAGTTCTGAAAGCTGGATATAAGGGCGGCCGCATTATCATTGCTCATCGCAATAACGAGAAATTTTGCCAGCAATTTTCGGAAGTTATCAAAGAAAAATTCCCCGCTGCCGACATTTCATTCCTACCAACTTCTGGACTTTGCAGCTTTTACGCAGAAGAAGGCGGCCTCTTGATGGGCTACGAAATTTAATCCTCTCCTTTTGAGCTGAATATCTGTATTCAGCTCTTTACTTTTTCGATTTAATTCGTTAAAATAGAATAAAGAAAAGGAGTGAAAGTCATGGCCAGAGGACGCGGTGTCGCCAGCCCCCAAGATAAGGAGGCAATGCGACTCATCTCTAAAAAAATTAAAACTTTATTGAAGCAAAAGCAAATCAAACAAATTGAACTTTCCCGAGGAACAGGAATCCCAGCCAGCACTCTTACTGGCTATATCAAAGGAAATTCCCTGCCTGTCCTCGAAAATATGCAAAAAATTGCAGACTTCTTTGATATGGATGTTGAAGAGCTGGATCCTCGCTATTTATCTGTTCATAGCCCTACACCATTTTCGCTAGAGTTCACAGATATTTTCCAATCTCTAGACCAAAGCCGCAAGCAAGCTGTGACAGACTTTGCTAAAAAAGAGCTGGAAAATCAAACGACTGAGGAAAGATTAAAAGATGACTATTTTCCTTACAAGGTCTATGAAAGCTACCAGACTTTCTTGAACAAGCCTGAACAAGCTGACATCGTCTGGTTAGACAAAGAGCTTGACTATGATATTGCCCTCTGGATTCGGACAGATTCGCTGGAACCCAAGTATCCGCAAGGGTCTGTGGCACTCATCAAGAATACACATTTTGAATTTGCAGGCGCTATCTATGCCATTGATTACGACGGGCAAACCATTTTGAAAAGAGTTTTCAACGATCCAACTGGCATCCGCCTCATCTCTCTCAATAAAAAATACAGCGATAAATTTATCCCGCATCAAGAAGAACCCAAGGTTATCGGCCGTGTCATGGCTGCCTTCATGCCTTTAGATTTATCAGAACAAGCACAAAAAAAGCCACTTTAGTACATAAAGCGGCTTTTCTATTTTTTCTTACTCCCTTTGCTTGCAATCGTAATGACTGCTGCTATCAGAAAGAAAATAATATAAGTGACAATTGGGAACCAGACATAGCGATGATCCAAAGTAGGCAATGGTAGCAAAGGTCTATGACGGCGGCTCCTCACTCCAAAGTAATGAAACAAAAGAGCCATAGGGTTTATATAAAGAAGGGGATTGACTAAGTCTCTCAAAGAAGTCACCCTCTTTGCACTATTTTCACGGAGAATAGAACCATAGGCATAGTACAGTAAAACAAGAATATTTATAAACAAAGGAAAAACATAATTACTCTTTAAATATGTAGGGAGGAAGGGGATTTGAAAAACTAGGGTGCCCGTAATCATTGCGAAAAGCATAAGGACGGAGAAATCCAATAACCAAGCTAGAAAACCATGGCTCTTGAGCCATCTATTCACTTTATCTAGCCAAGTCCACTCATTCCTATTTCTATTCACATTCACACACCTCCCTATACTAGCTTGTTTGAACGGGCTTTGGAGCTAGAGTCCATTGACAAGACTTGCATCAATCAATATAGCGAACACGATTGACCTTGGTTTTCATGATATAGGGATTGACTAAATCATGGTATTCATCATATTCTCCAAATAAAAAGCCTTTTTGTAAAATAACTTCACTCCCATCTATCCCGTAGTCCATATTGATCGGGACAGAATTTTCTGATTTGTCTATAGAGAAATGAAAGAAAATTGAAAACCATATAAAAAGTGCAAGAGGTACACTCAAAATTCCCCAGATGAGATGAAACCAGCGAAACTCTCTATTTTTCAAAAAGAGAAACCATAAGTGACAAAATACGACCACGGACAGAAGAAAAAGCCATGTATTCCACAGGAGCGGAGTAAAGGCCAAGCCAAACGGACTCAAACTAAAATGCAGCAAGACAAAGATAAACAACAAGAGATAGAGCACTAGCCAAATAACTCTAGAAAACTTCCAGCGCTTCGCTTTTTCTTCCCATGTATCTTCCAAATTTAACTCATTCATTTCCAACCAACCCCACAATCTTCTGGAAAGTCTTTCCGTTTCGGATAGTTAGTTGTTTGTAGAAACTGGACTTGAGCAGTTTCTTATGATAGTTGGACTTGAGATAGTCCGCTTGGTCAGCATTGCTATAAAAGAAAGCCGTCTGTCCGAAATGCAGTTTCTCCTTGTCATTTGCCCAGCTGCTTGCCAGCTCTTGGACACTCTCCCTGTCTGTCTCTGGCAGATAAAAGAGAACATCTCGCCGAAAGGCTGTTTCATCCTGCCACCAAGCAGGCAGATTGGATATTTCCTTTTGAAGCATGGCAGAGCTGACAAGGACAAAAGGCAGAGGAAAATCATAAGACCGACTGAAATAAGCCGTCAAAATCTCCCGAATCCTCTCCTCCTGCTCCTCGCTATCAAAGAAAAGATTGCCGCTGTTGATGTAGGAAACTGGATTTTCAAACCCCAACCTAGCCAAATCCTTCTTCAAATCAGCCATAACGACCTTATTTTTTCCGCCAACATTAATGCCGCGGAGTAAAAGTGCATAACGCATGTGTGCTCCTTACAAATATATCTATTATTTTCAGACTAACTGTTCTAGTTTCTGAGGTAAAGCATCCGTTTTTCTTTCACAGCTTTTCCTAAGTCAACGACCTTTTCCTCACCGTCAAAAACAAAACCCATTTTTCCATAGAAAGCGATGGCACGTTTGTTATCTTCTAACACCCATAATAAAATTCTGAGGGAGCATGAAACATTTATCAGATCATTACAGGAGAAATCAAGATAAGCGATTTTACATTTTATTAATCTGATTTGAAACTTTTTTCAAATATTTTTGACGATCTATAGCAGTTGTTGTGTTTTGGGCGACTTGACCAAAAACACTTATTCTCCTAGTTTTAACTCCACAATGATTCAAGACTGCATTTTTCAATACTGCAATACCATAACTATCAGGGATACTAATCAATCCTGAGAACATTTTATACCAGTTAGTGGGGGCATCAGAAGTTACATAAATATCAGCTGTTTTCCCTTTTAAAAGTTTTTTAAACTGCTTACCAGTAATGTAATTCCAAAAGAAATTTCCCTGATGATTAGCTGAATAGGCAATTCCGGGGGTAAATACACGATCAATCCACCCCTTTAACAGGCTAGGCATACTACTCCACCAAATAGGATAAACAAAGATGAAATGATCCGCCCACTGGATTAATTTCTGAGAGCGTAGAATAAACAAATCCTCCTTCATCCTTTTCCGATAACCGTAACGTAAAACAGGATCAAAATTCTCTTCGTTGAGATTGATGACCTCAATCTCATGTCTACTTAAATCAATATTGTCAACAATTGTCTGAAAAATTGCTTGGCAATAGCTCTCTTTATCAGGATGCCCATTAATAACCAAAATTTTCATACGTTCTCTCTCCCCTAATCCATCGCCTTTATTTCCAGAATCATATCGCGAATCTGTGCAGCCAGTTCGAAGTCGAGAAGTCCGGCAGCTTCTTGCATTTGTCCTTCCAATTTCTTGATCATGTCCTTGCGTTCTTGCTTGTTGAGACTTTCGATTTCGACGGTTTCTTCCTTGTCTGGCAGTGCAGCCTTGGTCACGCTTATCAGGTCACGGATTTCTTTCTTGATAGTCTGCGGTACAATGCCATGCTCTTCATTATAAGCCATCTGGATTGCCCGACGGCGGGCAGTTTCATCAATAGCGCGCTGCATAGATTGGGTCATAGTGTCCGCATACATGATAACATGACCTTCGCTGTTGCGGGCTGCCCGGCCAATGGTCTGGATCAGGCCACGCTCGTTGCGGAGGAAACCTTCCTTGTCCGCATCGAGAATCGCCACCAGACTAACCTCAGGCACGTCGATGCCCTCACGCAGTAGGTTAATCCCAATCAATACGTCAAAGACACCTAAGCGCAGGTCTCGGATAATCTCAGTCCGTTCCAAAGTCTTGATGTCTGAGTGCATGTATTTGACCTTGACACCCATTTCCTTGAAGTAGTTCGTCAAATCTTCCGCCATCTTCTTGGTTAGGGTTGTGATAAAGGTCCGCTCATTCTTTTCGACACGAGCATTGATTTCGCCCAAAAGGTCATCAATCTGTCCCATGGTTGGACGAACTTCCACTTCTGGATCCAGAAGCCCTGTCGGCCGGATAATTTGTTCAATAACCGTATCCGTCTGCTCTTTCTCATAGTCGCCCGGCGTAGCCGATACATAGACAATCTGATGAACATGGCTTTCAAACTCCTCACGACGGAGAGGACGATTGTCCAAGGCTGACGGTAAACGGAAACCATAATTTACCAGCATTTCCTTACGCGAACGGTCACCATTGTACATACCCCGAATCTGTCCCATGGTCATGTGACTCTCGTCAATCATAA
>ERZ773004.1503-NODE-1503-length-11329-cov-4.169949_pt1 | contig 11329 bp, 10 predicted proteins | sample MGYA00580667_ERZ773004 | MGnify/ENA primary metagenome ERZ773004 (study PRJEB29015, sample SAMEA2737963) | human oral metagenome | biome: human oral; feature: human-associated habitat; material: dental | place: China | collected 2123 ... | reverse complement strand
CTTATAGGAAGCTTATACGAATCTTGGACGATTGGTATAGAAAAGGTATATAAGTAGTTGATTCATACTGTGATACAACAACGCAAAAAATGTTAAAAACGGGGTTTCGAGGCGAAAGAAAGAGAAAAGGCAATAGGCCTTAGGCCATAGGCACTAGGGGGGAGTGTGACAGAAAAGAGATTTAGTAAATTAGGTGTGAGCTGGACGGGCTGGGAAATTAGAGAATTAGAAAATTAACAGATTAGTGCGAGCGTACGGATTGGAAGGTTGGTAAATGGTTTGTGTTATATGTAAAACAAAAAAAAGATGATGAAATATTTGGTAGGGAACAAAAAAGTGTGTATTTTTGTGCCGATTAACAAAATACTTTTTAAACGATGAAGAAAATATTTTTAGCTTTAATGGCAACAGCAACTTTCGTAGCTTGTAATAAAGACAATGGGGGAAGTGAGAAAGGTGTTTCAGCTAAACACCCTAAGAAAATTATTTCCACAAGTCCTTACCTTCGAGTAGAACGTATATTTGAATTGTATGACGATGCCCGTCCTAAGAAAGAATCTTATACACACTATCAAGCGGATACTGTTTCGTATTCTTCTGTTACAGAATATGAATATGATGGTAAACGTCTTGTAAAAAAGAGATATAATGATTATGAGGACTCTTATTTTTACAACAATGGAAAATTAGAACGTGTGGTGTCTAAATCTAAACATAATAGTACTCCTTCAACAACAGAATATCAATATGATGGCAATGGGAGACTCATTAAAAAACTAAGCCATTATCGACAAGGCTATGATGAAGAAGTAAACTATCAATATATTGAAGGAAATAAGATAATCGCTAGTACAGAAAAAGTTATTGTTAATATTGGAGAGGAAAAGAAATATTATTCTTCTCGCACTTATACTTTAGATGCTAATGGGAATGTAGTAAAACAAGAGTATAAAGAAGGGTATAGAGATTATGACATTGTTGTTACCTATGAATATGATAATAAAATAAACCCTTTGTTTTCTCCTACATTTAGAGATTTATATCCGGATTACTTTACAATGGGAATAAGTAGAAACAATATTATTAAGTACACCAAAACAGAAACTAACCCAAAGGAACCAAATAAGGTTTCTAAGGAAACTTTTAGAATCGTTTATGAATATAATGGCGATTATCCTGTAAGAGATACACATTACTCAGTTCCTAATGAAGAAAATAAACCTGAGGAAAAATTGTCTGTTACAGAATATATTTATTAGAAAGAACAATATTTTCAATTTTAGAAAAGAACGTTCAGAATAAAAGCAGCTTAAAAAAGTAGAGAAAATATCATTTTCTTTACTTTTTTGTTTTTATGAGACAGATTAAAATTAGTAGAAAGCCTTAGTTTTCGGAGTACTCTGAGTTTTCATACTTTCTCGGAGAGGCTCAGAGAATATCTAGGAGGCATTACCCAATCGACAAATTTGGTAATTCACAAATTATTCGTACCTTTGCACTAACAAATGATGTTTCTCAAACAAATATCGGTCGTAAACTACAAGAACATACTCTCACAAGCGTATGCCTTTAGCCCTACTATCAACTGTTTTGTAGGGGATAATGGTGTAGGGAAAACGAATCTGCTTGATGCTATTTATCACTTAGGTATGGCGAAGAGCTACTTTACTACTTCGGCAGTGCAGAGTGTACGTCACGGCGAGGAGTTTTATCTTATCGAAGGACAGTTTCGGCAAGAAGAACGTGAAGAACAGATAGTGTGTAGCCTTAAAAAAGGACAGAAGAAAGTAATGAAACACAACGGCAAAGCCTATGAACGTCTGGCTGACCATATAGGTAAATACCCTATGGTGCTCATTTCACCTTCCGACCGCGACTTGATAGTAGAAGGTAGTGAAACACGCCGTAAGTTTTTGGATAGTGTGATTTCGCAAACTGATAGGGCTTACTTAGAACTGCTCTTGCGTTACAACCGCACGCTCTTGCAACGCAATACGTTACTGAAACAAATGACAGAAGGAGGCGTTTTCTCTTTAGAGACTTTGCACATTTACGACGAGCAGTTGGCGCCCTTAGGACAACACATTTATGAGAAACGGCGAGCTTTTATGAAAGAGTTTTTGCCTATCTTTAGCGAGCAGTACGCTTATATTTCGGGGGGTAAGGAACGAGTGAGTTTGCACTACGACAGCAGTTTGCACCAAAGCGATTTGGCTACCCAGCTTGCCGAAAATACTGAGCGAGACCGCAGTGCGCAATACACTACCGCAGGTATTCACAAGGACGATTTGCTTTTTGAGATTGAGGGCTACCCGATGAAGAAATATGGCAGTCAGGGGCAACAGAAGTCGTTTTTGATAGCCTTAAAGCTATCGCAGTTTGAAGTGTTGAAGCAATCGTTAGGGATTACGCCTATAGTGCTTCTAGATGATATTTTTGATAAGCTTGACGATACCCGCGTAACGCAGTTGGTGCAGTTGGTTACTCAAAAACATTTCGGACAGCTTTTTATCACCGATACTCATTCGCAACGCACCGAAGACGTAGTGAAGCAAACGGGACTAGCGTATGAGATGATTCAAATAGGTGCGAGCCGCACGGGCAGTAAGAGCCACAAAAGCAGGTAAATGAGATGTGAAAGTGACTTTTGCAGATATTAATTGTTAATTGTTAGTTGAAAAATTATATAAATTACATAAAATGAAACCCAATAAGAAGAAAACACCCAGCAAGAATCCTATTAAACCTACCCCCACAGTGAGTGAGGAAGGGAGTTCGAGTATGAAACTTTTGGCGAGTGTCTTGCTCATTGCCTATGGCTATGTAACGGTACTTACCCCTAACTGGATGGCATTCGACTCCAATGCTACAAAGTTTTACACCTTTGCTATTCTGAACTTGATAGTAGTAGGACTTGTGTTTTTTATTAAAGAATTCAGAGAACGCACACAATTACTGTTTGGCTTTTTTACCAATAAAATAGGGATTGCTTACTGCCTGATAATGGTATTGGCATTGCTCTCGTTTACCAAAGCTATTGATATAGAAGAAGCGATTTTGCACTTCTTTAAGATATTTACAGCTTTCTCAGCTGCTTGGATGGTATCGGCTTTGGTGATTTACAACAAAAAGAGTTTAGTACATTTGGCAGTTGCGATGACTATTCTTTTGTGTTATGACTTTTTGGTAACCCTCGACGGGGTAAAAGGTATCATCAAGGGTATTAGTGCCGATTACAATATCAAAGGCTCGTATTCTAACAAGAATATTTTGGCTTCGGCTATGTTTATTAAGATACCTTTTGCTATCTGGTTGTTTTATTTTCAGAAAAACACCTTGCGTATCATTGGAGGGATTGGTGTTTTAGTCGGTACTTTGGCAATCTTCTTTATGAGTACCCGTGCTTTCTACTTAGCAACTATTCTTACAACGCTAATCTTCATCACTTATGGCGCTATCGACTATTTTATCTTAAAACGCCGTGAAACGGGCGTAAAAGTACTGATGCACATAGGCTTGGTAGTTCTTGCTTTTGGTATTTTCTCGTTTGTACAGAACTATTTATACCCTCAACAAGTGAGACAAAGCACCAGCTTCGGGGCTCGTTTGGCTGAGGTAGCTAACCAAGAGAATACCAGTAACAACTTGCGTAAAACGGCTTGGGTAATTACTGCTACCGATATGATCCCGAACGACCCACTGTTGGGCGTAGGCATTGGTAACTGGAAGGTACGCTTCTTACAGTATGAGAATTCTTATAGTCCGCATTATATTTATATGTATAAGAATCACAACGACTTTTTGGAGCTCACCGCCGAAGCGGGAATCTTCGCAGGGTTGGCGTTCTTGGCTATCTTCCTCTTGGCAGCTTATTATTTCCTAAGAGGCACTTATAAAAACAAGAATCCTGAGCAAGAGCAATGGTTTTTCTTACCATTGTTTGGTCTCTTTGCTTATTCGTTTGATGCGTTCTTTAACTTTCCTCAAGATCGTCCCGAAATTCAAGCCCTCTTTGGTATTTATGTAGGGATAGCAGTAGGCTTGGCAGTATTGTATTTCAGTAAGAAAAAAGCAGAAGAGCGCAAATTGCCAATGAGTATTGTAGGTTTTATAGGAGCAGTAGCCGTGGTGGCAATGGTTTTGAATGTGGTAGTAGAGCGTATGTACTTTGATTCTTCTAAAATACAACGTATGGTAAAAGAAGAGCAACAAGGGGTGCGTCCTACTAAATCACCTTCGGATTACCTGATACGCAACTACCCTCGTATTCCAAATCTCACGGCAGTGGCTGAGCCCGTGGATGTAGAAAAGGCGCGCTACTTGATAGACGAAAAGAAATTCGATGAGGCACGTAAAGTATTGGCTTCCATTCATTACCACCCTTATGATGCGCGCCCTGAGTATTTTACTGCTGTATCATACTTTATGGAAGAGAACAAAAACAACGATAGTATTTATAAATATGCCCATAAAGCCCGAATGATAAAGCCTAATTTCTTCGGTAATCTAAATTTAGAGACCTTTGCGCTGAACAATATGGGTAAAGAACAAGAATCGATTCACTTGCTCAAACAGTATTTAGGCTTGGAAAAAGACAGTGTGCAGAAACCACAACCTAAGTGGAAAACTATACTGAAAAACCGTTTCCACGTAGATGTAGATAGAGACGCTCTTCGCGGTAATCGCAGTGAGGTACAAGCGTGGAACTCTTTAGCTTATCTGCAAGAGAAAAATAACTTAATAGCTGATGCTCGTGCTACCTTAGATAGTGCCATTGTGTATTTGCCTGATAATAAAGATATAATTAATAACCGCAACAAGATTATCTCGCGTATGCAGGTAGAACAGTTTGCTCCTCTTTACACTCAGGCAATGCAACTCTATTTGCAGCAACGTTATGCTGAAGCAATTCCTATATTTACGAAGTTCTTGGAAAAAGTACCTGCTCATATAGACGGGCTCAGGTATCGTGCTATTAGTTACTACAACACGCAGCAATACCAAAAGGCTATTAATGATATGACTGAAATGGAGAGCTTAGGAGTGCCCGTAGATGCTGTACTGAATAATTATCGTGCCTCTTGCTACTATATGTTGGGCGACAAGGCGAATGCCAAAGTCTTTTTCCAAAAAGCCGCTAGCGAGGGCAATGCCGATGCTCAACGCAACTTAAATACCCTCAGTTTTTAAGTCAAATGAATACCTATACAAAACAAATCCTCAGCGAGAAGGAACTCCAAGTGATGCTACACCGCCTCGCTTGTGAGCTGATAGAAAACCATAACGATTTCTCGAATACGGTTTTTATCGGTATCCAACCTCGTGGCACTTATTTAGCTGAGCGATTGGTACAACTACTTACTAACGAATACCACATTGCTGATATTCCATTAGGCTTATTGGATATTACTTTCTTTCGCGACGATTTTAGGCGTACAGGTAGACCTCTTGAAGCCAACTCTACTGCTATTGACTTTATCGTCGAAAACAAGAGAGTGGTATTTATAGATGATGTGCTCTACACAGGGCGCAGTATTCGCGCTGCTCTCAGTGCCATACAGAGCTTTGGGCGCCCTTCTGAAATAGAGTTCTTAGTGCTTATTGATAGGCGCTTTAGTCGCCATCTTCCCATACAACCCGATTACAGCGGTAAGCAAGTAGACGCTATCAATGATGAACGTGTAGTAGTACACTGGAAACAAAACGACGGAGAAGACTCAGTAGAGGTAATAAGTAAAGCCAGTGAGCTGGCGTAGCTGAGAATATAAGTAAGAGATAAGGGATATGTGATATGGTAATAGCAATTCTTACAGTCTTTATAATGCTGAACGTAGTGCTGAAACTCAGTTTTTGGAAACTGTGGCAACAGGTGTTATTTGCAGCTGTTTGTTTCTTGTTTGTATGGTTGGCTACTGATTTTGCCTCAGAGCAGTCACAAGTTACCCTCCAAACAATGCTCAGCAACCCCAAAGTTCTTGGCAATATTACCGTACTGCTCACCGTAGAAACTGCTGTGTGTATGGCGTATTGTTTTACTTCACTACGCACGCTTTTCAAAGGTAAAGAAAGTCGCTGGCATAAAGTTTTGCAGTGGTATCCTAACCTGCTTATCTTTCCTACATTGTTCTATGTACTCACTCAAGCCATCTTTTATTATACAGGGGTATCGTTTGAGCATATTGCCTTTTGGATAGGTGCGAGCGTGGTAGTTTTCATTATATTAGGTTCTTTGGGTCTTCAAAAGCTGTTGCCCGAAAAAGACCTGCGCTTAGAGCTACACTTTTTGGTGAGTTTGCTTATCACTCTCTTAGGACTTATAGGTACTGCTAATGGACAAATACTCTACGTTCCCCAAAGTGAACCTATCAATTTAAAGGTATTGGGAGGTATATTTACTTTCTTTATAGCCTTGTTTGGCATAGGCTTTGGATTTAGTAAATTGTATTGGTTCTTACGCCAAAGAAAACAGAAGAATTAAATTTATATTGATGATGAAAAACATATTTATAGCTGGAATACTATTGCTCACAAGCGCTTCCTATGCACAAATAACTATTAGTCAGGAAAAGAATATAGCCGATGCTATGGAACTCAAAAAGGAAATAGCTCGTACCGAGAGCGCTTTCCAAGTACAAATCTATAATGGCAATATCACCGAAGCTAATAAAATAATGCTCGATGCCAAAAGCAAATACAAACAATACCCTGTATTGCTCACTTTCGAGTCGCCTAACTATAAAGTGCGCCTTGGTAGTTTCCGTACGCGTTTAGAGGCTGAGAAGAAACTTGTAGAGATTAAAAAATCTTATCCCGCAGCCTTTGTAATAGGCTTAAAATAACCTGTAATAAGGGGACACTATGTTTAAAAAAAACACCCTTCGCTTTCAGATATTCCTCAGTATGACCCTACTCGTGCTAGTAGCTTTCGCTATCTTAGCTTTTGTAATGATTGGGCAGTATAAAAAACAGGCATTAGAATATCACGATGAGCGACTTATCGACAAGGAAAACCAAATCAAGATGCAGATACAATATGTATTCTCGCAAACCACTTTCCCTGTCGAAACTCCTTATATACCTCTTATCTTTCGGGAGGATATCTACAGCATTGCCAATATCCAAAACCTAAACTTTGCCCTCTATGACCTCGACGGCGTTCTGCTAAAAAGCTCCAAAGCCTCTCTCTCGCCCGACCAAGATGCGTTTTTTATTCCTCCTGATGTATTGCATCAGCTTTCCGCTACACTCAATAAACGTCTTGTTGAGCACCACGAATTTGCAGGGCGTGGTTATCAAACCTCTTACAGTTATATTACCGATTTGCAGTTCAAGCCTATCGCTATTCTCAACATTCCTTATTTCGAGAACGACACCTTCAACGAGCGCGCTTTAAAAGGGTCGCTGTACAACTTAGCGATGGTGTATTTCTCGCTCTTGGTAGTTGCCCTTACGGTAGCTTACTTCATCTCTAAATATATTACCAAATCGCTTAAAACCATCGAAGGTCGTTTAGAGAAAACTCGTTTGCTCTCCCAAAACGAAAAGATACTTCTCAAGTCTGCCCCTACCGAGATTACCGAGTTGGTAAATGCCTATAACGGAATGATTGATGAGATTGAGAACAGCAAAGCCCTTTTGGCGCAATCCGAACGCGAACAAGCGTGGCGCGATATGGCAAAGCAGGTAGCACACGAAATCAAAAATCCTCTTACTCCTATGCGTCTCTCCGTGCAAAGTTATCAACGCAAAGCCCTTCGAGAGCCTCAAACCGCTGAACAAACTAATGAATTCTGCGAATCTCTTATCCAACAGATAGACATATTGAGTAATATTTCTACTGCCTTCTCGGCACTTACCAATATGCCTGCTAAAAACGATGAGGAATTCGATTTTGTGTCTGTTATCAAACGCACTTTAGATATTTTTAATTCTGATGAAATTCACTTCACCCATTCTCACGATGAGATTATAAGTGTATTCGATAAAGACCAGCTCGGTCGTGTAGTTACCAATTTGGTGAAAAATGCGCTACAAGCTACCGAAAACGAACCTTTTCCTTCTATTGAAGTAAGCCTCAATAAAAGCGATACCGATATTACTCTAAAAGTAAAAGACAATGGTACGGGGATTCCCGACATCGATAAAGAAAAGATATTCGAACCAAAATTCACTACCAAAACCAGTGGTAGTGGCTTGGGATTAGCAATGGTGAAAAACATCGTACTTTCCTACGGGGGTAGCATTCATTTTACTTCCGAAGTAGGAAAGGGAAGTGAATTTACTGTAGTATTGGTACACTTTTTGAATAAGTAAATAAATAAACATTATATTTTATGAAAAATCACATCTTAACATTGGGAGTTGCTGTGCTTATGCTCGCCTCCTGCCAAAACAATCCTTCACAAAATGCCAACAATATGGTAAGCGACACCACTACTATGATGGAAAACACTATGGACAACGTATCTGAAAAGATGACTCCTGAATTAGTGGCTACTTATGTAGGTACTCTCCCTGCCGCCGATTGCGGCGGAATGGCTACCGTTATCCATCTCTATGCCGATGACACCTATGTAAAACAAGAAAACTGTGCAAGCAAAAACTTCGAATCTAAAGAAGAAGGTAAAGTAGAACACACTGATAAAGGTTTTACACTCGTTTCTAAAGCTGATAATCACAAATCTTTCTATATTACCAAAGGCGATAATATCGTACAAGTAGGTGAAGATGGTAAAGAACCTAAAATGGTAAAAGAATATACTCTTACCAAACAAATGTAACAAGTAAAATCTTATGTAATGCGAAGGCTGTTCAATACAAGATTGAACAGCCTTTTCTTTTACAAAGAAGAAAAAATATGTTAAAAATCTTTTGTAGTTAAAATAATTGTTATAACTTTACCCCCTAATTTGTATTTTATGTTAGTAACCTTCCAATGGATTTAGTGCGTCTTTTCATAAAAAGGATATCATACAATCAATCGCAGAACGATGCCTTTGTGCTTATAATGCACGAGGTCGAGACCGATTTAAAGCTACCCATCGTTATTGGTACCTTTGAAGCGCAATCTATTGCCTTGGAATTAGAGAAGAGTCTTGTACCTCCTCGACCCCTTACACACGACCTCTTCAAGATATTCGCCGATACTTTCAGTATACAGATAAAAAGAGTCGTGATTTACAAATTAGAAGAAGGCATTTTCTACTCCAATATCCTCTGTGTACAAAATGGTCAAGAATACACCATCGAAGCTCGTACCAGCGATGCCATCGCCATTGCCTTGCGTTGCAACGCACCCATCTACACCTATCGAGATATCATTCAAAGGGCAGGCATTTATATCCCTTTGCTCAACGATGAGCCCTCCAATACCATAAGTCCTTCGTTAGACAATGTTGATGAGGAAGACAGCAGCCGAAACAGATATACTAAATACGCCTTACCCGAACTAAAAACAATGCTAAATGACTGTATCGAAAATGAAGATTACGAAATGGCAGCGCTTATCAGAGATGAAATCTCTAAACGCGATAGTACTTTTTAAAACTATATACCAATGAAAAAAAACATAACCATCGGAAGTCTTAGCTTCCTTTTACCACTCATAAGTGTCGCCCAAGACGCTACACAATCTCCTACTACACAAACCGCCACTACACAAGTAATGAAGGCTGTCGCTAGCGAAGGTTTCTCTCTCGAAAGTTTTACTCGTGGTGTGGTAGGTATGATTACCCTCCTGTTTATCGCCTATCTTTTCAGTAGCAATAGGCGCGCTATTAATTGGAAGACTATTGGCATAGGCTTAGCCCTACAACTCTCCATTGCAATAGGTATTCTAAAAGTAGGCTTTATACAAGACGCCTTCGATTTTGCCGGTAGTATCTTTGTGCTCATATTAGATTTTACAAGAGCAGGCAGTCAGTTTCTCCTCGGTAACTTAGTCGATACCAATAGCATAGGCTATATCTTCGCTTTCCAAGTACTCCCCACCATCATCTTCTTTTCTGCACTCACCTCCCTATTGTTCTATTTAGGTGTTATTCAGGTAATAGTGCGTGGTATGGCGTGGGCATTGTCTAAACTGCTGAATATCTCAGGTGCCGAAAGTCTTTCGGTTACGGGTAACATCTTCTTAGGACAAACCGAAGCCCCTCTGATGATTAAAGCCTATTTAGCTAAAATGACTCGCTCCGAAATTCTCCTTGTGATGATAGGCGGAATGGCTACCGTAGCGGGAGGCGTTATGGCTGCTTATATCCAATACCTCGGTGGCGACGACCCCCAAATGCGCTTGCTCTTCGCCCGACACCTCTTAGCAGCTTCCGTAATGGCAGCCCCCGGTGCTATCGTAGTTTCCAAGATGCTATGCCCTCAAACCGAGCAATTCTCTAACGATTCGCACGTCTCTATGGAGAATGTAGGTTCCAATGTGCTCGACGCTATCGCCAATGGTACTACCGAAGGACTTAAACTCGCTGCCAATGTAGCGGCTATGCTTTTAGTATTTGTGGCTTTTATCGCAATGATTAATTATTTCTTTAATTGGGTAGGTTATCAAACACATCTCAACAATATCATAGCCAGCAATACTCCTTATAACGGACTCTCTTTAGAAATGATTTTAGGTACCGTTTTCTCACCCGTTATGTGGCTCTCCGGTATTGCCAAAGAAGACGTTATGCTGATGGGACAATTGCTCGGTATTAAGCTCTCTTCCTCAGAATTTGTGGCTTACACTCAGTTAGCCACCCTAAAGGATATGACGAGTGCTCCTCACCTAATGTATAACAAATCTATCATTATGGCAACCTATATGCTTTGCGGTTTTGCCAATTTCGCCTCCATAGGCATTCAAATAGGAGGCATAGGAGCCTTAGCCCCCAACCAACGTAAAACCCTCTCTCAATTCGGCTTAAAAGCCGTTCTTGGGGGTACTTTAGCCTCTCTGTTATCCGCAACTATCGCCGGAATGATTATCGGGTAACCACACTTTTCTAAATAACACAAGCTTAAAATCGCTTTTTATACCATAACACTTTGCCAAAGGTTCTGAACACCTATCGTTCTACAACTTTGGCAAAGTTTTTTATTGCCTATTTTGCTACAATCGCCCGTGTAGCTCGTACCCGCTCGTCTGTCTCACACCTAATCTGCTAATTCTCTTTCCCGTCACACTCCTCCCCTAGTGCTTATGGCCTAAGGCCTATTGCCTTTTCTCTTTCTTTCGCCACGAAACCCCGTTTTTAACATTTTTTGCGTTGTTGTATCACAATGTGAATCAACTACTTATATACCCTTTCTATACCAATCGTCCAAGATTCGTATAAGC
>ERZ773004.1502-NODE-1502-length-11331-cov-23.910695_pt1 | contig 11331 bp, 10 predicted proteins | sample MGYA00580667_ERZ773004 | MGnify/ENA primary metagenome ERZ773004 (study PRJEB29015, sample SAMEA2737963) | human oral metagenome | biome: human oral; feature: human-associated habitat; material: dental | place: China | collected 2123 ... | reverse complement strand
GATGAGTGACCGCTGAGCGGATGGTGGGCTGAGAGGGTCGAGAAGACGATCGGATCGTGCTCCCCTCTTCTTTTCCTGGGAGAAACACTCTCTGGCGAGGGAGCCGGTAGGCTTTACCTATCGGAACCGCACGCGAGCAGAGGGAGGTCGTGTGACCGCACAACCAAAAACCGCGCCCTGGGACGACGATCCCGCCGGAGCATCGATCCTCCTGGCCACCGGCCGTCCTCAGCACGATCTCCTCGTCATCGCCGAGCCTTTTTTCCTCACCGAGCTCAGGGAAGCCTGGGGGCGCCCGGCCTCCAGCGTGCGGCTGTCCTTCCTTCCGGGCGTGTCCGCGCCGAGTCTCACAGGATTGGAGGACTCCCTCCAATCCTACGAGCACGACGGCCTCAGCATTCTCATCGCACGCGGCCGCACCTCCCTGTTCGAGGGCAAACCCACTCGCTGTACCACCGCCTTCGCCCGCACCGCCGCCGCTCGTGTGCGCGCCGCGCTGCTCATCACCCGCGCGACCGGCCTCGGCGGCGTCGAGCCAGGGGACTTCCTCCCCGTCGGCGACCACCTCAATCTCGCCGGTGCGCCGCTGTTCCCCGCTCTCGGCGTCATCGAGGCCGCCTGGGACGAGGATCTCACCGCACGACTGTCCGCTCTCGACGGCGTGCGCGAGCCCGGAGTCCTGGCTCTCGCCCCGGGGCCGCTGCGCCCCACCCGCGCCGAGGCCGGCGTGCTCGCCGCGCTCGGCGCCGACGGCGTCGTCACCGACTCCGTCGCCGAGGCCATGGCCCTGGCCTCCCGGGGAGTCCGCGTCGCCGGGCTGGCCTATGTCGATGCCATCGCCGATCAGTCCGCCGGAAGACCCGTCACCACCGGACGACGCGCCGAGCATCGGGCGGGCGCGCACAGCGCCGGACTCATCCGGGTGCCGGCACCCGACGTCGTCCGCGCCGCGGTCGAGACCGTCCTGACCGGCCTGCACTGATCCGCATCGATCCGTACTGACGGCTGCGCCGACCACCGGCTCCCGCCTCCTGCCGCCGATCGCTCGTGACGAGGGCCCGCCCGAGGGGGTCTGCGCCGCCCCTCCTCCCGCTCATCGGGATCGACGGTCCCCGTGCTCGGGCTACCGCTAAAGTGCGCTCGTGAAGCCCTTCATCCTGCTCGCCACCCGAGACGACGACGCCCCGGCGGATGCCGAGTACGAAGCCTTTCTCACCCGTACCGGCCTGCAGGAGAGGGACCTGCGTCGCGTTCGCCTGGAGTCGGCTCCCATGCCCGATATCGATCTGGACGCGTACTCCGGCATCATGGTGGGCGGCTCCCCCTTCAACACCACCACGCCCGAGTACGCGAAGACCGCCACGCAGCGACGTGTCGAGGCCGAGTTCGCGGCTCTGCTCGACCGCGTCGTCGCCACCGACTTCCCCTTCCTCGGGGCCTGCTACGGCATCGGCACCCTTGCCCGTCACCAGGGCGCCGTCATCGACGACACCTACGCCGAGGAGGTCGGCGCCCCCGAGATCACCCTGACCGCGGCCGGTCTGGCCGACCCGCTGTGCGCGGGCATGACGCCGACCTTCCAGGCCTTCGTCGCGCACAACGACGCCATCCTCACGCCCCCGCCCGGTGCTGTCGTCCTGGCGACCTCCCGGCCCTGCCCGGTCCAGATGCTCCGCATGAGGACCAATCTCTACGCCACGCAGTTCCACCCCGAGCTCGACGGCGAGGCCTTCGCTCACCGGCAGGCCTTCTACGCCGACCACGGCTACTTCGACCCCGACGAGCTGCCGGCCGTCCAGGCCTGGACCCGTGCCCAGGACGTGAGCCAGTCGTGGGCCGTGCTGCGCAACTTCGTCGAGCACTGCGCCCGCGACTAGCGGGTCGCCGCGAGTCCCTCCGGTACCGGGCGGGGGGGCACCGGCTCCGCGTCCCGATCGCCGTCGTCCCCGTTTCCTCCAGTGCGGGCGGGGGCGGGGTCACCGGAGGGGCGGGGAGGGCTTGAGGGTGCGGTGAAACAGGTGATGCTCATGGCCCCTGCCCGGTGCCGGCGGGGGTGGGGCCGCCGTTCCCGCCGAACTGCGTGGACCGATCCTGCTCGGAGTGGACGGGATGGGTGCCGGGTTGCGAGGGGGAGGGGAGGACGGGGCCCGTGCCACCGGCGGTGATCGTCGTCGGGGCGCTCTTCCGCAGGAACCACAGACGGGTCTCCGGGGACCACGCGGTCCAGCAGGATACGGCGAGGAGCGGTCCGCCGATGAGCCCGAGCGTGAGCGGCAGCCGAAGCCGGGAGAGGCTCGAGTCGAGGGTCGGCGCAATGGTGGGCAGGGCACCGAGGGCATTGAGCATGAGCGCCGCCGTGATGGATCCCGCCGAGAACCGGGTCCGTGCTCCTCTGGCGGCTGGCCGCACCAGGCCGCTGAGCGCGATGGCGGAGCCCAGCACGGCGAACCCGGTGAAGAAGAGGTGCACCTTCGTCTCCGGGACCCTGGATACGGTGATCATCATCAGCCATGGACCCACCCTGTAACCGCCTGCCACCGAGAACTTCACGAGAATCGCACTGGCCAGGGCGACGGTGACTCTGATGACCACGGCGGTGACGAAACCGGCGCTGAGCGTGAGCACCATCGGCCGGCCGTCCAACGACCGGTTGCGGGAGATGTCCAGGGCCGTTGCGACGGCCGGGACCAGAAGGGCGATGAGCGGGGCGCTCGCGGGTATGAGTCCGTTCAGGGACATGGGCAGGGCGATGTTCAGCCCACTCTGCACGAGGGCGGCGGCCGTCATGACCGATGGCTTGCGGCGGAGGTTCTGCACCGCGGCCGCCACGACGAGCCAGGCCGGGCTGTTGAGCACGGCGATGGCCAGTGTCAGCGGCGACAGATCCGAGAGCCCATACGTGCTCAGGTTGATCTGGTCCTTCACCGCCGCCAGTGCCAGGGCGGCGGCGGCCGCCAGGGCGAGGAGGAGATGGGCGTTCTCGACGCCGTTGCGCGGCCGGTGGTGGGGGCCGCGGTAGGGGGATCCGCGTGACGGCGGGCTCGGGCGGGGCTCGATGCCGGACAGGACGCCCGGTGACGGCGTCCAGGAGGAGAAGGCCATAGGACCATCGTGAGAGGCGGGGCGCCGGGCGTCGAGGGGGAGAAGTCCCCGGAGCGTTCTCCAGTCCTGGTCGGGGAAAGTCGGCCGGCGGCGCGAGCGGGACGCGGCCGTCGGCGCATCCTCCCCCTCAGCTCGGGAAGGCTCCCGGTCCCGGTTGTGCGACGTCGTGATCGGGCCCCTGCCCGGTGCCGGCGGGGGTGGGGCCGCCGCTCCCGCCGAATTGCGTGGACCGATCCTGCTCGGTGCGTGTGGGAGCGGGACCGAGCGGGTCGCGCAGGAACCAGCGTCGGCATGACGGCAGGAAGGCCAGTGATACGGCTGCGAGCAGTGGGCCTCCGACGAGGATCGCGGCGACGCCGGTGCGCAGTTCGAAGTTCCAGAATGGTAGATAGTCCGGGAAGTCCGGGGAGAGCGGTACGGCTCCCAGGGTGACGAGCAGCGCGGTCGAGACGAGGGCGCCCAGACTCAGGCACGCCCATGCTCTCGTGCCCCGGGACCGCGGCAGGACGGACAGGGCGACGACGGCGGCGAGCGCCGATGCGATAGCCAGGGCCCAGGCCGCATTCGGGGGAAGATCCACTCCCTTCGGCCAGAGAGCCATCCACGGACCGATCTCCGGGCCGATGAAGAAATTCGTACCGGCGTACGGCGTCGTCATGGCGACGGCGAGGTAGACGAGGCTCATGAGGAACCGCGCGAGGATCCCGAGCGCCGCTCCAGCGGCCAGGGTCACCCCTGCGGGGCGCCCGTCCAGACGACGATTGGACGCGATGCTCAGCGTCGCCGCCACCCCGAGTATCAGGATGATGAGGAGCACGAGGATGAGTCCCACCTCGAGGAGGGGCCTGAACACCGACGCACTCGCGGTGAGATTGATGAGCACGGCGACGCAGGCCGCGGTCGTGAAGGCGGAGGGGCGCCGTCTCAGGCTCTGCAGGAGGGCGCCCAGGATCAGCCACAGGGGGGCGTTGAAGAGCAGCGAGGAGAGGATGTGCGGGACCGGGCCGGAGGCCCCTTCGGTGAAGGAGGTGACGACGTCGAGCAGGGACGCCGCCAGATCAACGACCAGGGCGAGGATGACCAGGATGAGATGGGCGACCTCCGCGCCGCTCCGCCGTGGTGCCGCCCGGGGCGTCCGAGGGGTGCCGTAGGGCATCGGGGGAGCCCCGTACGGCGGCGGGCCGGAGGCGGCCGGCGGCGGGACGCCGTAGGACGCGTCGGAGGCGTTCGATGACGTCGTCGGAGAGGGGCGGCCCGGGGAGGTCATGACCCCCATGGTGGGGTATGGCGTGTTCTCCGTCCAGGGTGCGACGAGACTCATCAAGGACGCCTGCGAAGAAGGCTCGATGCCTCGCGTAGGACTGCCCGCGACGTCCGTCCCGAGGTCGGCCCTGACCTCGCCCAGGGGTGGTGCTGTGCTCGGCGCGGGCGGCGCCGGCGGCTGCGTGAGTCGCACTCTTGAGACCCAGGGGAATGTCCAGCCATCGCGAGCCCACAACCGCAGTGGAACCAAGCGCAGGCTGTCAGTGCGGGCTGGCATGATGGAGCCCGCCTCCCTTCGGCGCCTTCCCCCCGGAACGTTCATGTGTCCTTGCCGGGGAGGAAGAGGAGCTGGGAAGGAGGTGAGGGCTGTGTCCAAGCCGAAAAGTCGGCACGCGAAAGTCCGCAAGGGCAAGGGAACGGCCCGGGAGGTGAGCGAACTACTGAACTCTATCGCTCGCCTTGTCCGGGCCGTCGGTGTCCTTGTGGATGCCCTAGCAAGTGGTTCGGCTGAGCCGCCCCCCCCTGCCAGGGGAGTCATCCGGTAGCAGCCGGGTGGCTCCCCACCATTATGGCCGGCACCGCTCCGCCCTGTTCACTGACCGACGGGACTCATCGGGGATGCCCGCGTAGTGGGTTCGGTGCCTCAGGTAGGACTGCCCGCGACGTGCGTGGACCGTGGTGGGCATGGGAAGTGGGTTATCGATGCAGGCCAGGGCCGAGATCGCGGGCGGGTACGCCCGGGCGTTGCGCGAAGGCGTCGAAAAAGGACAAGGGGCGGATTTTCGGGTGAGGTCTGCTCGGTGGCGGGCTGGAGCCGGGAGGGCGCGCGTCCGCAGGAGGGGAGGAGGACGGGGCGCACTCGGATGTCCGGGTCTCCGCGCGTGGGGGCGCGCCGCTCGTGCCCGCGTCGGAGCCGATCAGGCCGGCCCGGGGTCTCCGCGCGTGGGGGCGCGCAGAGGGGCCCGGGTCTCGAGACGCGCGGGGCAGTCAGGCCTTCAGCGCCTCCGCGAGCGGGGTGAGCACCTCGCTCGTCCCGTCCTGCACGCGGACGCCGGCCAGGTCGTCGACGGCGGTCGGCCCGCGGTTGATGACGACGAGCTCGGCACCGTTGGCCAGGGCCTGACGCACGATCCACAGCCCGGTGAGTACTGCCAGGCTCGTGCCGGCGACCAGCACCGTGTCGCAGCGGCTCGCCGCATCCATCGCCTCGTCCATGGCGGCCGGCAGCCCCTCGCCGAAGAAGACGATATCGGGCTTGAGCAGGCCGCCGCACACCTCGCACGCCACCGTCGTGAAATCGCAGGCCTCCGCCGCGGAGCGGTCGGCCTCGGGGGTGATCGCGATGCGCGCCGGGTCGGTCTCCCGCGGATAGTCCGGATTGAGCGCCGTCAGCCGTCCGTCCAGTTCGGCTCGGGGGATGACGCGCCCGCATGTCAGGCACACGACCCGGTCGTAGGCGCCGTGCAGCTCCCACACGATGCGCTGACCGGCTCGGGAGTGCAACCGGTCCACGTTCTGAGTGGCCACGCCCGTGACCAGCCCCGCCGTCTCCATCCGGGCCAGGGCGGTGTGTCCCGGCGTCGGCGTCAGCGGGTCGAGCAGCCGCCATGTGGCGTGGTTGCGGGCCCACACCCACCGGTACCACACCGGATCGGTGACGAACTGCTCATAATCCACCGGTTCGACCGGCGTCGTGCCCACGCCCCGGTAGTCGGGGATCCCGGCGTCGGTGGAGATCCCCGCCCCGGTCACCGCGAGAGTGCGCCGTCCTCTCATGAGAGCGGCGATGGCGTCCACAGCACTGGTCAGATCGCTCATGATGTCTGGTCTACACCGCGCGCCCCGGCGTCGGCCACCCCCTTCGCATCGAGATCGGTCGAGTTCCGGCTCGAGATCGGTCCGGTTCCGCGGTGAGTTCGGTTCGACGACGTCGCATTCGGCTGCCGGAGCCGCGAGTCGGGCATCCTTGCGCGAGTCCGACGACGCCGTCGTCGGACTCGCGCCGAAATGCCAGTCTCGCGCCGAAAGCGGTTCTTCGGGCGTCGGGGTGCCGGAGGCGCGGCAGCCGGGTCCTCCGAGGCGTGCGGGAATGTGGTATCGAGGCCGTCACCAACTACGCCCCGGCGGGGTCCGACGCGTGCGGGACTGGGACGATGCGGACACGGTGCCCGGGTTGCAGGAAGGTGGCGCGGGAGCCTCGCGCGGTCGTACCCGGGGGCGCGCGGTCGTACCCGGGGGCGCGCGGTCGTACGTGAACCCGCGCGGTCGTACCTTAGACCCTCCCTAACGTACGACTTGACGCAGGAGGGTACGACCGTGCGCTGGGGTGTACGACCGCGCGCCGGGATGTACGACCGCGTGCCGGGGCGTACGACCGCGCGATCCCGAGCACCGGCGAACACGGCTCCAGACGAGAAACTCTCCAGCGACGACTCACGCGACCCGGACGCACCGGATCACCTCGCCCGCCCCACGCATCCCGGCAGCACGCACGGCTTCAAGGTGACGGATGGCAGGCCCACCGCCGGCCGTGCGCACTCCGACATCACGAGGAGTCGACCAGCGCGTGAAGCGGGTAGCCGCCCGCTCTCCGCGCACCCCGACGGTCCAGAGTCAACAGAATCGGCAGAATCGCCGGCCTTCCGCTCGGACACGCGCATCGTCCCGCATGACCCCGACCGCACCCCGGAACGCGAGAAGCCGGGCGTCCGACTCGACGCATGGCTGCGCCCGCTGGCACCGGCGGCCCCGCCCGCACCTCGTTGCGCTTACTCTACGCGCTCGCCGTCCGCGCTCAGTCGCGCGAGAAGTGGGCCGCGAAGTTGCGGATCACCCGGCCGGCCACGTGCTCCGACGTGCTGCGCGCCTCGGACACAATGGTCTCCACCAGACCGGGGTCCCCGTAGCCCGCGTCGGCGTAGGCCGACACCCGCTGGGCGAAGCGCTCCGCGTCGAGCTCGGGATTGAACTGGGAGCCGTACACGGCGGCGCCCACGCGGATCATCTGGACGGGGCAGTCGGGCGAGGACGCCAGCAGCGTCGCATGGGCCGGGACGTCGCCGACGCCCTCGTGGTGGCCGACCAGCGCCGTGAAGGCCTGCGGTAGACCGGCCAGGAGCGGGTCCTCGCGCCCCTCCGCGGTCACGAAGATCTCCGTGGCGCCCAGTTCCTCGCCGAACTCCCGGGAGGTCGGGGTGCCGAGGTAGCCGGCCAGGACCTCCAGGCCGAAGCCGGTGGCGAGCACCGGCACGCCCTCCTTGAGCGCCACCGCCAGCAGCTCGCGCACCTGCTCCTCGACGCGCAACTGGGAACGGGTTTTGGAGCCCTCCGGCGTGGAGAGATCGTAGGGGCTTCCCCCGACGAGAACGCCGGAGACGTCGCCGGCCGTGAAGGCATCGAGGAAGTCGATCTCCTCCAGGAGCACGTGGTGAAGGTCCTCGCGGCGCAGGCCGCTTTGGGACAGGAAGGACTCGTACTCGTTCTGCGCAGCCTCGAATTCGGGGCGCGTCGACACCATGATGAAGGGCTTCATCTCACCAGCCTATGGGGTTCGATGGTCATGTCTCAGAAACATCTCACGGATCCCCTGCTCGCTCCTGGGGGAGGGGAGGACGGTCGTCGTCCGCGGGACGGCCGTCGTCGCCCCGGACCCCGCGCCCGCGCTCAGGTGGACGCCCACCACAGCCACAGCCACCCCGCGGTCGTCGCCGAGCCGGCGATGACTCCCAGCCACGCCTGAGCGTGCCCGGTGGCGTAGCTCCCCCGCAGCCGGCGCAGCGCCCACCAGCCGGTCAGCGCCGCGAGCGCGCCGAAACCCGGGAACAGGGTGAACACGGTCATGACGAGGGCGATGACGGCCACCGGGTCGGTTCGCTGCTGCGGGGCCTGATAGCCGGGGCCGGCGAAGACCTCTCGGGGATCGAGGACCTCGGTCCCGGGGAAGACGAAGCCCTCCGGCACGATCCGTGTCGGGTCGACGGGCTGCTCCTGGCTCATGGGGCCATCATGCCCTCGGACTCGGCGTCGTGCCTCATCCGCTCGGACGAGGCACGACGCCGAGAACATGAGAGCCCGCCGCCCGGGACCGCCGCCCCGGATCGCCTCCCGCGCCGCCCGGGGGACGATGCGACATCCCCGCGGGCGCCGTCTATGCTGGAGGCCTGGCAGGGCACTGTCAGGTTCACGGGCTCGACGCCGCCGGCGTCGTCAGTCCCTGTCGCGCGCGATGCCGCTCCTCCGCGGTTCGGCCCCGCCGCCCCGTCTTCCTCCCGCGACAGGAGCCCATAGTGCCCGCATTCCCCTCAGGCCCCTCCCGACTCTGGCGCCTTCACGGAGATGGCCGCTCGATCGCCCCGGGCGAGGTCGTCGCCCCGGGCGAGCGGCTGACCTGGCCGCGCACGATAGGCATCGGCGTCCAGCACGTCGTCGCCATGTTCGGAGCGACCTTCCTCGTGCCGTTGCTCACCGGCTTCGACCCGTCCACGACGCTGTTCTTCACCGGCATCGGCACACTCCTGTTCCTGGGGATCACCTCCGGGCGCCTGCCCAGCTACCTGGGGAGCTCCTTCGCGCTCATCGCCCCGATCGGGGCGGTGACCGGCTACGTGGCGGGGGGCGGGGGCCCGATCGACGCCCACAGGGCGGCCCTGGCCCAGGGCGGCGTCGTCGCCGCCGGCGCGACGCTGACGCTGGTGGGCGTCGTCGTCCATGTCGCCGGCGCCGGCTGGATCGACCGGCTCATGCCGCCGATCGTCACCGGCGCGATCGTGTCGCTCATCGGCTTCAACCTGGCGCCCAGCGCCTGGAACAACGTCAAGTCCGCGCCCGTGACCGCGCTGGTCACGATCATCTCGATCCTGCTGATCACCGTCCTGTTCAAGGGCATCATCGGGCGTCTGGCCATCCTCATCGGCGTGCTCATCGGCTACGTCACCGCCTGCGCGCGCGGAGAGGTCGACTTCTCCGCGATCTCGCACGCCGGCTGGGTGGGGGCGCCGGCCTTCCGCGCCCCCGCCTTCGACGCGACTCTGCTGGGCCTGTTCGTTCCGGTCGTGCTCGTGCTGGTGGCCGAGAACATCGGGCACGTCAAGTCCGTGTCCGCGATGACCGGGGAGAACCTCGACGACGTCACCGGCCGCGCCCTGCTGGCCGACGGGGTGTCCACCATGCTCGCCGGCTCGGGCGGGGGATCGGGAACGACCACCTACGCCGAGAACATCGGCGTCATGGCCGCCACCCGCGTCTACTCCACGGCCGCCTACGTCGTCGCCGCCCTCACGGCGCTGGGCCTGTCCATGCTGCCGAAGTTCGGCCAGGTCATCGCCACCATCCCCGCCGGCGTGCTCGGCGGGGCGGCCACGATCCTCTACGGCATGATCGGCATGCTCGGCGTGCGCATCTGGGTGCAGAACCGCGTGGACTTCTCCGACCCCGTCAACCTCAACACCGCGGCCGTGGCCATGGTGGTCGCCATCGCCGACTACACCTGGCACTGGGGCGAGATGACCTTCTCGGGCATCGCCCTGGGATCCGTCGCCGCGATCGCGATCCACCACACCATGCGATGGGTCTCGAAGGCGCGCGGCACCAACCTGGAGCAGGCGTCCCCGGCCTCGGCCCCCGCCGGCACCGAGCTGGAGGGCCCGGCCTACTCCAGGCGTCATTCCGCGCGCGGCACCGGGCGGGACGCCGGGGACGCCGAGCAGGACTCGGGGCGGGACACCGCGCAGGACTCCGTGCCCGACGCCCTGCGCGAGTCCTGACCCCCGGCCACCCCCGGCCCCGGTCCCGCCGGGTCCGATCCTCCGGCTCCGGTCCCGCCGGGTCCGATCTTCCGGCTCCGGTCCCGCCGGGTCCGATCCCCCGGCTCCGGTCCCGCCGCGCCCGGCCGGGAGCGATGATGCCGCGGCGTCGTCCCCCCTCGACCTGTCGCTCGGCTCGCTCGCGGCCTCGGCCTCAGCCCGCGTCAGTGGCCGAGGCCGAGGGGGCGGCGGACACGGGCGCGCAGGGAGACGGGGCGGTGAGGGGCTCCCCGGCCTTGATCTGCGCGACCTCCGCCGCGGAGAGCATCTCGTTCTTGAAGTCATTCCCGAGCACGACGCTCACAGTCGGGTCGCTCGCGTCCTGCGTCTCGTCGATCTGGACGACGACCGTACCGGTGAAGACCCTGGCCAGGGTGTAGGCGTTGGCCAGTCCCGCCTGGGACGTGGTCAGCTCGATCTCGCCTTCGTACTCGCCCTTGGGCCAGTCGGTGGTGTTGGCCACGGTAAGACCCGAGTCGCTCAGGAGGTCGGCGACCCCGGTGGCCAGTCCGGTCTGGTCGGAGCCGTTGTAGACGTTGACGGGGATGGTGGACACGTCCGTCGTCTTCGCCTCCGACAAGGGGCAGGGCTGCACGACCTTCTCCCTGTCGTCCTTGTCGGAGGAGAAATCGGGGTCGTAGGGGACCGGGAGGACGTCGGACCACACCAGGAGGCAGATGATCACCAGGAGTGCCAGGAACGTTGCCATTCCGCCGATAACGGTGGTCTGACGGTGCTTGAGACGACGGCGGTACTCGGCGCGGGGGTCTGCGGTGCTGCTCACGCGCTCCAGAGTAGTGGACGAGTCGGCTCCGGGTGTCTGGTGTCAGACCCTCGGAGGCGGGGGAGGGGACGTCGGGCGGCCGACGTCATCGACCTCGAGGACCCGGGCGTGGATCGCGGTTCGTCCCTGGAGAGCGGCGCGCAGTGCCCGGTGCAGGCCCGTTTCGAGGAAGAACTCGCCGTGCCAGGAGACGACATGGGCGAACAGATCGCCGTAGAAGGTCGAGTCGTCGTCGAGGAGATTGCGCAGGTCCAGCGTGGCCCGGGTCGTCGTGAGCTGGTCGAGGCGGACCTGGCGCGGAGCGATCTCGGTCCAGTTGCGCTGCCCCACGAGCTCATGCTCGGGGTAGGGCGCTCGCTCGCGGACTGCCTTGAAGATCAC
>ERZ773004.1499-NODE-1499-length-11371-cov-129.380612_pt1 | contig 11371 bp, 6 predicted proteins | sample MGYA00580667_ERZ773004 | MGnify/ENA primary metagenome ERZ773004 (study PRJEB29015, sample SAMEA2737963) | human oral metagenome | biome: human oral; feature: human-associated habitat; material: dental | place: China | collected 2123 ... | reverse complement strand
TCCCCGCGACGGGTCGCGCAGCCGGGTCGCGCACCGCTCACCGGCCCGCCGAGCCCCGTACGGGAGAGCCGCATGGGGGCGCGGAACGGACGACCCGGACGCCGGACGGCCGCCGCGCACGGCGGTGGGCCGCCCCGTCGGGGCGGCCCACCGCGTCATGCCCGCCGGGCCGGTGGTCACACCTCGGCCCGGCACCGGCTCACACGTGCTCGGCGAGCACCTCCAGCACGTGGCGGTACTCGTGGCCGGTGGCGCGGCTCATGCCGAGCTCGCAGGTGCGGTTCGCCGAGACGTACTCGTCGTACTCGCGCTCGGCGACCTCGGCGGCCTCGGCTCGGGTCGCCGAACGGGTCAGCTCCGGGTGGAGCAGGCCGCGGTCGCCGGCGAAGGCGCAGCAGCCGGCGTTGACCGGCACGGTCACGTCGTCGCTCACGAACCCTGCGCAGGCCACCGTGTCCTCGACGCAGTCGAGATGGCGCATCGAGCAGCTCGGGTGGATCACGACCGAGCCGGCCTTCGAACGCGGCTGGATCCGGTCGAGGACGAACCTGGCCACGTAGGTGGTCGCGTCGTAGACCGTGACCTTCGCCCAGTTCTCCGCCTCGGCCCCCTTCAGGTGGTTGGCGGTCTCCTCCAGGCCGTGGGTGCAGCTCGCCGCGTCGCAGACCACCGGCAGGCGTCCGTGCTCGCTGGCCTCCCACAGCGAGTCGTAGACCCTGCGGGCCATCTCGTCGGCGCCGTCGGTGAAGCCCTTCGACACCCACACCGTGCCGCAGCACAGCTTGCTGAGGCCCTCGGGGACGCGGGCGCGCAGCCCGGCCTTCTCGACGAGCCTGGTGAAGCTCGCGCCGGCCCCGCCGCCGCAGCTGCGCTCCGCCGGGGCGAACAGGGCGCCCATGCAGCTGGAGAAGAACACGAAGTCATCGGCGGAGGTGGACTGCGGCGACGGGCGCTTCGGGCCGCCGGCCGGCAGGTCGTCGCCCACCAGCGGGATGACGTCCTTGGGCAGCACGGCGCGGGCCGCGGTCGTCACACCGGTCATGACCGGGCTCGGCACCTTGTCGACGACGTTGAGCGCCACCTGGAGCACCGAGACGATCGGCCCCCAGCCCTTGGCGGCGGCGTCCATGACGGCCTTGTACGGGCTCGTGTGGCGGGCGGCGCGGAAGCGCTTCATGAACTTGCCGGTGTCGATGCGCAGCGGGCAGGCCAGGAAGCACAGCGAGTCGGCGGCGCACGTGTCGACGGCCTCGTAGGCGTAGTCCTTGCGGATGTCGGCGGCGGCCTCGGGCGAGAGCACCTTCATCGAGCGCAGCAGCGCGATGCGGCGCCGCGGGGTCTGGGTGAGGTCCTTCGACGGGCAGGTCGGCTCGCAGTAGCCGCACTCGACGCACCGGTCGATGAAGCCGTCGACCGGCGGCATCATCTTGAAGTGCTTCATGTGGATCCTCGGGTCGTCCGTGATGATCGTGCCCGGGTTGAGCACGGAGTCCGGGTCCGCCAGGCGGCGCACGGTCTTCATGACGTCGTAGATCTCGGGACCCCACTGGCGCTCGACGTAGGCGGCCATGACGCGGCCGGTGCCGTGCTCGGCCTTCAGCGTGCCGCTGTGGCCCAGCACCGAGGAGACCATGTCCTCGGTGAACGCCTCGTAGCGCTCGATGTCGTGCGGGTTGTTCCAGTCGCAGGTGACCATGAAGTGGATGTTGCCGTCCTTGGCGTGGCCGAAGATGACGGCCTCGTTGAAGCCGTTGGCGGCGAAGATCGTGCGCAGGTCCTCGGTCTGGGCGGTCAGATCGCCGACGGGGACGGCGATGTCCTCGAGGAGGTTCGTCGTGCCGGCCGGGCGCGAACCGGCGACCGAGGTGTAGAGGCCGTTGCGCAGCTGCCACAGGTTGGCGCGCTCGCGCGGGTCCTTCGTGAAGCGCGGCGGATCGGCGATCGGCAGGCCGCCGAGCACCGAGTTGAGGGCGTCCATGCGCTCGACGAGCTCCTGCTCGGAGTCCGCGAGGGCCTCCACGAGCAGACCGGAGTCCTCGCGGACGTTGAGGGCGGCCAGTTCGGGCGTGGCCTCGGGGTACTTCTGGACGACGCGCAGGCTCGCGGCGTCCATGAGCTCCAGGCACTTGGCGCCGTTGGCGATGAGGTCCTCGAGCGCGTCGGTGGCCACGCTGAGCTCGGGCGTGATGAGCAGCGCGGTGGCCGCGTGGGGCTGGATCGGGACGGTGCGCAGCGTCACCTCGGCGACGAAGCCGAGCGTGCCCTCGGAGCCGATCATGAGATGCTCGAGGATGCGCACCGGCTCGTCGTGGTCGATGAAGGAGTTCACGCCGTAGCCCATGGTGTTCTTCATGGCGTACTGCTGCTCGATCTTCGCGACGGCCTCGGGGTCGGCGCGCAGCCGGTCCCGCTGGGCCGCCAGGCCCTCCCACAGCTCGGGCTCGGCGCGGTGCAGGTACTCGTCGGCGCTGGGCGAGGAGGTGTCGATGATGGTGCCGCTGGGCAGCACGATGACCATCGACTCGACGGTGCGGTACGAGTTCAGCTGGGTGCCGCAGCTCATGCCCGACGAGTTGTCGGCGATGACGCCGCCGATCGTCGCGGCGCGCGAGGACGCCGGGTCGGGGCCGAGCTTGCGGTTGTGGCGGGCCAGGTGCGCGTTGATGTTGAGGATCGTGGCGCCGGGCTGGCAGCGCACCCGCTCGCCGCCGTCGAGCACCGTGACACCGCGGAAGTTCTTGCGCACGTCGAGCAGGATCGAGTCGCTCAGCGCCTGGCCGGACAGGCTCGTGCCGCCGGCGCGGAAGGTGACGTGCCTGCCGTCGCGGTGCGCCTGCGCCATCACCGAGGCCACGTGGGCCGCATCGGTGGCGGTGATCACGACCTCGGGGATGAGCAGATAGTGCGACGCGTCGTGGGCCATGCCGACGCGATCGATCAGCCGGGTCGTGCCGATCTCCTTGTTGATGGTGGTGGACGACATCTCGCCTCCTCGCAAGGGCCGGCGCATCGCTGGCGCCGACCGGGTCGTTGCCTCTCCTGTCGACGATAGCCCCCTCGGGGCGATTAGGGACCAGCAGGGTCCGTATCAGTTCGGGGAATATCCGGGACCGGGCGTCCCGGAGGCGCATCCTCGGGCCCACGGGGCCCGACGACGCGGCCGGGCGTCGGCACCGTGCGCCGCGTCCGGGGGCGCTCCGGAGACCTGTTCAGGACCATGGCCTCCGGCCCTCCGGCTCGGAGGATCGTGCCTGACATCGTCAGGTTCCGGACGAGCCCTCTGAGCCGCGCGCAGGGGCGTCACCCGGCGTGCGAGGCGCGCGCCCCCTCATGGATGGCGCGGCCGCCCATGGGCCAGCAGCCCAAGGCGCAGTGGCGCGTCCGCAGTCTCCAGATCAGTCTCCACCGCTCGCTGCCCACGTCGGCCCGATCAGCAGGAAGGCCACAAAACCGGCCGCATGATCGACAGAGATCACCGCAGAGTGGCTGGCAGGCGCATCGATGAGCGGTTCCTCGAGTGTTTGGAGGCCAATCGACTGCACGTCCTCCTCGCTGCGCCCCTGGGCCCTCGAGGCCTCCTGCATCAACGCCCCGGAGCGCGACAGCGCAGCCCTGGCCTGCTCGACCATGAGCATGGTGGCATCGGACAACAGCGAGGCGAACAGCGGGAAGGAGTCGGGGTTGACCTTGATGCGCTCCTCGGCCTCGGCGACAGCAGCGACGACCTCCTTCGCGCTGGCCACTGCGGGGCTGGCCACTGCGGGCTTGCCGTCGCCGCCGGGGAACAGCATCTGGGGACCGATCGGTCCGAGATCGCCACCAGGACCCATGAGGATATGGTGCGCCCCCGGACAGAGGATCGTTGCCGCGCTCCTCGCCATGTCCGGCACGACAACAGTCAGTCCCCGACAGCGCAGCTGCACCGAACGGACCATGCGCAAGGCAGTCTCTCCGTCACCACCCGGCGAGGACAGGAGCAGATGCAGATCCTCGGCGGGGTCGCGATCGACGAGGAGCTTCCTCGAGCACGGTCATGTCCGTCGTCGTGACCTGATCGATCACGACGACGGGATCGGACCCCGTGAGCTCCTGATCATCCTGAACGAGTGCCTGACGCTCGTACCGGGCGGAGTTCTCGGCGCGGAACAGTGGCGTCTGGTCGGGCATCAGATCCTGCCCACCACGGGACGGAAGCTCTTGGGCTTGCCCTCGCGGAGCCGTGCTCCCAGCCGACGGGCCTCCATCGCCCTCCTCACCTGGTCATTCCAGCAGGGCCCGTTCTCGTTCCGCCCGACGCGGCGACGCGGGTCCTCCAGCACAGGGGTCCTCGAAGCATCGGTCCCGCCCCATGGCGCTGCTCACCTCCTGCTGTCCGACTGATGATGAAATCAACCGGTCGGCGACGACTAGGGCCCGAGGGCAGGTCGCTCGCGCCCCGTCGGACGGGTCGTCCGGTCAGCTCCTGCGCAGGCGCAGGTAGTTCTCGATGAGTCCGCGGGTGGAACCGTCCTGGGCCGCCAGGGCGTCCGCGTCCCCGCCCAGCGCGGGAGCGATCTGCAGGGCGAGCTTCTTGCCGAGCTCGACGCCCCACTGGTCGAACGAGTTGATGCCCCACACGACGCCCTCGGTGAAGGTGATGTGCTCGTACAGGGCGATGAGCTCGCCGAGCACCCGCGGGCTGAGCTCGGGCGCCAGGATCGAGGTGGTCGGGCGGTTGCCGCTGAACACGCGGGCCGGGACGATGGCCTCGTCGCAGCCCTCGGCGCGCACCTCGTCCGCCGTCTTCCCGAAGGCCAGGGCCTTCGTCTGGGCGAAGAAGTTCGACATGAACAGCGCGTGGACGTCGTTGCCGCTCTCGTGCAGCGCGTGCGCGGGGTTGGCGAAGCCGATGAAGTCGGACGGGACGACGCGGGTGCCCTGGTGCAGCAGCTGGTAGAAGGCGTGCTGGCCGTTGGTGCCCGGTTCGCCCCAGAAGACCTCGCCGGTCTGGCTCACGACGGGGCTGGCGTCCCAGCGGGTCGACTTGCCGTTGGACTCCATCGTGAGCTGCTGCAGGTACGCCGGGAAGCGGTGCAGGTACTGCGAGTAGGGCAGCACGGCGTGCGACTGGGCTCCGTAGAAGTTCGAGTAGAAGACGTTGAGCAGACCCATGAGAGCGGGCACGTTCTCGGCCAGCGGCGCGGCGGCGAAGTGCTGGTCCATCGTGTGGAAGCCGTCGAGGAGAGCCCGCCAGTTCTCGGGGCCGACGGCGATGAGGTCCGACAGGCCGACAGCGGAGTCGACCGAGTAGCGTCCGCCCACCCAGTTCCAGAAGCCGAAGGCATTGGACGGGTCGATGCCGAACTCGGCGACCCGGTCGAGTGCGGTCGAGACCGCCACGAAGTGCTTCGCCGTGGCCTCCTCGCGGGCGGCGAGGGTTCGCTCGATGGCGCCCGTGTTCTCGAGCGAGTTGATGAGCCAGTTCTTGGCCATGCGCGCGTTCGTCATCGTCTCGAGCGTCGTGAAGGTCTTCGACGCGACGATGAACAGCACCGTCTCGGGATCGACGTCCTTGGTCTTCTCGTACATGTCGGTGGGGTCGATGTTCGAGACGTAGCGGCACTCGATGCCGTCGGCCTTGTAGGGCTTCAGCGCCTCGTAGACCATGACGGGACCCAGGTCGGAGCCGCCGATGCCGATGTTGATCACGGTGGTGATCGGCTTGCCCGTGACGCCCGTCCACTCGCCCGAGCGGACCCGATCGGCGAAGGCGATCTCCCGGTCGAGCACCTCGTGCACCTGCCGGACGACGTCCTCGCCGTCGACGACGAGCGACTCGGCGGCCGGGCGTCGCAGGGCGGTGTGCAGCACCGCGCGGTCCTCGGTGGTGTTGATGTGCTCGCCGGCGAACATGGCGTCCCGGCGGGCCTCGAGCCCCACCTGCTCGCCGAGGCGCACGAGGGCGTCGCGCACGACCGGGGTCAGGTAGTTCTTGGACAGGTCGACGAGCAGGTCGCCGGCGGTCAGCGTGTAGGTCTCGGCGCGCCTCGGATCGTCTGCGAACCAGGTGCGGAAGTCGACGGTCAGCTCGCCGTGCAGTCGGCTGAGCTCTGCCCAGGCGCCGGTGGTCGTGGGATCAACTGGGGAGTTCATGGGCCCAGCCTACGGCGCGGACCCGCATCAAGAGCAACGCCCCGCGGTCTGCGCCGCGGGGCGTCGGGAAGAAGGTCGGAGGATCATCCGGCGACGCGGGCCGCGCCGGTGGGCCCCATGGAGTTCATGTCGCTGATCTTGACGACATCGCCCTCGGTGGGCGCGTGGACGACCTGACCATTGCCGATGTACATGCCGACATGGCTGCCGCCGTAGAAGAAGACGAGGTCGCCGACCTGCAGATTGCTGAGGGAGACGGAGGTGAGGCCGGACTGCTGGGCCTCGCTCGTGCGGGGGATCGAGACGCCGGCGGAGGCGTAGGCGGCCATCACGAGGCCGGAGCAGTCGTAGCCGTCGGGGCCGCTGGCGCCGTACTTGTAGGGCTTGCCGATCTGGGCCATGGCGAAGTTCACGGCGGCCTGGGCGGAGGCGCTGGAGGCGGTGACCGAGCCCGAGCCCGAGGTGGTGCTCGCGGCGGGGGAGCTGCCCTGCGCGCTGGCAGCGCTCGAGGAGGCCTCCTGCTGGGCGAGGGCGGCGGCAGCGGCCTTCTTGTCGGCGGCCGCCTTGTCCTTGGCGGCCTGCTCGCTGTCGGCGGCCTTGACAGCCGCATCGGCGGCGGCGGTGTCGATGCCGGAGCTCAGGTCGGCCAGAGCGCTGATGTCATCGTTGAGGGCGTCGGTGGAGGCCTGACCCTCGCTCACGGCGTTGAGGGCGTTGGCGCTGAAGACCGCCTCGTGGCCACCGGTGGCGCTGTCGACGCCGGCGGGAGCGGCCGAGCCGCTCGTCGCAGCGGCGGGGACGAGGCTGGAGATGACGCCGAGGGCGGAGACCGCGGCGACGGCGGCGGCCGGGGCGGCGACACGATGACGGCCCCGGGCGCCCTTGGAGGCCGTGCGGGACGAGGCACCATCGATGACGCGCAGCTCGGCGGTGGCCTCGGAACGGGAGGAGACGGCCATGTCGGCCAGGGCCGGCATCACAGCGCGGCGCGGGGCGACAGCGGGTTCAGCGATCTTGACGACCTCGTCGTCCAGCAGAGCTCGGCGTGCAGTCACAGCATTCCTCGTTCCTCGTTCGGATCAGGGAGCGGTCAGTGGGAGGGGGACCGACCGGGCTCCACCATACGACAGTTCCTGAGAAAAGTTCAACTTCGGGTGCCTGGAATCTCAGAAACCAGCCGTCCTCCACCGGGGACCCGGGCGAGCCGTGCCGCGTTCCTGAGAGAACCAGGGTTCCCTGAGCCGAACCCTGAGCCCCTGACTAGCGGCGACGTTGCCGGCCCAGCTGCTGGGCCGCCTCAGCGGCCCGCTTGCGCAACGAGGCGTGGTCGCCGGAGACGAGGACCCGGGAGAGGACCGGATCGGTGACATCGATGGCAACCGCGCCCTCGTTCAGCCATCTGCGACCCGTCCGGATCTCCTGGACGCCGGCGACGAGGCGCGCCTCGGGCACCATCGCGGGCAGGGCCTTGAGGTAGCGCTCCCCCAGCACGTCGGCGGGCGTCACCTCGACGGCGGCGACCCCGCGGCGCCAGACGGCGCGGACCTCGCTCGGGGTGAGCGCCTCGCAGATCGCCGGGACGCCCCCGTCCCGCAGGACGGCCAGGGCCTCATCGCTCGGGTCGGGGCACAGCGCGAAGGCCGCGCCCAGGTTGACCGCACGGCGGGCGTGGACGGCGCTGGACACGCGGGCCGCGCCCAGGCAGGCGCGGAAGGAGTACAGGGGGAAGAGCCCGGCCGGGTCGCCCCCCTCGGCGAGCTCGACGGCCACGACGTCCAGCCCCTCCTGGACGAGCACCTCGATGATCGGCATGAGCCTGTCGACGCCCCTGTCGGGCAGGACGACGAGGGCCCGCGCGAGCTCGAGCTCGCGCGGCAGCGGTGCGGGCGCGGCGGCCGACCCGTCAGCCGGGTCGCCGGCCCCGCTCGGGCTCGTCCCGCTCGCGGGGCTCGTCTCGTTCACGGGTCGATTCTAGGCCCGGCCCTCCCGTCGTCCGCCTCTCCGCCGTCCGCATCGTCGTCTTCCCTCCCCGCCATCGCATTCCCTCCCCGCCATCGCACCGCCCCCGTTCCCATCTCACATATGCGCCCCCACCTCACCTGTGTGCTCCCGCCCCGGACATATCCCGGGTGTCAGCACAAAAGCGAGGTGGGAGCCGAAGAGGGAGGGGAATGAGGGGAAGGAGGGACGACGAACGACGACGCCGACCCGACCCCTGGAAGACCCGCCCGGACGCCCCACCGACCCGACCGGGATCCCCGGCCGGACGCCCCTAGACTGGCCGCGATGATCCGGACACTGACCGACATGCTGCCCGCCGGGGCGCTCGCCCACGACCCCGACGCGCTGTTCGACGCCTTCGACGGCTGGGTGGCGGGCCAGGGGCTGTCGATGTACCCCCACCAGAGCGAGGCGCTCCTAGCGCTGCTCGCCGGGGACAACGCGATCGTCACGACGCCGACCGGCTCGGGCAAGTCGCTCATCGCCACGGCGGCGCACTTCGTCACGCTGGCCGCCCGCGGCCGCAGCTACTACACCGCCCCCATCAAGGCCCTCGTCAACGAGAAGTTCTTCGCGCTCTGCGAGGTCTTCGGCGCCGACCTGGTCGGCATGGTCACCGGCGACGCCTCGGTGAACCCCGAGGCCCCGATCATCTGCTGCACCGCCGAGATCCTGGCCAACATCGCGCTGCGCGAGGGCGCGGCGGCCGACGTCGACCTGGTCATCATGGACGAGTTCCACTTCATCGCCGACCCCGACCGCGGCTGGGCCTGGCAGGTGGGGCTGTCCGAGCTGGGCGACTGCCGGTTCGTCGTCATGAGCGCCACGCTCGGCGACGTCACCGAGCTGTCGCGGAGGCTGACCGCCTGGTCCGGTCGGGGCACCACGGTCGTCGCCGACGCCGAGCGCCCGGTGCCGCTCACCTACCACTGGGCGCTCACGCCCCTGCACGAGACGATCGGCGAGCTCGTCGAGACGGGCCAGGCGCCGGTCTACATCGTCCATTCGGGCCAGAGGCTCGCCACCGAGCAGGCCCAGGCGCTCATGAGCGTCCGTCTCGTGAGCACCGAGCAGCGCCACGAGATCGTCGAGGCCATCGGCGACTTCCGGTTCGCGCCCGGCTTCGGCGCCACCCTGTCGCGGATGCTGCGCCACGGGATCGGCGTCCACCACGCCGGCATGCTGCCGAAGTACCGCCGTCTCGTCGAACAGCTCGCCCAACGCGGCCTGCTCCAGGTGATCTGCGGCACCGACACCCTCGGCGTCGGCATCAACGTGCCGATCCACACGGTGCTGTTCACCTCGCTGAGCAAGTTCGACGGGCGCCGCCAGCGCCTGCTGCGCAGCCGCGAGTTCCACCAGATCGCCGGGCGCGCGGGCCGCGCCGGGTTCGACACGATCGGCCACGTCGTCGCGCAGGCTCCCGAGCACCAGGTGGAGAACGCCCGGATCGCCGCGAAGTTCGCCGGCGACCCGAGGAGGCTCCGCAGCGTCCGCCGCAAGAAGCCGCCGGAGGGCTTCGTCAACTACACCGAGGCGAGCTTCACCAAGCTCATCGAGTCCGCCCCCGAGACGCTCCACGCGCGCATGCGGGTGACCAGCTCGATGATCCTCAATCTGCTCGGCCGCGACGAGGACACCGGGGCCGCGCTCGTCCACATCGTCGACGCCTGCGTCGACGACCGGAGGATCCGCGCGCGGCTGCTGCGCCGGGCCGTCCAGCTGGGCCGCTCGATGATCGCCGCAGGGGTCGTCGTCCGCCGCGACGAGCCGACGCCCGGCGGGCGCCGGTACGACCTCAACCCGGCCCTCCAGGACGACTTCGCCCTCAACCAGCCGCTCAGCGCCTTCGCCATGGCCGCCCTCGAGCTGCTCGACCCGGAGGACGAGGACTACGCCCTCGACGTCGTGAGCACGATCGAGGCGACCCTGGAGGACCCGTGGCCGGTCCTGAGGGCGCAGGAGCGCCGGGCCAGGGACGAGGCGATCGCCGAGATGAAGGCCGACGGCATGGACTACCTGGAGCGCATGGCGGCCCTCGACGACATCGGTCACCCGGAGCCCCTGGCCGACGAGCTCGAGGCCGCGTTCACCGCCTTCTCGGCCACGCGCCCGTGGCTCGCCGACCACCCGCTGCACCCCAAGGCCGTCGTGCGCGAGATGTACGAACGGGCCATGACCTTCGGCGAGTACTGCGCCTTCCACAAGGTGCAGCGCTCCGAGGGCACCGTGCTGCGCTATCTGTCGGACGCCCTGCGCGCCCTGCGCCAGACCGTCCCGCTCGCCGCGCGGACGCCGGCCCTCGACGAGATCCTCGACTGGCTGGGGCAGATCGTCCGCATGACGGACTCCTCGCTCCTCGACGAGTGGGCACGGATGGGTTCCGACGCGGGGCCCGTCGGGGAGGAGCCGGAACCGGCCGCCGCCGACCGCGCCCTGTCGGCCAATCGGTCGGCCTTCCGGGTGCTCGTGCGCAACGCGATGTTCCGCCGCGTGCAGCTGGCCGCCGCCGACGACGTCGACGCCCTGGCCGCCCTCGACGCGTCCGATCCGGGCGCGCGTTTCGGTCGCGGCGACTGGGACGACGCCCTGGGCGACTACTGGGACGAGCACGACGACATCGGCACCGACGCCGACGCGCGCGGCCCGCAGTACCTGCGGATCGACGAGGCGGGCCGGCTGTGGACGGTGCGTCAGACCATCGCCGATCCCGAGGGCGACCACGACTGGGCGATCACCGCGACGATCGACCTGGACGTCTGCGACGAGGCCGACGACCTCGTCGTCCACGTCGTGCGCTTCGGCCGCATGGACGGCGCAGGCGACGCCTGACACGGCCCCGGACGGGCGGCCGGCCGGCCTCGACGGCACCACCTGCGGTCCGCCGCGAAGCGGTCCGGCAGGTCCGGCCCCGGCCGAGCAGGATCCGTTCCCCCCAGGGGGGCGCAACGAGCAGGTCGTCGGCCCCGGACGGGCGGGGCCGTGTGGTCGGGGGCGGCCCTGTGATGTGGAGTACACGTCGGCCCCCGGACGGGCGGGGCCGTGGAGTCCGCCGGTGATGACGCCCCGCATGCCCCGCAGGCCTCCGGACGGGCGGGCTCTCGTCGCGGCCCATGGGCGGCGCCGGCCGGCGCCGCCGAGCCGGGCCGCCGTTCGGCGCGCGTCGCGGAATCGGGCGGGCCGGTCTCAGCCGGTGAAGCGGTACAGCCGCCAGGTCAGCCCGCGGCCGTCGCTCCAC
>ERZ773004.1498-NODE-1498-length-11372-cov-113.057701_pt1 | contig 11372 bp, 7 predicted proteins | sample MGYA00580667_ERZ773004 | MGnify/ENA primary metagenome ERZ773004 (study PRJEB29015, sample SAMEA2737963) | human oral metagenome | biome: human oral; feature: human-associated habitat; material: dental | place: China | collected 2123 ... | reverse complement strand
CTGGCCTGGCCGGGCGAGCCCCCCGCCCCGAGGGGCGGGCTCGTCGTCGTCGCCTGCGCCGGCACCTCCGACATCCCGGTCGCCCGGGAGGCCTGGCTCACCGCCCGTCACCTGGGCTGCCGCGTGGAGCTGCTCGTCGACGTGGGGGTCGCCGGGCTGCAGCGGGTCCTCGCCCGCCGCGAGCTGTTCGAGCGGGCGGCGGCGGTCGTCGTCGTCGCGGGCATGGACGGCGCGCTGGCCTCGGTGGTCGCCGGGCTCGTCGCCGCGCCCGTCGTCGCCGTGCCCACCTCGGTGGGCTACGGGGCGTCCTTCGAGGGCCTGGCCGCGCTGCTGGCCATGCTCAACGCCTGCGCGCCGGGGGTGGCGGTGGTCAACATCGACAATGGATACGGCGCCGGGCACCTCGCCGCGCAGATCGCGCATGCGAACCTCGACCCGGACGACCAACGAACCGGTCAATGACACGAGCCGATCAGTGAGGAGAGCACGATGACGACCCTGTGGCTGGACGCATCCGCCGGAATGGCCGGCGACATGATGATGGGCGCGCTCGTCGACGCCGGCGCCGAGCTCGCCGCCCTCCAGGCGGCCGTCGAGGCCGTCGTGCCGGGCTCGGTGCGGCTCACCGCGGCGCCGACCGTCCGTGGGGGCATCCGCGCCGTCAAGGCCGAGGTCGAGGTGCTCGTCGACGACCCGCCGCGGCGCACCTGGACGAGCATCCGGGCGGCCCTCCAGGAGGCCGCGCTGGCGCCCGACACGAGGAGGCGCGCGCTGGCCGTCTTCGAGGCGATCGCCCGCGCCGAGGGCCGCGTGCACGGCGTCGATCCGGAGCGGATCCACTTCCACGAGGTCGGCGCGCTCGACTCGATCGCCGATGTCGTCGCCTGCTGCGAGGGGCTGCGCCTGCTCGGCGTCGACCGCGTCGTCGCCACGCCCGTCGCCGTCGGCGCCGGCAGCGTCCGCGCCGCCCACGGGCTCATGCCCGTGCCGGTGCCGGCCGTCGCGCAGCTCGCGCTGGGCTGGCCGACGGCGGCCGGTGTCGTCCCGGCCGGGCACCACGGGCAGCACCAGGACCACCCCGCGCCGGGACACGGCCACCCGGCGCATGACCACGGGCATCCCGGACCGGCGCATGCCCACTACGAGCAGGGCGACGATCATCCCGGTCACGACGAGCACGCCCACGCGCATCGGCACCACCACGGCGGCGGCCACGCGGCCGAGCACGCCGCGGGTCACCACGAGCAGGGTGGGGCCGAGGGCCCGCTGCCCGGAGAGCTCTGCACCCCGACCGGCATGGCCCTCGTCGCGGTCCTGGCCGAACGACCGGGCCCCCAGCCCGCCATGACCACCCGCGCGGTCGGCGTCGGCGCCGGCAGCAGGGACACGCCGGGGCGTCCCAATGTGGTGCGCGTCCTCGTCGGGGACGAGGACGCCCGGCCGGCCGGCTCCGACGGGGTCTGCGAGCTCGCCGCCACCGTCGACGACCTCGACCCCCGCGTGTGGCCCGAGGTGCTGGCCGCTCTCCTCGACGAGGGCGCCTTCGACGTCTGGGCCGAGCCCGCCCTCATGAAGAAGGGGCGCCCGGCCCACGTCCTCCACGTGCTCTGCGCGCCCGGGCGCGCCGACGCCCTGAGCACCCGCATCATGGCGTTGACGAGCACCTTCGGTGTGCGCCGCTACAGCGGGGTGGTCCGCGACGTGCTGGCCCGCGACTGGCGCACGGTCGCCGTCGACGGCCATGCGGTGTGGGTCAAGATCGGTCACCGGGACGGGACCATCGTCCGTGCCCAGCCTGAGTTCGACGACGTGCGGGCCCTCGCCGCGGGGCTCAACAGGCCCGTGGTCGACGTGCTCGCCGCGGCCCGTGCCGCCGCCGAGGAGGCGGGGCTGCGCCCGGGCGAACGGCTGGGGTGAGCGTCCGGCCCGTGCGGGGCGATGCGCACCATGTTCGACGGGGGCTGCAGAACGGCTCGTCCGGGTCCGGGCGCACAGGGGGATCTCCCGGGTTAGTACCGCAAGACCAAGTCGCGTTCCTGTTCGCTCCTTGACATGTCACCGCCCTGAGCTCCGCTGAAGATGAAGGATTTCTCGAGGGGGTGCGCACGAGGGACAAGCGGGCCTTGACACCCCACAATATCCACACCACCAAGAGGCATCGATGACTATCAGAGACTTGGTTCTGCACGTTTTGAAGAAGATTCATTGACTCTTCGATCGAACGGCTAACCCTGAGGGTTGTTCAAAGCCAACTCGTCATCAAGGAAAGATCCTAGTCAGGACTGGGTCCGACAAGGGTTTTGAATAAGCCTCCGGGCGTCGGACAGGATCTTCACGACGTCGCGTATCGCCGGGGCGTCCCGGAACCCGGCGCGGGCGCCCGTCCGGGAGGGCGGCCGGGCCAGGATGGTCTCGGGTTCCTGCTTCCGGGCGCGTCCTGGTTCCCCGCGTGCCCGGCCGGGACCCGGCGCATCCTGGTGGCCCGCCAGTCGGCCGGCCGTTCCTGCACCGTCCTCTCCGCCCGCTCGACCATCCCAGCGATGACGCCCGCATCGACGCCGCGGGAGGCGTGCAGGACCGCCTCGGCCTTCATCCCGGCGAGCACGCGACTGCCGGAACGCCTCCTCCCCCCGACCAGGACGGCTGTTTCTTCCGGGGCGACCCCGACCCGCACGCCCCCACCGCATCCGAAACGGCACAGGGAACCCACGAAACACGGCCCCGTCTCATGACGGCCATATTACGAATAGCCGGCAACGCGACGAGTGAAGTACGAGCGGCCGATCGCTGCTCCCGCCGCGATCACTGGCGAAGGAGCAGCGGGGCTGGGGGCCGTAGTTCCAAGCCAGGCTCACTCCCTGTCCCTGAGGATCTCGGTCACCTCGATCCTGGCCAGCTTGATCCTGGCACCGATGTAGACGACCACGTAAGAGAGCGCAATGATCCCGATGATCGTGAGAGCCGCTGTCCAGCCGAGTTGGAACGGGGCGCCCATCGGTATGGACGAGATGATGGTTCGCCATACGGGGGTGAGGGAGACCAGCCCCAGCGGAATGCCCAGCACCAGCGACAGCGCCGCCACCGAAGTGTAGTTGTTGAGATACAACTTGGCGATCTCCCCTTCGCGATAACCGAACGATTTCATCAGGGCGATGCTGTAGGTGTCGCGGTCGATCATCATCCGAATGAAGAGTGTGAGTACGATGCAGAAGACGGCTATCGAAAGGATCACCAGAACAGACACTATCGGAGTTGTCATCCTCACCGTCCCCTCAGCTCCCCGAACCACGTCTGCGCGCGTCACTGTCTCCCCCACTCGTCCCTCACTGAAGTTGAGAGATCGGGTGCTGAGGGCAACGTTGTAGTAGTCGTCGGCCTCGCCGAGCAGTTTGCGGGTGTCCGCGATCGGCTGGAAGAGGTACAGCCCCGCTGCGTAGGGGACGATCTGCGACACGGTCACACGGTAGGAGGCGCCCTTGACCGGATCGGTGAGGAACACCGTGTCGCCTTTCTGCAGACCATAACGGTTGGCCAGCCCATCAGAGACCGCCACGTCATTTTCCGAGGCTTCATCGAGCGTGAAATCGAAGTAGCGGCTGTTCTCTGACACCCCGAGGAGGGTCACATCTGCCTGCGCTTCGTCCCCGAACGCCAGGCTCGTTGCCAAGGCCGGCTCCGCACCTTCGGGCACGTCGGTCTCCGGCACCTGCAGCATGTACATGTTGTCGAACTTCAGGTCGTTGCTGACCCTCGACTCATACGCGCTGATGCTGTTCTGCATGCCGAACCCGAACACCATGAGAATCACCGCCAGCAGGAGTCCGACCGCCATGATGACGTACGATCGTGATTCCCGCAGCGCCTGACGCGTGCGGAATCTCGACCCGAACGACCACCCGGTGAGGGACAGGCCCTTGCCTCCCACCTTCTGGGACGGGGTGCGGCGGAGCAGGTCCAAGGGACTCGTTGACAGCTTGTGACGCAGCTGCACTGAGACGACGATCGCCACCAACACAGGTGCTGCGACCAGCCCGATGAGCAGCATGACGAAGTCGAGCTGCGGCGAGGGGGATGGCACCGAGTAGTAGGCGGTGAGCTGGGCGAAATCGTTGAAGGCCTGTGCCCCCAGACTGCCCACGAGGGTCCCGACGACGCAGGCCAGCATGACGACCACGAGGGGCGGCATGAGGTACTGGAACATCAGCTCGCGCGGCCGCAACCCTATCGCTGACAGTGCGCCGATCGATGCGCTGTCCTGCTCGAGATTGTCGATGGCAAAGGCGGTCAGTACGTAGGCGGCGAGGAGCAGAACGAGGACGCCCGCAAAGAGGGCGGTCGTCCTGTTGACGGCTGCGTCGTTTGTCACAGTGATGATCCGCGGGTTGGTGTCGGCGGGCTGGAAGTCTGCCAGCATCGGGATCTCGACGGTCGCCGTCTCGTCGAGGTACTTCTGCAAACCGTCCTGGGCGTCGCTTACGCTTTGCAGCGACTCGCTGGCGCCCGGAGAGGCGGCCGCTGCAGCGCGAGCCCCCTCCGCCAGGCTCTTGACGGCGTCGCCGAGCCTTGTGCGCTTGTCCTGCTGCTCCTCGACCGTGTCGCGTAGCGCCGGATTCGAGATCTCGTCGGGTTCGACGGTCATCTCGAGCAGTTGGCTCCTCAGCTCGTCGGAGGTCGTCGAGTCGGTGAGCCGGTACGCGTAGCTGTACGTCGGGGCCTGGTTGCCGGTCGCGACCGCGTCGAAGCCCTGATGAGTCACAAAGGCAGTACCGAATGATTCGGGCGTCGTCGAGGACGAGGTGACGCTGGGGATGACATACGAGTAATCGGGGGTCGATCCGATCCCCGTGATGGTGAAGGTCCTGCCCGCCAGTCGGATGGAGTCGCCTGTCACCAGTCCGTGCGCGTTTGCATACAGCTTCTCGAGCACGAGGTCATCGGAGGACACCGGAAGACGCCCTTCGCTCAGCTGGATCTTGTTGATCGTGTCGCGAACAGGCTGCAGACGAACCGTGCTGTCGGCGGGCCCACCCGAGTCCGTCCACGGCTGCGCCTCCAAGGTGACGCCCCGATCCTTGAGCGATGCCAGCTGGGTGTCCGAAAGCGCGGCCCGCGTCTCGAACTCGCCATCCTCGATGTTCGCCGCGGATCGGAAGCCCTCGACGGTCGTGATCACCGATCCGGAGGAGGTCTGGATCGCGAGCATGACGCCGGTAGCGCCTGCGACCAAGAGAAACACCGCGCCATAGCGCAGCGCGTTCTGTCGAATCTCACGAAAGGATCTACGCAACCATGTGCTCAACATCACGGTTCCTTCACAGGGGTGCGGGTGTCGTTGTGCTGCCTCTCGATGATCCTGCCGTCCTGCAACCTGATCACGGTGTCACCCATGGTGGCGATCTCGCTGTTGTGAGTGACGATGCACAACGTCGCGCCGGTCTCGGTGTTGACCCGGGTGAGAAGCTCCAGGACATCGACTGAGGTGCGGGAGTCCAACGCCCCAGTGGGTTCGTCGCACAGAAGGAGTTGTGGCCGTTTTATCAGGGCCCGGGCGATCGCACAGCGCTGCTGTTGACCTCCCGACAGTTGGGAAGGGAACTTGCGGGCGTGTTCCTTCATTCCCAGCATCTCAAGAAGTTCGTCGAGCTGGAGAGGATCGTCCGTCAAGTTCTCGCACACTTGGATGTTCTCTTCCACCGTGAGGTTGGGTATCAGGTTGTACAGCTGGAAGATGAAGCCGACGTTCCTGCGTCGGTACTCGGCAAGATCGTGCCGCGATCGGCCTGTGATCTCCCTGCCCGCCACCTCGATGCGGCCCTCATCGGGTTGGTCGAGGCCGCCGATGCAGTTGAGGAGGGTTGACTTTCCTGATCCGCTGGCTCCGAGGACCACGATGATCTCGCCTTGATCGACCTCGAGCTCGACATCATCGAGAACTTTCACATAGCTGGAACCCCTGCCGTAGCTCTTTGACACTCCGCTGACCGAAATGAACACGGCTACACTTCCTCGATCGAGGAAGGGACGGGGATCCGTCGGACGACGCTGCGGGGTGGAGATGGAAGTGGCAGGGGCCGAGCACGGCGCGCGAGCGCACAAGTCCTCATCTCGACGACCCCCATTCGGCTGGTGGTTTGGTTGATCGCGACAACGAACTCATCGCATTGTATGCGCGCCCAAGTTCGCCGTCAAGGCTCCGACATGACTCGCGTGGAACATGATTCACGTGAAACGTCCGGGAACGTCAGTGCCTGTGTTGCTCCGGGTCTGGTGGGGGTTGGTGGGCGTACGGGCGTATCGCTGCCACGGGTGCATCGGGGAAATGTCAGGGGTTGCGGAAGTGGGTCACGCGGATGGCCATGGAAGCGTGTCGGGACCCTGAGGGGTTCAGGAGCGCGGTCCCGTAGGGCTGCTAACGGCTCGGGCGTCCGCCCAGAGGCGCTTCGCGCGTGAGCTGGAGGAGCTGAGACCGACGGGGCGTGGGTCCGGGACGACGAGCAAGGACGCTCAGCGGGACGGGGAGCGGGGGAAGAAGGCCCGCGCGGGCTTCACGGGCTGAAGGATCCTGCGGAGAGCGAGCGCATGGTTCGCCCGGGCGGGGCCTGACCGCCGGTGGAGTTCATCGACGACAACAGGGCGGAGCCTGTGGTCGAGCCGATCTGCCGGGTCCTGGACCGGCCCAGGGCTGCAGATCGCCTCGTCAACCCTTTACGCCGCCCGCAACCGTCGGCGCTGGCCGCCTCGTTCACGGCCCTGCCCCAGCAGCCGCGCAAGACCATCACCTGTGACCGCGGCGAAGAGCTCTCTGCGGCTCTCCGCGTGCGTCACGTGCGCCTTCGGACGGGCACGAGGGTCTACCTCGCCGATCCTCACTGCCCTTGGCGGCGCCCCACCAATGAGAACACCAACGGGCTCCTGCGCCAGTACTTCCCCAACGGCGCACTTCCCCAAGGGCGCCGACCTGTCCCGCTGGAGCGCCTCCGTCCTCACGGCATCGACGACCAGGCCATCGACCGACCCGGCTGGCAACCACCGGCGCCAGACGAACCAGTTCTCACAGGACCGGGGTTTGACGTTCCTGCTCATCCAGTGGAGACGTGCTCCATGCGGTGTAGCAGTCGGGCCTGCGGGACCCGGGGCTTGGCGTTCCCGCTCATCCCCCGCACAGCGCGCACGGCGGATCGCTGCCGGCCCCATGGGCCCCGTGCAGGGGCGGACGGCGTCACTGGGACCGAGGCGGGGACGGTTGTCCCCGCGGCGAACACCGTGCTCATCATGACGGCCCCATCGTTGCGGCGCAGTCGTCCGGGACAGTGCTCGCGCCCGCTCCACCGGCACGGGGCCCGAGCTCGGCGAAGCCTGGTGGCCAAAGGAGTTCGCTCCACCGGCACAGGGACCCGGGAGGCGCTCGACCGTGGGGCCCTGACTCGCCCCGCCTCACCGGTGAAGAGGGTCGGAAAAGGGCCAGTCGTCGGGTTGAGGGGCGGGCCGCGCCCGCCCCGTCGGCACGGGGCGCCTCAGAAGGCCTGCGCCGACGCCGGCCGGGAGCCGTTGCGTCTCTCACTGCCACGGATCAGTCCTCGCCCTTGCCGGGCTCCGGTTCGGGAGGGCTCTGGGATGACCCGACGGCGAATCGGTTCGCCACCGGCTCTTGCCGGGACGGGCTTGCGGACGCTATGTTAAAAACGTTCCCGCAAACGATTCCGTCACGGTCTTCGGAGGATGGATCCCAGCGGGACGTCGATCGCTCGAGGAGGAGCACAATGCCCATTGACATGCGTGGAATCAATCCGGCCCCGGTCACGCCCTTCACCCCCGACGGCGAGGTGGACTACGCCGCCATCAAGCGCCTGGGGAGCTGGCTCGGCAGCATCGACGGCGTGACGTCGCTCGTCGTGCTCGGTCATGCCGGCGAGGGGACCTTCCTGTCGCAGGACGAGAAGAGCAGGGTGATCGAGGCCTTCGTCGCCTCCACCGATGGCCGGCTGCCCGTCGTCGCCGGCATCTCGCTGGAGGGCACGGCCGTCGCCGTCGAGGAGTCCAAGTGCGCCGTCAGGGCCGGCGCGAAGGCGGCGCTCGTCTACCCGCCGCACGGCTGGCTGCGCTTCGGCTTCCAGAAGGGGGCGCCGCAGGACCGCTACCGCGCCATCCACGAGGAGGCCGGTCTGGAGTGCATCCTGTTCCAGTACCCCGACGTCACCAAGGCCTGCTACGACCTCGACACCCAGCTCGAGATCGCTGCCCAGCCCGGCGTCTTCGCCGAGAAGTGCGGGGTGCGCAACATGGTGCGCTGGGACACCGAGGTGCCGATCATCAGGAAGGCCAACCCCGATCTGCAGTTCCTCACCTGCCACGACGAGTACCTGCTGCACACCATCTTCGACGTGGACGGCTGCCTCGTCGGGTACGGCAACGTGGCCTCGGAACTGCTCGTGAAGCTGCTCGCCGCGGGCAAGGCCAGGGACTACCCGGCCGCCCGCGCCGTCCACGACCGGCTCTTCCCCGTCACGAGGACCATCTACCACCGCGGCTCGCACATGGAGGGCACCGTCGCGCTCAAGGAGGCCCTCGTGGCCCGCGGCGTGCTCGAGACCGCCACCGTGCGCTCGCCCCTGCAGCCGCTGCCCGCGGGCGCCCACGAGGAGATCGCGGACGCGTTGAGGGCCGCCGGGCTCGGCAGGGCCGAGATCCCCGCCTGAGTCCCCGGGCGGCGGGTGGTCGCACCGCTGCGCTCACCCGCCGCTCCCGGGCCCGGGGCCGTCCGGGCCCCTCGCCTCTCACCTCCTCCCGTTTCCTCCGCCCGTGGCCCCGTCAGCGCTGTCGGGGCCGGCGGGGCCCCGGCGCACGGAGCCCGCGCCCCGTGCGCACGCACCAACGCATCATCCCGGCAGGAGGCCGGTCATGGTCCTCGTTCAATTCCTCGTGCTGCTCGTCTTCATCGCCCTCGGAGCATGGATCGGCGGCATCGGCATCGCCTTCGCCGGCGGTGCGGGCGTCGTCGTGCTCGGCCTCCTGGGGGCCCACCCGGGCGACCTGCCCATGCAGGTGATCGTCTTCATCATGGTGGTGATCTACGCGGCCTCCGCCATGCAGGTGGCCGGCGGCATCGACTACCTCGTGATGCTTACGGACCGGTTGCTGCGCCGCCATCCGAAGTACCTGGCCGTCCTGGCCCCTCTCGTCACCTATCTGCTCACCTTCATGGCCAGCACCGGGCAGGTCTCGTTCGCCACGATGCCCGTCATCGTCGAGGTCGCGAAGGACAACAACATCCGCCCCACCCGCTCCCTGTCGGTGGCCGTGGCCGGCTCGCTCCTGGGCATCACCGCCTCGCCGATCTCCGCCGCGGTCGTCTTCCTGTCGGGCCAGTTGCAGAAGACGGGCACCGGGTGGGGTTTCGTCGACCTCATCCTCGTCTCCATCCCCGCCACCCTCCTCGGCACGATGGTGACGGCCGTGCTGTTCATGCTCTGGGACAAGGCCCGCGGCAACGACCGCCTCGACCGGGTGCCCGAGTACCAGCAGCGTCTGAGGGAGGGGACGGTCAGGCCCGCGAGCCACGAGGCCGTGACCCTCAGGGCCGGGGCGAGACTGTCCGTGCTCATCTTCGTCATCGCCCTCGTCGTGGTGCTGGTCTACTCGATCATCATCTCCGACCGCGTGCACCTCATCGCCGACCCGGTCATGGACGCCGGGCAGTGCCGGATCTGCGTGATGCTCGCCGCGGCCGGCCTCATCCTGGTGTGCTGCAAGGCGAGCCCGAAGGCCGTCCCCGGGTCGAGCATCTTCCGGACCGGCATGAACGCCTGCGCCTGCATCCTCGGCGTCGCCTGGCTCGGCACCACCTTCATGGCCGCCAACAAGGACTGGATCCAGGGCCACCTGGGCGGTCTGCTCGCCGGCAGCCCCTGGCTCTTCGCCCTCGTCGTGGTCGTCGCCTCGTCCCTGCTCTACTCCCAGGCCGCCAGCACCCAGGCGCTGTTCCCCACGGCGCTGGCGATCGGCATTGCGCCCGCCACCGTCGTGGCCTGCTTCCCCGCCACCTCCGCGCTGTTCATCCTGCCCACCTATCCCACGCTCCTGGCGGCCGTCGACCTCGACGACACCGGCTCGACCCATCTCGGCGGGCACTTCTTCGACCACCCCTTCCTGATCCCCGGGCTCGTGGCGACGGGCCTGTCCGTGCTCTTCGGGTTCGGCCTCGCCGCGATCGTGCGGTGAGGGCGGCCGGACGCCCCGGGGCCGGAGTCATGGCCCGGTCGGGCGTCCTCCCCGGCGGCTATGATGCGGGGGCAGCCGTCGCAGGAGGCCGGTCATGGATGGACGAGTCACCCTCAGGGACGTCGCGGCCCAGGCGGGGGTGAGCGTGTCGACGGCCTCGCGCGCCCTCGACGAGCGCCTTCCCCTCTCGCGCTCGGCGGCGGCGGAGCGGGTCCGTGCCGCCGCCGCCGATCTCGGCTACCAGCGCGACATCACCGCGTCGTCGCTGCGGCGCGGGGGCAGCGGCACCATCGGCGTGCTCGTGCCCCGGCTGTCCGACACGGTGATGGCGCTCATGTTCGAGGCGCTCTACGCCGAGGCCGCCCAGCTCGGTCAGTTCGCGCTCGTGTCAGTGTGCGGGGACGACCCCGGGCGGGAGCCTCAGGCCGCCGAGCAGCTGCTCGCCCGCCGGGTCGACGGTCTGGTGCTCGCCGGCAGCAGGCTCGACGACGCCCTCACCGCCTCGCTGCGCGCCCGAGGGGTCCCGCACGTGCTGGTGCTGCGTACCGACGGGGTGAGCCCCTCGGCCGTCTGCGACGACGAGCTCGGGGGGTACCTGGCGACGCGGCATCTGCTCGACATGGGCCACCGGCGCATCGGGGTGCTGCCGGGGCCGGTCTTCGCGTCCACCGCGCGGGGCCGGCTGGCCGGCCACCGGCGGGCCATGGCGGAGGCGGCCGTGGCGGTCGACGAGGGGCTGGTGCGCCCGAGCGGTTTCGGGTACGACGCCGGTGAGGCGGAGGGCCGGGCGCTCCTGGCCGGGCATCCCGACACGACGGCCGTGTTCGCCGCCAACGATGACCTGGCCCTCGGCGTGATGAGCGCGGCGCGCGGGCTGGGGCGCTCCGTCCCCGACGACCTGTCCGTCGTGGGCTACAACGACACCCCCGTCGCCACGGCCCTGCCCGTGCCCCTCACCTCGGTGCGGGTTCCCTTCCCGGAGGTGGCGACCCAGGCGCTGCGCCTGCTGGCGTCCGACGCCGAGGGGCCCTCGCGGGCCGTGGCCGTCCCCACCCTCATCCCTCGGGAGTCCTCGCGCTCCCTCGCATGAGCCGGGCGCGCGGCCCCGGCCGTGCGCCGCTCGAGCCGACGGCGCGCCGACACGGCGCGCGGCG
>ERZ773004.1496-NODE-1496-length-11376-cov-7.506669_pt1 | contig 11376 bp, 10 predicted proteins | sample MGYA00580667_ERZ773004 | MGnify/ENA primary metagenome ERZ773004 (study PRJEB29015, sample SAMEA2737963) | human oral metagenome | biome: human oral; feature: human-associated habitat; material: dental | place: China | collected 2123 ... | reverse complement strand
GGTGGTTTAATGATTCGCGACTACGTCGCGAACCAGTCTAAAGACAATAATAAAAAGGTCACACGTAACAACCAAATGGTTATTACGCGTGACCTATATAGAACGTATACGTATATCTACAAACCTCAGCAAGCTTTCCTCAAAAATGTTGTATCTATAACTCATGCAATTTTCTATATATAGTATATATATAGGGACATAAACTTTCACTATAAAACCATGTAGTATGATATACTAATCTACAGTAATACATGAGGGAGTGTAGAACAAAGGGGTTAATTATGAAAAAAGAAACTAAAAAAAATAAGGCCGCATCAGCCTCTGTTGAAACGGCAACAAACAAGAATGTCGTATCTAAACCGGATGCAACGGATATGCCAACGCATACTATGGACGTGCCTACGGATGTGGAAAAGGATATTAATGATTTAAAAGCGTCCTACGATACGTTCCTATATATTTCAAAGCCATTTTCTAGCACGAATATCAACAATTTATACGCAAAGGCTAAGATTTATGGCCTCGATCCGGTGGCGCCGAGCAAGGCGCGCGTGTTAGAGCTTGGCGCATCCTGCGGCGGTAATATCATCCCACAAGCGATGTACTACCCTACGGCGACTTTCACAGGCATCGATTTATCCGGCGTACAGGTGAAGCACGGCAAGGAGATTATCGAATCCATCGGTCTTAAGAACGTGACGCTGCTCGAAAAAAACATTATGGACGTGGATACGAATTTCGGCACCTTCGATTACATCATCGTTCATGGTATCTGGTCTTGGGTACCGGACATGGTGAAAGACAAAATTCTCGACATTTGCAGCGAGAATTTATCGAGTCGCGGCATCGCTTATGTATCGTACAATACGTACCCTGGCTGGAAACGCTTAGAGCAATTGCGCGACATTATGTTATACGCGGATAAACGGGCGGAAGATGAGGGTTTATTAGAACGCACGTTGTATACGAAGAGTGTGTTAAAGCTTGTAGCGGAAACGATGAACAGCGACGATCGTTCTCGGACACAATCCAATTACAAAATTAACAACATCAACCGCGTGTTGCAATCCAACGATTACTACGTAGCACACGAGTACTTGGAAACATACAATGATCCAGTGTATGTATCCGATTTCATCGAACGAGCTCGTCAACACGGCTGTGCCTATATAGGTGACGAATCATTACAACGATCCTTCATTACCTGGCTTTCAGGAGACGTGGAAAAAAACATTTCCACCTTATCTAACGGCAATTACATCGATAAGGAACAATTCTACGATTACGTGTACGATACACAATTCCGTATGAGCCTATTAACGAAACTATCCAACGAGGACAAGATTAAACATGACGAAACGGTAACCCAAGACATCTTGAACAACCTGTACTTTATGGCGCCGTCTAGAAATGTGAAGGGCGTTCCTGAGGACTGGACCAATACTGTTCACATCGCTATCAAGGTGTTGATGGATACGTTCAAGGAATTCACCGTTCAGGATATCGTCAACTATATTAGTTCCCACTATCCGGGCTATATCATCGATGGCGACGTGTTATATCAACGTCTGTTCCTACTCATCGTGACGGACAACCTCAACATTTACGGTTCTTCCCATCCTCGCACGCCGTTTGTTGAAAATGAAAGCTACATCCCAGAGCGCTTTATTAAATACATCGAAACCATTGTGGAAAAAGGCGGCAGCCAATACCTCACACCGGGTAACATGTACAACCAAGTGGACGGGGACGTCGACAATGGCCTATTATATGTGATGAAACAATTGGCTAAACCAATCTCTCGGACCGATTTAATCGCCAACCTCGACGAAAACCTAACTGTTAATCGCACCACTAAGGACGGCTATAACTACGTTGTACCAACCGAAGAATATATGAACGAAGTGTTGACACACATTGAAATGTTAGGGTATTTTGAGAAATAATTTGAATACGAAAACGAGGCAACGACCATATGGCCGTTGCCTCGTTTTGTTGTTTTTATAATATATAGTTTTAAAATGACACAAATACCATTACTCGTCATCTTGCTTGGTAAAATTCAAAAAAGGTATATGATACGGAGGAAATGGTGTCATAGATGTTAACATAGAAATAATTGGTCTAGAATAGCTTAATAGCAATGCTGGCGCATTAATCTCTAATAAGTTATCAACTTTATCAGTATAGTCTTTCTCCCAACTAAATTGTGATAACATCTCAACTTGTGCTATAAATGGATATTTATCACTTTCCTCGCCAACAGTAATAGTAAATTTTACAAATGTACTACAATCCTCAATATCACTATGATCAATTTGATACTTAAATGGGATTTCTATATTATTCATAGATTCTGGCGTATTATTTTTTATGAACTCATCATTAATTGATAAGTAACTTGATTTTAATATGGGTGGCGAAAACTGAAGTTTACTCTTTTCCATATGTAACCTCTTAATTACGATGCAGTTTTAGTAATATATTGTACAGGTTGTTTATAAACGCTAGATTTAAAATCATATCGTTTATCTATCTTTGAAAAAGGTATAGCTACTCTATCTGTATTATTAATAACCGAAACGGTCTTAGAATCAATAAATTTTTGATATAAACTCTTAGTTGTATTATCATGAGTTTTATTATGTGCCAATTGCACTAATAGATTCTCTTCATTATCTGCTTGTTTTAAATCAAATATATCCTCAAATATATGACTTAATTCCTCTGCAGTCATTTGTTCCAAACGTTCAAGGAACTCCTTTTCATATTGGTCTATATTCACTCTTACTCACCTCTTCTAATGAATCATAATCAATACAACAATCATCTTTTATACACACCTGCATTTGTGTAGGCTTAAATCTGAAAGCTTGTTTAGCTTCTTGTTTTGGCACTTCATATGGGCAAAGCACTAAGTCATATGGTTTTATCCGATACATAAGATCCAGTACATACCCTTCACTGGCATGTTCCTTAAGTCCATCTTTTAATTCAGGAAAATGACTTACTATAACCTTATACAATTTAGGATTTTTTCCGGCTAAGGCTTCTAAAACATGACTCAACATACCATAAACAGAATCTCTATGCTTAGTAATCGTCAAATCAAAATATGTTGCTGACTCTATTCTCGCCTTTAATACTCGAATATTATACTTTTCATTGGAATAACGAGCTCTTGCAAAAAATAAGGCTTGAAGTACATCGTCTTTAAAAAAATAAATTCCTCGCCCTAGCCACTCTGAACTCTTTTTAGATGGTTTAAAACGTCGTTCCTCTAAAATCTGTTTTGCATACCCACATTTTGTTCCATGGTATCCTATAAAACGTATAGACTCCATAGTATGCATCCTTTTTGAACAATACTAAATAATTGTAGTCGCAAAGTCAAAAGTTATACTCGTCCAAACTATGATAATTTATTGTATTCTATACATGTCACATTAATCTTACATGAAAAAACAATGAAAAACAATTTAAATTTATGTGAATTTTCTCCATGTTGTAATACTTCAAATAAAAACCGATATGAACTCCATTACTAATCAATAAAGTTCATATCGGTTTTTCTATGTATGTATATTATTTTTTATTCACTCTAACTCGTTCAATTGTCGGTTGTCCTTGGCTATTTTTAGCCACTGTGTCAACGCGGAACAATGCCATTTCAGGACTAAATTCTGTTACCAGTTGTTCATTTACTTGTGCACCATTTTGAATAGCACGGTATACGATTTGTGCAAATTCATAACGAGTCATCATACGATCACCACCGAATGTACCATCTGGGTATCCTTCTACTAAGCCACGACGAGATAAATCGCTAACGGCTTCGTATGCCCAATGATTGCTTGGCACATCTGGGAATAGTGTAGTGCGGTCAGCTTTCATATTGGTACCAGCTACACCATTTAAAAGGGTTGTCAATTTTTGGATTTGTGCATTTTGAAGAGCTACGGTTTTCTTAAGTTCTAACACTTCTTTGCCTATGGCTACGCGAGAACGGGATACATTGCTATGAGCGCCGACTTTCACAGAAAGACCTGCATTCACAACGGTTTCCCCATTGCCAACAGTAGAGCCTACGCTCAATTGAACGTCCTCATTAGGACGATAGAACACGCCAAGTGCAGCCGCATTGCCATTGTGGTAATGACCATAGCCAGCCGCAAAGTCCCATTTAGCATCAGGGTCAAAGTCGAGCGGATGTAATGCCGCCAAGGCAGCAGAACCAGCTACGCCTCGATTGATGCGTTTATCCAAATGAGCCATATTACCATTGATGTTGGTAATGTTGTTTTGAATATTAGTGATGTCACCACTGACATTGTTACGCAACAATTTAAGTTGTGCTACGTTGACCGCATCTGTATCGTTTGTACCAGCTGCAACGGATGTAATTTGACGTGTTACATTATTTCCTACATCACCAACGGATACAGCGGACGCTGTGGATTTCCATGTAGAGGATCCATCAGTAGATGGCGCATTAGTAAGGATATCATAACCAACTGCACCAGCTGCTACTGTTGCTTTGGAATTGCTACCGATAGCAGCACCGCCTACTGCGGATACCTCTGTGTTATGACCTACAGCGACTGCATCATTTACAGTCGTTGTTGTACCATTATCGCTAGACCCCAAAATCACTGTATGATTAGCACCTGTTACGGTACGGTTATCACCGAAAACGAGGGTGCTAGTTGCGTCGGATACAGTGTTCTTAGAACCAATTGCAGTTAAATGTTGTACGTTAGACCCAGTATTACCTACGCCCATAACGAGGTTGTCTGCACTTGCAGCACGATTAGCACCTGTTACAGTATTATTGATACCAATCATGGATGTGCGCAATGTGTAGTCCGCCTTATTGCCACCACCGATGGCCATCGTAGCGCCACCACCCTTAGCATCTTTTATAGCAGTGCGCAATTTTTCAGCTAATTCTTTAGCGGAATTACCGCCATCACCTGATGCTCCAGAAATAGATTCAACAGAGTTAGTGATTTCGTTGCCAGCACCCATAATAAGAGAGCCATTAGAATTGAACGTTCTATTTGCTGTACCGACAATGCTGTTAGCAACACCAGCGTAGTAGCTATCAGCTGTTTTAGACTCAATGCTGTTTAAAGAACCATTAATAGTAGCACCTAGATTTTTTACCGAATTAGAAAAACGACCTCCAGTATATCCACTAGAGATAATATTATAGGTACCTGTATTAGTAGCAAATGCACCATTAGTAAAGCTATTGGCACCTACTGTAGTGGCATACGCATTCAATGCATCTGTACGAGTAGTCGCTGTATCTACTGTAGTATCACCAAGTTCACCTTTATAGTTATGGGAACCAATCATAGTACTACCAGTACGAGCAAATGTATTGTCACCAATTGCTACGCTGCCTACTACCTTTGTTGGATCTGCAGGAATTCTTGCAGAAGATAACCAAGTACCACTATACGTTGTTTGACCTAAGGCAAAGCTAGCCTCTACACCACCAGCCATATTTTCAACTTTTGCATTTTTACCAATGGCAACACTACCGCCTTGGCTCGCATAGTTATTGATATTAGCACCATTACCTACAACAATATCGCCTGTAGCATTACTTGCTCCATTAGAATAACTGATGCCGGCACCCTTACCAACAGCCACATTTTCCACTTTTGGTGCATTACTACCTGTACCAATAGCCACACCGTTACCGGAACCCGGGTTATTATCCGGTGCCGCATAGGCAATGCAAAGACTAGACATTAATACACCGTTAATCAACAGTGTTAATAAACGTTTCCGTTTGTTCATTCTACCAATCTCCATTTCACAAATTATACACAAAATGAATTATATGCCAAAAAGTTCATTTTATTCTCATATTCTATTATACTACTTTGATTTGATTTGTAAAATCATGAATTTAATATTAAGTTCCGATTTTTAGATATTCCTTATACTTATTTTTTAATAATAATCTGTAATATCTCCGAACAATACAAGATTCACTATAGAATTTTATTCCTTAATAGCATACAAATTTTACAAGACTGTTAAACAAAATAAAAAGCGGATAGTACATCACAAAATATAACTATCCGCTTACATACTAAATTTATTCTATAACGGATTCACTTATGATTTCCATACTAGAATATTTAACTATCATTTATTATTTAATTTTTGTAATGACCATAACCGCCCATCACTTGTACTCGATTATTTAAATCAAATTGCATGGGGTGTAATGCAGCTAATGCCGCAGCACGAGCATCGCCCTTATTGGTTTCTTTACCCAATGCACTATTTTGTTATTAAGATTATCGATTTGTTAGTTTACACCATAGATATTACTCTCAAAATAGTATTACACGCGAGACATCGTTCTTGATGCACCATACATTTCGGCCACCACGTACGGGTTGCCACAGGTACTCATTTTAGCGAGTATCCGTCTCGTATAATCGAGGTGTTCTAATAAAGCATCGCGTAATTTGCGTTGCACGTGGTCAGGGGAATGGAATACGAGTATAGGATCAAAATCTCCTAAGATGATATAGGTCGTATGCGGTTCGGGTCCTGGCTCAATATGGTATTGGAATGGAATGATTACATTGAATAAACCATACACCACATCACGCCCAATTGGTTTCCGCGATTTTAGGCTCGCAAATGTCATGTTCGGCCCCAATGTCCTTGGATCCGTATACATCGGCTTTGACCGCCTCGACGATTGTATGCCGTTTGCTAGCACCCCTTCGTGGTGCGCTACTTCTCGCAATACCATTTTCAGTGGTTTATGGATGATTTCACACCGACCATCTACATAATAACAGGCGGTACAATCACCACCGTCAATATAGGTAGGGATTAAGCAACATATATGGTGATCCACATCGCCATATACAGCATTAGGGTTACAAGAAATAGATTCGTTATTACTTACATTTTGATACGTTGTATTGTGCATCATCATGACCTCTTCTTTTGTTAAAGGAGTAATAATAGCAAGGAATTCCTCTTGTAAAAATTGATTCATAACACATGTTATATAAAGATGCTTTAGCAGCACTTATGAGTTAATTGTATACCTATAATTACAAACTGTAAATATATAAATCAAAAATTTATATCAGATCAGCAATTTTACTTATAACTATACATGTTCTGCATATCCTGGATATCGAATTCTTTATTATCCGCTACCATCATATAGTATCGTAACTGGTCGATAGCCTTTTGATGGCGCTGTTGTACGGCTTGACGAGACTGGCATGTTTCACTGCCTATATCGACACAGGTCTTGCCATCACGATAGAGGGCATACAATAGCTGTTGTTGCTGCCGTGGCAATTTTCTGAAAGCGGCCCACAGACGATTGCGCAATTCGTCTTCTGTCACCATTCCGATAATGTCGTGTTCGATATCTACATCATCGGGGAACTGATCCATGGCGGGTTCTGATACATCGTCGCCAGTACATAGGGGCAAAGTTAACTCATGGCGCCATTGCCGCGTCGATTGTTTGTAAAAGTTGAAATACCCATAGCGAATGGCGGCTTTCACATAACCAGAAAAAGGTACCTTACCTGATGTGTGAAAGCTATAGATGGATTCGATAAAGATAATCCACAGAAATGATTCCACGTCATCGGTTAGCATAGCCGTACTCGAGCGGTTCGCATAGCTCATGATGAGTGGTCGATAGCGCCGGCATAGCTCGACTTGTGCCGCATCGATGGTCAGTTCCTCGATAGGCCACACGGCTCGTTCCGTACTGAGCACCGATACACGGCGCTCTTGGCAGACGCGCACTAAACTAAGATCTGTCACCGCTTGTAATACCTTTTGGGGACATACCACATGTTTCACGTTCATATTTGATCCTTTCTGCCTAGGCTTACTTGGAATATACACCCAAATGAGTATTTAGACAAACAAGAAATTCCGCCATAAATGTATAGATTTACAGCGGAATTAACGTTGTTACATATGTATTTGTGAATTATTACAGACCGATTTCAGAAAAGTACCCCAATTTAGATGAATGTTACCTACGTACCGCTTCATCGAGGCGCACCTCAGAAATTGTTCCATTTGCTACGGCCTGCATCGTCGTTTTGACAAAATAAAACTGCAACCTAGTCGTATATACTGGAACTAATACATTCTCAGTATATAGGACTAAATTGCAGTTTTAAATTATTTATGAGTTCGATTGACCCCTGTTTCATCAGATTCAGATGTAGAACCTGTTGTTTGTTGAGGTGCTTTATGAAGTGTCATCACCGTTTTAGCTGCCACCTTTTTTACAGGGCCCGTTGGTAACACAATTGGAATTTGAGTGTTTACTTTCACAGGACCATTGGCAGGTACAGGTGTTTGAACTGGCATCGACAAAGCCTTAACGATAGTTGGTTGCGGTGCCGTTGGCGCTGCTGTTTGAGTCGCCATCGATTGTGCCGCTGTTTGCTGTGCCACCACTGGTTTTGGTGCTTGTTTAGGCGCATTCGGTTGTTGACGTGCCACACGAGCCGACGCCAAAATCCCTGGATTGCGATATAATAACTGACCACCTTCAGTAGACAATTTTTGATCATAATAATATACATCAGCATTATAATACTCACTGCCACTGGCCACATCATAACGCAAGCCAATCATGGTATACACCGTGAAATGTAGCAGCCCATCCGGTTTGCTGCGGTCAATCGAATCACGGTCCACATACCAGTTATTGCCATTATAGGTGAAAGCATAAATATCTTGCCGAGCATCAGCATTAGGTATAACAGATATAAACAGCGCTGCTATAAACATAGCCACTGCGCATATACGTTGAAACATGAGGCCTCCTCAATAATGATTGTATACGATTTAACAACTTATTATACCACATTTTCTGACATTGCGTTCCCATGATATGCCTCGATACATTTAATCTTAGGCTTTAAATATAACACCATTATGCTCTAGTTGTTCCACCGTTTTTTTACCAATGCCCGGTAGCCTCAATACTTCTTGTTTAGTAATTGTTTTAAAATCATCTACTGTGTATAGGCCGGCTTGTGAAAGCGTAATTTGTGCACCGAACCGTATATTGTCATATACCGGATTTCCACGCAAAGCCCCACCTTTAGCAACCTCTACGGGGCTCATATGAGCAGACTCGCGTTTTCCTATATAACTATCATTAGAGTACCGATTTATAACAGTTCGACCGGTAACACGTTCATACACATCATATAGAGTCTGCCATAATGGACTTTCAAAATCCACCAATTGAGTCGGTAAAAATGAGATAGCAGTATATAAGCTTATTAATTCTCGTGGATCAGAATCTATGTCGCTCACTTGGTCTACCATATACATAATGGCCTCTAAATGGTCTTCTACAAAATCGTTCCAGCGCGTTGCATCTTGTAATAACCACTCAATATCTTCATATTCATCAACAAGATCTGCTAATACATCATGGGCAACCTTGCTTTCACCACACTGCAAAGCCAATAAAATATACAGCATATGCATCGGCAACATGATATCCGGAGCCTGATTAAATGCATTTTGTATATCATCGCAACATGCAAGATAGCGCTGATATACCTTGCGGCCGCGATCCCAGTTGGCAGCGCCACAACAAGCAACCATCATGTACACAAGGAATCCTGAATGGTCTTGCTTGTCCCCGTGAAAGACAGGCGTAAAGCATGCAATCGCATCATTATACATATTGTATTCTAAATATATCATCCCCATATCGATGAGGCAGCGCATATAAGGACGTGCCTCTATTATATGCCAATCCATTTTCTTAGGTTTTTTCAACGATTCTATTAGCTGTTGTAGCTGATGAAGTTGAAAGCTTGGATGCAACTCAAGAGCTATAAGTTCCCGTTTAGCATCTACTTCGTCAGGACATAACGCAAGAATCTGATTGTAGAATTTCTTTGATTCCTCAGTCGTATCAGCCTCTTCAGCAGCCTCGTATAAATCACGTAGTTTCATTTCTATCGTATCATTAAAATCACCACGATTATATCGAGTCATAAATGTTTCTATCAAATCCTCAATAGATTTGAATTCAGCCTCATGTTCAGATAGAAATTGTTTCTGTAAACGCAATAGTAACTCACTTTGAAAGCGAAACATAGAGTATCTCCTTATACATATGAACGTAAAAATACTACTTATCTGTAATATATCACGAGGAGATATATTAATTCTAGAGAGACTATATCAGGCTATCTTACTAATTACTACAGGCGTGTTCTAATGTAAAATCCCCTTGATAGGTACCGAGATACTCATTAAGGGGATTGTTTTAGTTATGAACGATACCAATCATCACATTAGAATTGGTAGTTAAGGTCAACACGATAGTATTCAGGTTGTTTTTCGTTATTCCCAAATCGTTTGTTTTGTTTTTAAAGCCATAGTATGCAGTCAAGCCCATATTGTCTTGCAATGCATAATCGGCAGTCAATAACCAACCTTTATATCCTTGGTAATGTTCTTCATCAAAATAAATATCCCATGTGGAGGATATTGGCGCCATATGCTAACCAAAGTTGAAATATTGAGCTTTTACATCCCAAGTACCCCGTTTAGCTTGGTCATAATCACCATATCCAATACCTGCGGTCTATGCAGAACCTTTTGGCACACTGGTAGCTTTCACCCATTCACCGCCAATCCAAAATTTATTAAAGTTCAAGTCTGTGCTTAGGCCATATACATTTTTAACATCCAATTCATTGCGTTTTGTTTTATTTGCCCTCGCATAGAAAGCACCGAGGTTAACGTGTTTATTCAAGTCGGATTTAAGGCCAAGATATGTAACCGTATTATTGTTTTCTTTACTTATACCTGCTGCTGTCCCTTCAATAAAATAACCATACGCCACTTGGAATTCAACCTTGTCATTCATGGCATTGAATTGGATTCCGTCAAAGCCATCATCATAAATTAAACCATTACCGATCATTTGGTTCAAACAACCTGCTTTTACAGATACATGTTCACCAAATTTGTGGTCTATATAGACACGGTCAAATTTTACATTGTTTTCATTTACCTTAATTTCGGAATTACCCAACTCAAAATCACCGGTCGTGAAACGGACAACGGCTTCCGTGCGGTCATTAACCTTAGCATTAAATTGTAAGCGTGCACGAGCGTCAAATTTAGACTCTTTTTTATAGCTGTTATCAAAATCGGTTGCTCTAAAGAAAAAATAATTTTTCTTTTTCGTGTGAGAATAACGAAGACGCATATCGCCAGTTACTTTCACATTACCAACGCGGTCTTCCAAACGACCAACACGAACGCCCAAGTTGTTCAATTCGTTGGAGAATTCATCAGCCAAACGGTTAA
>ERZ773004.1494-NODE-1494-length-11385-cov-118.128861_pt1 | contig 11385 bp, 9 predicted proteins | sample MGYA00580667_ERZ773004 | MGnify/ENA primary metagenome ERZ773004 (study PRJEB29015, sample SAMEA2737963) | human oral metagenome | biome: human oral; feature: human-associated habitat; material: dental | place: China | collected 2123 ... | reverse complement strand
AAACCTTGAGGACGTATCCGATGCGGGTCATGCCACGACCTCCTGGGCGTCGGGGTTGGCGTCGCCCAGTAGGTCGGCGGCGAAATCGGCGGTGGCCGCCAGGCCGTCGCGGGAGATGTGGGAGCGGTCGACGCGGCGCGTCACGGCGTCGGCCGCCCAGTCACCGAGGGTCTCGGCGGTGACCTGCGGGGTGCGCATCACGTCGAGGGCGCGGGCGTCGCGGAGGGCCTCGGCGCGGATCAGCTGCTCCAGCCGCGGGGTCTCGCGGGGCACCACCAGCGCCGGGGTGTCGGTGGCGAGGATCTCGCAGACGGTGTTGTAGCCGCCCATGGAGATCACGGCGGCGGCCTCGGCGATCTGGCTGCCCAGGCCCGGCCAGGAGCGGTGCACCTGCGTGCCGGGGACGGCCTGCGCGGCGATGGCCTCGAAGCTGGCGTCGTCGAGCTGCGGCCCTGCGACGACGACGTGCTCATGGCCGTCGGGCACCGTCATCCGCGCGGCGGCCCGCAGCAGTGCGAAGCCGTCGGACCCGCCCCCGGCGGTGGTGAGCACGAAGGGGCGTCCGACCGGCTCGGCGCCGCGGTCGAGGCCGCGTCGGCCGTGGGCCAGGTAGCCGGTGAACCGGACCCGCCCGGCCAGGGCGTCGGGCACCTCGCCGTCGGCGACCGGGTCGTGGACGGCGGGATCGCCGTAGACCCACACCTCGTCGAGAAGGGCGTTCAACTCCGTCGGGTCGCCGAGGGCGCGCCACTCGGCGGCGGCGACGGCGGGATCGTCGAGCACCTCGCGCAGCCCGAGCACGACCCGCACGCCGGGGCGCTCGGCGCGCAGCCGGTGCAGCGGACGGCACAGCTCCCGCTGCACCCCGTAGACGTGACGGTCGATGATCACCAGGTCGGGGGCGTGGGCGAGCAGGGCCGCCTCGACGAGGGCCGAGCGGAGTCCGACGAGCCGGCCCGTGGAACAGGCGAGCCGGCGGGCCTCGTAGCCGGCGGGGCCCTTGGCGACGCCGGGGATGGTCAACCAGTCGAAGCCGGCGGGCAGGACGCAGTCGTCCCCCATGGACAGCCCGGTGACGAGGAGCCCCGAGAGGGGACGGCCGGTGGCCCCCGGGACGGCCCGGGAGAGGGCGTGGGCGAGCGCCAGGTTGCGGCGCACGTGGCCCAGCCCCTGGGAGTCGTGGCTGCAGAGGAGCACTCGGATGGTCGTGTCGTCCACGGGGATGTTCCGATCGGTTCCAGGCACCGGAGGCCCCGACGGTGATGCGTTCCGGGGCTCGGCGCGCATGGTGCGGCGCCGGAGTGCGGTGTGCGTTTTCAGGAGTGGGCGGGGCCTGCGCCCTCGGCGCGGCCCGGTACGGGACAGCCGGTTCCCGACCGTCGGCGTCCACCTGAGCGGGCGGGCTGCTGTCGTGCACGGTCTCGACTTCTGCCGTCGGCCCCCGATCGGTGCCGACGCCCGCCCTCGGTGGCGGGGTGACCGACTATAGCAAGGGTCCTCGGGGGGTCAACCGGCATCGGCCCGGGGCCTCGAGCAGGAAGTGCGGGCCACCGGTGCTCGCCCACACCGATGACCCGCACTCCTCGAGCGATTCGCTGAGGCTAGCCTAATCCATTCCCTCCGGGAAGGGAAGGCCCGCCAACGCTCCCCGTCACGAGCATCCTCGTCAGACCCGACTCACCCCTGGGGATCGACGAGAACGAGGGCCATGCGGCAGTCGGTCTCGGCCCTGACCGAGTGCGGAGTGTCGGGGGCCATGTAGAGGCAGTCGCCGGCGCGAAGCAGGTTGTCCTCGCCGTTGAGGCGGAAGACCAGCTCCCCCTCGAGGACCTGGACGACGGCGGCGCGCGACGAGGTGTGCTCGCTGAGCGTCTGGCCGGCGCCGAAGGTGAACTGGGTCACCTGGAGGAGGTCGTTGTCCACGAGAATGCGCGAGACGATGCTCTCGGCCACGAGGGGCAACTCGGCGACGATGCCGGTCCTCACGACATTCTCGGTACGGGTGGTCTGTCCGTCGCCCATGGGGCTCTCCTTCTGCTGCTCCCCGCCCCGGCGCCTCCCGCCGGCGGGCGCCCGGGGCGCTGCCTCACATGCCGAGGCAACCCTAACCAGATGTTTTCCAAAACGGAAGCCTTGGTAAACGGGCCATCGCCCGTCCCCCGATTCCACCGTGCGCGAACGGACCCGGCCCCGGCGGGCGGGACCGGCGACGGACCCGGACGCCCCCACTTGAATGAGTGAGCACTCACTCATACTCTCGCTGTCCGTGAGCAGAGCAGCACCCATGCCCCCCGAGGAGCGGCGCCGGGCGATCATCGCCGCGGCGCGCCCGCTCCTCGTCGCCAACGGGGGCGGATTCACGACGAAGCAGGTGGCCGAGGCGGCCGGGATCGCCGAGGGCACGATCTTCCGCGTCTTCCCCACGAAGCAGGCCCTCTTCGACGCCGTCATCGCCGATGTGCTCGACCCGACCCGTACGACGAGGGCACTGCGGGCGCTGCCCGAGCACGGCAGCCTCGTCGAGCGCATCACGGCCATCCTGGCCCTGCTCTACTCCGACATGGACACCGTCGAGGAGGTCTTCATGGCCGTCCACGCCATGCCCTCCGACGACTTGACTCCCCACAAGCCCCCGATGAAGAACTGTGACGGCCGCCCCACGCGCTCGGACGACCTGCGAGCGGCCATGGCCGTGGCGCTGGCCCCCTGGGCCGACGAGCTGTCCGTCCCGCTGGAGCAGGCCGCGGCCTGGCTCCGCTCGGTGGCCATGGCGACCTCGCACCCCTTCCTCAAGCAGGGCGCCGACTTCCCCCCGGAGCTCGCCGCGCGCCTGCTCGTCCACGGTCTCGAGAAGGATCACGCATGCTGACGAAGCTCATCGGGCGTTTCGGCGGCCGGTACAGGGGCTGGTTCGCCCTCATCGTGCTGCTCCAGGCGGCCGCCTCCGTGGCCTCGCTCATGCTGCCCAACCTCAACGCCCGCATCATCGACACCGGCGTCGCGTACGGCGACACCGCCTACATCTGGCGCACCGGCGGCCGGATGCTCGCCGTCGGCGGCGCCCAGGTCGTCGCCCAGTGCCTGGCGGCGGTCCTCGGCGCCCGACTGGCGATGGGCATCGGACGCGACATCCGCACAGGCCTGTTCCACACGGTGCTGAACTACTCCAGCCAGGAGGTCGACCACTTCGGCGCCCCCTCGCTCATCACCCGCACGACCAACGACGTGCAGCAGGTCCAGCAGCTCATCCTCATGACCTGCATCATGATCCTCGGCGCCCCGTTCACCATGGTCGGCGCCGTCATCATGGCCCTGCGCGAGGACATGGGCCTGTCGTGGATCGTCGCCGTGGCGGTCGCGGTCCTCATCGTCCTCGTCGGGGCCATCATCCGCCAGATGACCCCGGCCTTCCGGAAGAACCAGAGGAGCATCGACCGCATCAACCAGGTCGTGCGCGAGCAGCTGAGCGGCATCCGGGTCATCCGCGCCTTCGTCCGCGAGCGCCGCGAGCGCAAGCGCTTCGACACGGCCAACCGGTCGCTCATGCTCCTGGGCTTCCGGATCGGCGCCCTCTTCTCGCTGCTCATCCCGATCGTCATGCTCATCATGAACGCCTCCACCGTGGGCGTGTGGTGGTTCGGCGGGCTGCGCGTCGACAGCGGCGACATCCAGGTGGGCCAGATCACCGCCTTCATGACCTACATGTTCCAGATGCTCATGAGCGTCATGATGGCCGCGATCATGATGATCCAGCTGCCCCGCGCGCAGGTCTGCGCCGGGCGCATCATGGCGGTCCTGCGCACCCGCTCGACCGTCGTCCCCGCCGATCGGCCCGTGCGGAAGCTGGCCGAGACCGGCTCGATGGAGATGACCGACGTCGAGTTCAGCTACCCGGGCGCCGAGGAGCCCGTGCTCCACGACATCAACATCTCGCTGCGCCCCGGCACGACGACGGCCGTCATCGGGTCGACCGGCTCGGGCAAGACGACGCTGGCCAACCTCGTGCCGCGCCTGTACGACGTGACGGGCGGCTCGATCAAGCTCGACGGCGTCGACATCCGGCGCCTCGACATGGACCTCCTGTGGAGCCGCATCGGCCTCGTGCCGCAGCGGCCCTATCTGTTCAGCGGCACGGTGGCCTCGAACCTGCGCTACGGCAGCCCGGAGGCCACCGACGACCAGATGTGGGCCGCACTGGCCACCGCGCAGGCCGCCGACTTCGTCGAGCAGATGGACGGAGGCCTGGAGGCCCCCATCGCGCAGGGCGGCTCGAACGTCTCCGGCGGTCAGCGCCAGCGCCTGTCGATCGCCCGGGCCCTCGTCAAGAGGCCCGAGATCTACGTCTTCGACGACGCCTTCAGCGCCCTCGACGTCGCCACCGACGCCCGCCTGCGCGCCGCGCTCGCGGCCGAGACGCGGGACGCAGCGGTGCTCATCGTCGCCCAGCGCGTCTCGACGATCCGCGACGCCGACCAGATCATCGTGCTCGACTCCGGACGCATCGTCGGACGCGGCACCCACGCCGAGCTGCTCACCGAGTGCACGACCTACCAGGAGATCGTGCACTCGCAGATGAGCGCCGAGGAGGCCGCCGCATGAGCCGCACCGCGAGAAGACGCGGCGGGACGAGGGCCAACGAGCGCCCCGACTACGCCAAGAACGTCCAGCAGGGCGGGGGCCCCGGCACGGGCCGGGTGCACGAGAAGGCCGTCAACTTCGGGCCGTCACTGCACCGGCTCGTCGGCGAGCTGTCGCCGCACCGCTGGAAGGTCCTGCTCGTCATCGTCATGGGCTTCATCGGGGTGGCCTTCAACGTCTACTCCCCCCGACTGCTGGGCCGGGCCACGAACGTCGTCTACGAGGGCTTCATCGGCAGGATGCTGCCCGCCGGCATGACGAAGGAGCAGGCCATCGCCGCCCTCGAGGCGGCCGGCAGGACCGACCAGGCCCAGATGATCTCCGGCCTGGACGTCGTGCCCGGCCAGGGCATCGACGTCACCCGGCTGGGCCGCATCCTGCTGGTCTGCATGGCGCTCTACGTGCTCGCCGCGACGCTGCAGTTCCTGCAGGGCTACATCCTCAACCGCGTCGTCCAGCGCTCGGTGTACTCGATGCGCGACCAGGTCAGCGACAAGCTCGACCGCCTGCCGCTGAGCTACTTCGACGCCCAACCCCGCGGCGAGCTGCTGAGCCGCATCACGAACGACATCGACAACATCCAGCAGACGCTCCAGCAGACGCTCTCGCAGATCCTCAACGCGGTGCTCCAGCTGGTCGGCGTGTTCGTCATGATGCTCACCGTGAGCCCCCGGCTCACGCTCATCGCCCTGTGCGCGATCCCCGTCTCGCTCGTCGTCTCGGTGCTCATCGGCCGAGCCTCGCAGAGGCGCTTCGTGGGCATGTGGACCGCGACCGGCATCCTCAACGGCCAGATCGAGGAGGCCTTCACCGGCCACTCGCTCGTCAAGGTCTTCGGACGGCGCCGCGAGGTCGAGGCCGTGTTCGCCAGGACGAACGAGGATCTCTACCGGCAGAGCTTCGGCGCCCAGGCGATCAGCGCGGTCCTCATGCCGGTCAACTTCTTCGTCGGGAACCTGACCTACGTGGCCGTGGCCGTCGTCGGCGGCCTGCGCGTGGCGAGCGGCCAGATGGCCCTCGGCGACGTGACCTCGTTCATCCAGTACTCGCGGATGTTCACCCAGCCGATCACGCAGGTCGCCTCGATGGCCAACCTGCTCCAGTCGGGCGTGGCGAGCGCCGAGCGCGTCTTCGAGGTCCTCGACGCCGCCGAGCAGGCCCCCGACGCGGGCGGCTCGCTCGAGCTGCCGGTCGCCGGGCACGTCGAGTTCGACCACGTGCGCTTCTCGTACAGCCCCGACAAGCCGCTCATCGACGACCTGTCGCTCGACGCCAGGCCGGGCCAGCAGATCGCCATCGTCGGCCCGACCGGAGCCGGCAAGACCACGATGGTCAACCTGCTGGAGCGCTTCTACGACGTCGACGGCGGCTCCATCCGCATCGACGGCGTCGACGTCAACGCCGTGCCGCGCGCCCAGCTGCGCGACCAGCTCGGCATGGTCCTCCAGGACACCTGGCTGTTCGGCGGCTCGATCCGCGACAACATCGCCTACGGCAAGCCGGGCGCCACGGACGATGAGGTCGTCGCCGCCGCCAAGGAGGCCTACGTCGACCGCTTCGTCCACACCCTGCCGGCCGGCTACGACACGGTCATCAACGACGAGGGGACGAACGTCTCCGCGGGCGAGAAGCAGCTGCTGACCATCGCCCGCGCGTTCATCTCCGATCCGTCGATCCTCATCCTCGACGAGGCCACCAGCTCCGTCGACACCCGTACCGAGGCCCTCATCCAGAAGGCGATGGGGCGCCTGCGCGAGGGACGGACGAGCTTCGTCATCGCGCACCGGCTCTCGACGATCCGCGACGCCGACATCATCCTCGTGATGGAGCACGGCGACATCGTCGAGCAGGGGAGCCACGACGAGCTCATCGCGGCCAGGGGCGCCTACTGGCGCCTCTACCAGGCCCAGTTCGCCGGGGACCGGGGGGCCGCCTAGGCAAGGAGGCGGTCCCCCGGAACCACCCGGGGCAGCGGGCGGCTCTCGCAACAAGAAGGGCCCGGTACCGAGCACCCTCCGGTACCGGGCCCTTCCCGCGTCCTCCGCGGACGGTCAGCGGGTCAGCAACCGCTCCAGCGACAGCGGCTCGCGTCCGGTCAGGGCCCGCACGTCGTCGGTGACGGCGGCGACCTCGCCCGCGGCGATGGCCGTGTAGGTGCTGACCCAGGCGTCGAGCTGCCAGTCGGGGACGCCGTAGCGGGCGCGCGAGGCGCGGGCCTGCTCGACGGTCTCGTTCCGGTAGCGCGTCGGCACGCCGGTCAGGCGGGTGACGGTCTCGGCGACCCGGGCGAGGCCGATCGCCTCCGGGCCGGTGAGTTCGTAGGTGGCGCCGGCGTGCGGGGCCGGGTCCGCGAGGACGGCCGCCGCGCTGGCGGCGACGTCGGACTGGGCGACCGCCGAGACGACGCCGTCCCCGGCGGGGCCGGCGATGACCCCGTCGACGGCCATCTTCGGCAGGAAGTCGAGGTAGAAGGAGTCGCGCAGGACGGTGAGGGCCATGCCGGAGGCGCGGAGGGCCTGCTCGGTGGCCCAGTGGGTGCGCGAGAGGGTGAACACGGCGTCGGGCGCGGCGCCGAGGAACGAGGTGTAGACGATGTGCGGCACGCCGGCAGCGGCGGCGGAGGCGACGAACGCGCGGTGCTGGTCGAGTCGGTCGGCGCTCTCGGCGGCCGAGACCATGAGGAGCACGTCGAGCCCGGCCAGGGCCTCGCGGTTGGCCGGGTCCGCGTAGCCAGTGGTGGTGCGCACCCGCCAGGGGCCGCGCGGGGCGCGGGCGGCGTCCCGGACGATGAGGACGAGCTCGTCGGGCCCGTTCTCCAGCAGTCGCGCGACCATGCCGCCGATGCGGCCGGTGGCCCCCGTGATCCCGATGCGCGCCATGGCGCTCCCCTCCCGTCGTCGGACGACCGGACGGCGGCGACCCCGACGGGCCCGGGCCGCCGACCGCCCGCATGATCCCACATGCGAGCGGGCCCCACAAGCAGTTCCGGGCCCGCGGCCGGCCGATTCCCCTCAGGGCGGACCGGGCCCCGCGCGCCGGAGCGGACCGCCCGACCCGTCGGGGCTCCTCCCCGGCTCCGACTCCCCGGCTCCGACGACCCGGGGCGCATCCCCATCGGTGGACACGCCCGCTCCGCCGGGGCTCCTCCCCCGCGGAGGCCCCCACTCGGGCCCCGGGCCAGCGCGCGGCGTGCCGTTGTTGTCCGGGGAGGCTTGTTCACAGCACGCCAGAATAAATACCTGACAAGGGGAGACGCTCCCGCGGTCGACGGTCGACTCCTGCGACTAGGCCTCGGGGTTCATTGATCGGCCGCGGGTGCGGACCCCGGGTGCGCGCGGCGTGCCGGCGGCCTCCGGCCCCGCCCCGTCGAGGGGTCCCCCGCGCGGCTTGGAGCCGGTCGGACTCACCGGAACGTCGTGCGGTCCACGCGGAGGAGCACCGCTCCGTCTCCGCTCACCGTGGCGGCGGGTTCGGGGTCCAGGACCAGATCGACGCACAGCCGTTGGCCGTCGGGCCCGCGGGACTCGTAGGAGTACGAGCGGTTCGCCAGGTGCGTGCTCCCGGTCACGGCATGCACGAGCCAGGGGTTCTGGCGGCGCAGCCCTATCAGCCGCTGGTAGAGCCGGAGCATCCAGTCCCCCGTGGAGGGGAGCCGGGCGGGGCCGTCCGGGAACGCCGGACGGATCTCGTCGTCGCCGCCGGGCCCGTCGGTCTTCACGCCGCGCCAGGCGTACTCGTCGCCGTAGTAGACGGACGGGATGCCTCCCACGGTGAACAGGATGACGACGGCCAGGGCCGCCAGCTGGTCACCGATCCTGGTGGCGATCCTCGTGACATCGTGGTTGCCCACGAAGGTCATGGGGACGAACTCGTCCATGAGCCGATCGTGTCTCGTGAGACACCAGTCGAGTTCGAAGAAATTCCCGTCGAGCAGCGAGCTCCAGATGGCCTTCCACAGCTCGTACTGGGTCAGCGAGTCCATTTCGGAGCGGCGGATGATCTCCCTGTGGTCGCCGTGGATCACCTCGCCGACGAACCAGCTCGCGGGGAACTCGGCGCGGACCCGGGGCAGCACCCGGGCCCAGAACTCCGGGGGCACTCTGTAGGCGGCGTCAAGCCGCCAAGCCGACGCACCACGACGCAGCCAGTGGCGCATGACATCCGAGACGAGGTCGACGACGGCCTCGCTCTCATGATTCAACGCGGCAAGGCCGCGGTGACCCTCGAAGTCGGCGTATGTCAGTTCGCCGCCCGAACGATCGATCCGGAACATCGCCTCCTCGGGCCCTCCGGCCAGTGCCTTGCGGAAGAGCGGGTGGGCGGTCCCGACATGGTTGAAGACGCCGTCGAGCATGACGACGATGCCGCGCCGACGGCACTCTGCGATGAGCCGGTCGAAGGCCGCGTCGTCACCGAGCCGCTCGTCGATGGCGAAGAAGTCGGTCGTGTCGTAGCCGTGGGACTCCGAGCGGAAGACGGGCCCCAGGGCGAGGCCGTTGGCGCCGAGCGCGATGAGATGGTCGAGCCAGGGGGTGATCCTGTCGAGCCGGGGCGCGGGGACCCGCTCCTCGTCCGTCGGACGGATCGGGGCGCCGGTGAGGCCCAGCGGGTAGACGTGCCACCAGATGCAGTGGTCGATCCAGGCCGGCCCGGCGCTCCTCCTCTCACCGCGGTCACCTCTCATGCGGGGCCCCCAGTCGCCGGAGAATCCTCGCGGCCTCGCGGAGGGTGGCGAGCTCCCCCCTGTCGAGACCGGAGAGGGCACCGCGGAGCCACTGGTCGCGCAGCCGCATGTCCGCCTCGAACGCGTCACGACCCGCAGCCGTGACGCGCAGCACGCTGCACCGCCCGTCCCGCGGGTCGGGCGACCGCTCGACGAGGGAGGCGGCCTCCAGCTCGGCGAGCGGCCTGGTCAACGACTGCGCGTGCTGCCGCTCCTCCGCGCTGATCCGCGACGGCGTGCTCTCGCCCTCGCGGACCAGATGGCTCAGGATCGCGACCTTGTTGTTGCTCAGCGCCGACTGCCCCCGTCCCACGCGCAGCCGGCGCGCGAGGCGCAGCACGGCGGCGCGCAGTGGCGGGGCGACCGTCCCCGGTGTCAGGTCCTCGGACATGAGAACTAAGCTATCACTTAGCATATTGCCAAGCAATCACTTACTTTCTGGGAGGGGACGGATGGGGCGGGAGCCGGCGATCCGGTCGACGGCATCGGTGGGCGAGGCGCTGCTGAGCGGTGCGGAGACGATGGTGGTGGTGCTGCCGACCTTCTGGTCGATGCTCCAGCTGGGGACGTGGTGGGACCCTCCCGTCGACGCGATCGTCTTCGCCGTGATGCTGGGAATCGCCCTGCCCCGCGCCCTGCGGGCAGTCGACCGGTCCGAGCTTCCCGCCGTGCTCGGGCTGTTCGCGGCGTCGAGCGGCGCGGCGGTCGGGTGCGGAATGCTCCTGGCCCCCGACACGCGCCGGCGGGTGTGGGGCTGCGCCGCCTTCTCGGCCGGCGTCGCCCTGCTGGTGTGGCAGCGGCGCTTCTCCCCGTCCCTGCGGCGGCCGGGAGTGATCGCCTCGACGCCGTTCATCGCCGTCCTCGCTGCCCCGAGGAGCATCGACCCGACATGGACGCTCCTGGGATGGATGCTCCTCGCAGCGGGGGCGGCCATGACGTGGGCGCTGACCGTGCGGACGCTCAGCGGTCTCACGGAGCCGCCGTCCCGTCCCGAGCCCCCGCGCCGGCGCAGGGGCGGCCCGCAGGCGAGCACGCGGATGGCGGTCCAGCTGGGCTGCGCGACCGCCGCCTCCTTCGCTGCCGCGCAGCTCATGGACCCCGATCACCTGGTGTGGCCGGTCCTCACCGTGCTCATCGTCCACAGCGCGAACCAGGGGCGCGGCGACGTGCTCTGGAAGGGGGCCCAGCGCATCATCGGCGCGCTCGCCGGAACCGCGATCGCCACCGTCCTGTCCACGTGGTCGAGCACCGGCGAGGCCAGCACCCTCGTCGCCCTCTTCGCGATCCTCGCGGTGGCGGCAGCGGCGCGCCCCTGCGGCTACGCCTTCTGGGCTGCGGGGATCACCGCCGCCCTCACCTTCCTCTACGGGTACTTCGGCGAGTCCGCGAGCGAGATGCTGGGCCACCGGCTTCTCGGCGTCCTCGTCGGCGGGGCGATCGGCATGGCCAGTGCCTGGTTCATCCTGCCCGTGCGCACCGTCGACGTGGCACGGTTGCGCACCGGTGCCCTGCTGGCGCTCTGCCGCGACGCCCTCTCCGCGGCCGGCCGCGGCGAGCCGGTCGCCGCCTTCGAGCAGCCTCTGGCAGCGGCCGATGAGCGTCTGCGCAGGCTCAGCGGCACGATGAGGGCCGCGGGGCTCCTGGGGTCGGGGACCGCCCGGGAGCTGCGGAGCGTCATGGCCGATGCGCACGCCCTGGCCAGTCGGCTCCTGGGGTTGGCCGCCACCGACAGACCGGTGGGGCACGAGGAGCTTGGCCTGCTGGCCCGTTGGCTCGCCGCCGCCCACGAGGCGCTCACGAGCAGCGGCGGGCGCTCAGGGCCCCGTCGGGGCACGCCGGCCGCACCCGACGGCCCCGGCGCCCTCAGCCGGCGTCGGCGACGATGATCTCGCGGACGGCCTCGACGAGGTCCTCGGGCAGGGGCGCCGCGCGCCCGTGGACGATCCCCCGCACCCGGGCCTCGCGCAGCGCGACGAGCTGGTCGAGCGGGGAGCCCTCGGCGACGAGACGGCTGATGAAGCCCT
>ERZ773004.1493-NODE-1493-length-11394-cov-2.926537_pt1 | contig 11394 bp, 8 predicted proteins | sample MGYA00580667_ERZ773004 | MGnify/ENA primary metagenome ERZ773004 (study PRJEB29015, sample SAMEA2737963) | human oral metagenome | biome: human oral; feature: human-associated habitat; material: dental | place: China | collected 2123 ... | reverse complement strand
GTACACGGTCTCGCACGGCACCTCGCCGTCCGTTGCGCGCAGGACCCCGTCGCAGACCGACCCGAGCGCCCGCGCCCCCGCCGTCGTATAGGCGATGCCCTGGACGTTCGCGCCCAGGCGCCCCGCCCGGCCCAGGGCCGCCTCGAGATCCTCGTCCTGGGCGACGTCGACCGTCCACGCCCCCGGCTTCAGGCCGGGCATTGAGAACCGCTCAGTCATCGCGCGCCTCCTTCTGGCAGCAAGCTTCTGGCAGCAAGTAGGAGAACCATCCGGTCCAGTTGTCGCCCGCATCGGGGCTCGCGGCGATGTCCTCATTCACCGCCCGGAGGCGGTCGAGGATCTGCGCGGCGAGGGGCTTCTCGCTGCTTCCCCCGCCGCCCTTCTCGGGCGCCGACCAGTCCTCGACGCCGAGGCTCGAGCCGCCCGCGATTCTGATCCCGGTGACCCTCACCGCAATGCTGATCGGTATTACCGAGCCGCTGGAGTTTACCTTCCTGTTCGTGGCACCCCCGCTGTTCGCTGTTCACGCGGTGCTGGCGGCTTCGATGGCGTCGATCATGTACATGCTTGGCCTCTCAGGCAACATGGGCGGTGGCTTGCTTGATAACTTCCTCTTCCTCAACTGGGTTCCGCTGTGGCAGAACCACTGGCCCACCTACCTTATGCAGATCGGCGTGGGTCTGTCCTTCACCGTCATCTACTTCTTGCTCTTCCGATTCCTCATTCTGAAGTTCGATTTCAAGACCCCGGGTCGCGAGGCTGAGGGTGGCGAAACGAAGCTGTACTCGAAAGCCGAATACAAGGCCGCGAAGGCAGCCGAGAAGAAGGGTGCCGCATCCGCAGATGACGCTGGTGATGCAGATCTGTATGCCCCGCGAGCGGCAGGATTCCTCGAACTGCTTGGCGGTGCCGATAACATCACCACGGTGAACAACTGTGCTACTCGCCTGCGTGTCTCGGTGGCGGATGAATCCCTGGTTGATACTTCGGATGCTGCCTTCAAGGATGCCGGAGCCCTCGGTATTGTGCGCAAGGGCAAGGCATTCCAGGTGATTGTGGGTATGGACGTTCCGCAGGTTCGCGAGCGTTTTGAAACCATGGTGAACACCAAAGAGTAAGGTTATATTCACCTTCTAGGGAAACCTACTGAGCTCCTGAATCGAAGACGTTGTAATATTTATGTATTGCGCGTTTTCGATTCAGGAGCTTTTGAGTGGATTTACAAGATGTGGTGAACGCGAACCAACACAGGTTCAGCGATACCGAACGCGATATTTTGGCGTTCATGCTTGAAAACGAAGAATTTGTTGCGGAGGCGACTATCAACTCCCTCGCGCACAAGACCTACACTTCAACCAGCTCCATTATTAGGCTCACCAAGAAGCTCAATTTTTCGGGTTTTGCCGAGCTGAAATACTTCATTAAATCTTCCCTGACGAAGGCGGAACCTTATAACCCGCGTTTTATCGAAAGCGGCCGCGAAGATATTTTGCGCACCTACGATTACCTGGAACATATGGAGCTTTCCGGGCTTTTGAGGAAACTTCATACGGCGCGCACAATCTACTGTTTCGGAACTGGGTACGCGCAACGAAACGCGGTACAAGAATTTGCTAAGTCTATGCAGGTCTGCGGCAAATTCTGCCATGTGATTCCTGCACGCAATGAATTTGAAAGCACCATGAGCGCTATGAATCAGGACGATGTTGTGATTCTTGTCTCCTTCTCAGGACAGACTGAAAATATGCGCGAACATGTCAAAATGCTAGCACTGCGGAAAATCCCCATGATCGCAATTACTGCTATTGGCGTGAACTTTATGTCCTCCTACGCCGAGTACTCACTGCACTACCAAACCACCCCCACCCAGTTGAGTACTCAGCGCAAGCCTTACCACTCGTTCGTGGCGCTCTCAGTGCTTTTGGACTATATTGTGCGCCGGTATATCGACCATGTTGAAACCCAACAGCGCGGCGACTCCACCAAAACAGCGCAGGTTCTTGAAAGTTCTGAATTTAGCGCCGAAACCGGGGCACTCGACGTCGCCGATATACGTGCCCAAGCTGGTGCAGTAGCTATTGATCGGCAGCACACAGACCCATCGGAGACCTAGCCCGTGATCGCAATCCTCGAACTTATCAATAATCCGCAGAAAATGCGCCGATACCTTTTCTGGTATCTCATTATCATGCCCCTGGCGCTCTTTGCGTGGATTCTGTTGGGCGCCGCCAACTCCGGCTTGGATTTCAAAGCTGCGATCAATATTCCGTTTTATGCTGTAGCATTTTTGAACGGGTGCCTATCGATTCTATTCGCGGGACTACTCAAGTTTGCTGCGAGCGAGAATGAACACACCGAACGCATGATTGCCTTCTACACCCTGGTGATGCTGGTGTTTGCAGGGAACCTGCCCGGTGCCCTGCTTGCGTTCTTCCTTTGGTGGGCACTGCGCGAGGCTCCTGAGGAGCCCTTCGCTCCCAATTATCGATGGGTTTTTATCGCCTCGATGATTTTCCTCGGGCTGGTAACCCTTCTCGTACTTTTCGCAAATATACGCCTCTGGTCGGCATGATAACGGTACGTGAGGAACGCCCGTTCCCCGGTCGACCCATGGAAAAGTACACCGGCTACACGGGAATTAGCTAGAGCCTCCGTATGATGTTATGTAAGATTATCCCCACACTCACCACGAATCATCCAAGGACGAGCACACTGTGAACGAAACCCCGGATACACTGGAGAACACCGCTGCCAAGGAACCCCGCAGCGCCGAATTCCAGCCGGAATACCTGGATCCCAGCTCACCCGCCTTCGACCCCTCGGCGGGTCTTGAACGCTGGGCGCAGCAGATGGACGTGTATACCGGGCCGGATGCGATGCTCGACTTCAACCAGGTCGATTACGTACACATCAATCTCAGTGACGCTAACCCTTCCGGGCTTGCGCAGCTGTTGGCCGGACGCAAAACACGTCTTTCCACCCTGATTCGCGATAAGTCTCTGCTGGGACATGAGATGCGTGCCGCGCGTACCCTGCGCACCAAAATTTATGAGCTCTCGACCGGGCACGGGCTCGATGCCGGGTATTTTGTGGCGGGCACTGCATCATGGTTATCGCATGCGATGCGCGATGATGCCAAAGCCTCTGAAAAACGGTTTATCGCGCCAATTCTGATGGCGCCGCTGAACCTGACACCGCATCCGAGGAACGATGATTTTGAGCTGCAGCTAGCTGGTTCTGCACGCCTGAACCCCGCGATGGTGCGCCAAATCAAACAGGAATATGAGATCGACCTGGGCACTATGGATGTTGCGCAGCTCGCCAACTCAATGTCACGTCTGGATCCTGAACCCGTGATCGAGCGGATGCGCGCCTCCGCCGGGCGTATTCCAGGGATGACCATAGAATCAAAGTATTTTATCTCAACCTTTGCGGACCTGAAGGAAAGCATGGGGGAGCTACCGCACACCGCGCATACCCCGCTCGTGCGCGATCTTGCGGCGCTTAAAGTTCCCGGTGTGCAGCCGCGCGAGATGAACGCCCACAACCTGCTGCAGCCCCTCAACCAGCGCGATCCTGCCCAAGAAACGCTGCTGTTCGACGCAGACCCCGTGGCGCAGAATATTATTGATACCGCCGCCAGCGGATTTTCGATGACTGTGACAGCCGCACCCGGAACAGAACCGTTACGCACCGCCGTGAATATCGCCTCAACCCTGATGGGGCGCGGAAAGTCGGTTCTGGTCGTGGGAGAAAAACGTTCGACCCTCGCATCCTTCAGCGAGCTTCTGGGACGCACCGGGCTTAACGATCTGCGCTACGATCTGCTGGCAGAACACACTGCCGAAGATCAGCGAACCGAGTTTATTCGCGCTATCGTGCGTAACGAGAATACCGCAGAGCCTAATTCCACAAATCTTAATCGTGAGCTGATCGAAACCCGCACGGCGCTCACAGATCACACTCATGCACTGACGGCGCGCGACCCACTGTGGCATATTTCTATCAGTGAAGCCTTGCAGCGAGTAGCCGAACTCGCCTCTGAGGAAAGCGCGCCGCAGACCCAGGTGCGTTTTAGCCGTCAGTTACTTGACACCCTGCAAGACCGCGAAGCCATTACCGCCGATATTGTGCGTTTTGCGGAACTGAACGGGTTTACACGCGCAACCCGCACCTCGCCCTGGCACCGTGCCCGCCTGCTCAACGAAGACGAGGCGGCGGATGCCTACGCCCTCGTCATTACCCTGCGTTCCTCGCTTCTTTCCCTGCGCGAGGCGATGAATGCCATGAACGCGGACCTGCATCTGCGCCGGGCACGTACTATAGCCGATTGGGATGCGCAGCTTGCTATTCTGATTCGCATTCGGGAAACTCTCAAACGCTTCCGGGCAGAGGTGTACGACCGCCCGGTGACCGACCTGATTGCGGCCACCGCATCCGGCTCATGGCGGCGGGAAAACCGTATCGACATGAGCAGTATGCAGCGTTCGCGCCTGCGTCGAGCGGCAAAAGAGTATATTTTGCCGGGAGTGCATATTGGCGATCTGCATGAACATCTCAAAGTTGTGCAGACCGAGCGCGCCGAGTGGATTCGGCTTCTTGATTCGCCCAGCACCCCGAAGATTCCCGAGAACCTGGATGCTTTGGCGAACGCCCTGCACTCGCTGGGCTCGGAGCTTTCGGGGCTTGAGATCATACTCCCTGATACCGCCGAAGGCGTCGACTTTGTGCATACGGATCTTGACCAGCTCGAAGCCCGCCTGGATGCTCTGCTCAACGACCGCGAAGTGCTCATGAGCTTACCCGAACGTGACGTACTCTTAGGGCGGCTCACGAATGCGGGTCTGAGCGATTTTCTGGACGAGCTGGGTGAGCGTGAGGCAAACGCATCCGAGGTGACATCGGAACTCGAACTTGCGTGGTGGCAATCCGCACTTGAAGAGCTTCTGGAACAGCACGCCGAAAAAATTCTTGACGGCGACGAGTTGCGCGATATTGAAGCTCGTTTCCGCCGTGCGGACTACGCCCATATGTCGAGTGCCCAGGCGCGTTTGTTGGCGCATACGGCACGGTTGTGGACGGAACGTATCGAAGAATTCCCCGAGCAGGCTTCGTATCTGAAGAGTCAGCTGCGCGGCCGTGAGTTTGATCTTGAATCGCTTCTGGTGAATGCCCCAGTCATGGCACGTACCTTGCTGCCGCTGTGGACTGCCAGTCCGTTTTCGCTGGCGCGCCGGGTTCCCATGTCGATGCGTTTTGATGCGGTTATCCTGCTGGATGCTGAGTCCACCCCGCTGGCGGCTAACCTTCCAGCGATTACGCGCGCGGATCAGGTAATCGCCGTGGGCGATCCTCATGCCGGGTTCCCTGCGCCGTTTATTGTTTCGGCGCCAACTTCGGGTGCACCAGCATCGGATTCTCACCGGTTGGAGAGCACTTTTGGGGCGCTTTCACGTCTGCTTCCGAACCGCACGCTCTCGCTCGTGCATCGTCCCTTTGACCGCGTGCTTTTCGACTACCTGAATCGGGAATTCTATGGGTCTCACCTGCGCGAAATTCCGGTGAGCCCGGCATCCCGCAAGCCCGTGAGCACGCTGAGTATTGAGTATATTGATACGCGCGGGAAGGTGAGCGATAACGCGAACCTGGAATCCCCGAGCGTTGAAGTGGACCGTGTAACCCGTTTGGTGCTTGAGCACGCCTACCGTCGCCCCGAACGTTCTTTGGCGGTGGTGACGGCGAGCCCGAAGCATGCCCAGCGGATTGCCGGGGCGGTGCGCCAAGCCTTGAATACGTACCCGCAGCTTGCCGAGTTTTTCAAGCCCGGTACCGAGTCTTTCCGGGTGGTGGATGTAAACCGTACGGGGTCGCTGGAACGCGATACCGTCATTTTCTCGCTGGGTGTGGGGCGTGCCCGGCTGGGGCAGAGCTCCCATAATCTGGGGCTGCTATCGGGCCCGCACGGTCGTGAAGGCTTCGTCGTGGGACTCACTCGCGCACGGCGGGCCACGCATATTGTTAGCTGCGTGAGTCCAACCGATATGAATGCGCAGAAACTCCACGAGGGTGCGCTGGATCTGTACCGGTTGATGCTCGCATATGAGGAGAACCAGCAGCAGATTGCGGCACAGACTCCACGTGAGGACGTTCTCGCCTCTAACGCCTGGTTAGAGACTGAGGACGAGCCAACCGACCCGGTAACGCAGGACTGGCTGCTTAACGATGCAGTAGCACGCCTGCGCGAACGCGGCGTTCGGGTGCGGCCCGGCGAAGACGAGATAGCCTTTATCGCGCTGGCACCGCAACAGCTCATTCATACCGAATCTGAACAGGAGAGCGCACAGCAGATGCCGCTCATGGTGGGGTCGGATGTGCTGTTTGATTACACGACCGAGAGCGTGCGTGAGCATACTCGCCTGGTTCCTGAAAGGTTGAGCCGCACGGGCTGGAACTACGTAACCCTTAACACCTTGGAGGTTTTCGCCGATCCCGAGGCAGTGGTGGCGCGCATCCTACGGTATTTGGGTATATATGCAGACTAGGCGCTTCTGCACCCTCCCGGCAGCGCAGAGCTGAAAGGACGAACCTATGGGTGAGTATTCTCCAACACCGAAACCGCGCAGAGGCCATCGTCGTGCCAGCGGGGGAGGCACATTAGCAGGGGACGAGCCGCGCATCGCGGGCGTGAACGCACCGCTTCATGCGAATACGCCAACGCCTGCACGCAAAGAGACCTCCGGGAAGTCAGCCGCGAATCGAGGAAACCTACGGCATGCCCGCGGCTCGGCGCAGGAACATTTAACCCCCGAAGAACGTGCCCGTCTAGAGTGGATGCGCGAACAAAAACCCCCGCACTGGGGCTAGTGCCGCAGTACAGGGAGGGAACGATTCTTCGTGTGACTACTCTGCTTGAGACGAGCTTGAGCTGGAACCTTTATCGGTGCTGTAGAACCCGGATCCTTTGAAGACGACGCCCACGGTGTTGAAGCGTTTGCGAAGTGTGTCTTCACCGCATTGCGGGCAGGTGCGCAGGGCGTCCTCGCTGAACGACTGGCGTTTCTCGAAAGCGTGCCCACAGTTTTTGCACTGGTAAACGTAGACCGGCATGGTTCTCCTGAATGACAGATCCTAGGGCAGCCGCGAGCGCGGCGGCTGCCGTGTGTTGCGTATAGAGTGTACCGCGAACCTCACCCGGTTTCGACTTGGGTGGCGTGCCGCGCAGGGCTTAGCGCAGGCAGAATGTTCCTGAGCTCTCGGTCTAGAGCGCGGAATCGCCGAGGGGTTCTATACCGTTCTCGGTCAGCACGCGAGGGAGCACAGCATCCCATTCATCGTAGGGAATGCTTTCGAGCACTTCGTGGGAAAACACCACGCCTACGGTGCTCTCACGCAGTTTATCTGCCGAAAGGGCAGGGATGATGCGGTCATAGTAGCCTCCGCCCTGCCCCAGACGGCGGCCGTTGCGTGCATAGGCGAGTGCCGGAACTAGCCGTAGATCGGCGGCAACAAAAGCCTGTTTATCGTACTCTTCACCTTCGGGCTCGGCAATGCCCATGCCGTTGAGCGGATGGTCCACGTGTGGGTTCCAGACAACCCAGGCGAGGGTGCGTGCCGGGCGTACTACGGGCACTAGGATGCGGTGCCCGCGCGCGTGCAGGTCGTGAAGCGCTGCGGTGATAGGCGGTTCGGAGGCGGTGGGCAGGTACGCCGCGATAGTTTGCGCCTGTGCGTCCTTGGGGATCAGCGAAAGAATATAGTCGCGGTATTGCTGTTTCATCTGCTCGTGTTCCGCCGCTGTGCGGGCGTTTTGGGCGATTAGGCGTTGCGGGCGAATTTGGGAGCGCAGTATCTGCTTGTCGAGGGCGATATCTTCGGGAGTTTTGCTGTGGGATACATCGTTGCTCTTGTGCGGGGTGGATAAGGTGCTGGGCTCGGGTTTCATGGTTCTCCTGGGTGAGTGCTTTCACCATTGCGATAACGTTGTGCGGCGAGTGCGATGCTCGGCGATATCTTATAGCGCCTAACCTGCAAAGGTACAGCGGGGTATTTTTAAATTCTTGCACGAAGGTACGTGTCAAATTGTAGTATTACAGGCTGTGAAAGAGGGTGCATGAGTTATGCTTATTGGTATGACTAAAGTATCTAAGTCTGTCACTAAGGCTGTTATTCCGGCGGCTGGTCTGGGGACCAGGTTCTTGCCCGCAACGAAGGCGACTCCTAAGGAAATGCTTCCGGTCGTTGATCGCCCCGCAATTCAGTACGTGGTAGAAGAGGCAATCCGCGCCGGCCTGAACGATGTTCTTATGATTACCGGCCGTAACAAGCGTGCGCTTGAAGACCATTTTGACCGTGTTCCGGTCCTAGAAAGTCAGCTGGCCGAGCAGGGTAAAGACGCCCTTCTGAAAGCTGTTGAAGCAACGAATGAGTTGGGTGAACTGCACTATGTGCGCCAGGGCGACCCTAAAGGTCTGGGCCATGCAGTTTTGCGCGGCAAGGTACATGTGGGGGATGAGCCCTTCGCGGTTCTGCTGGGCGATGACCTGATCGACGAAAAAGAGGATTTGCTCTCGCAGATGGTCGAGGTTCAGCAGGCTACCGGCGGCTCCGTGATCGCGCTTATGGAGGTTCCCCGCGAGTCTATCTCCGCCTACGGTGCCGCTGCTATCGAGGCGGTTGAAGGCCAGGACGGCTACGTGAAGGTCACCGGTCTTGTTGAGAAGCCCGCCCCCGAGGAAGCACCCTCCAACTATGCGGTGATTGGTCGCTACGTGCTCAGCTCGAAGGTATTCGAGGTGCTGGAAAACACGGCTCCGGGCCGCGGCAACGAAATTCAGCTGACCGATGCACTGCAGACTTTGGCAGTCGGCACCGGCGAAGGTGAGGGCGTATACGGTGTGGTCTTCAAGGGGCGCCGCTTCGATACGGGGGATAAGCTCTCGTATCTGAAGGCAAACGTTATTCTTGCTTCCGAACGCGAAGATCTCGGCCCTGAACTTCGTGAATGGCTGAAAGAATTTGCCGATAAGAACTGCTAATCACTCTTTGCATAATCTCTAGTCCTATCAGGGGCGATAGTTCGGTTTTATGACCTGCTGTCGCCCCTGATTCATTTACGTAATGTTCGACTGTGTTCGATAGTATTTATACATGCACGGGAAATGTGCTGAGCGCATATTTTCTAGAAGAGCCCTGAATAATCCAGGTTTCTTTGGTATATTTTCGCACGGTATACGTAGATGAATGCGAACACTGTCCTGTACTAGGTAAGATGAAAAGTCCTAGGTTTTATAAATGTTAGCTTGAAGGGATAGATACACATGACGATTTTGAGCACGTCGGGTGTTCTCGTAGTTTTAGCGGTCGTCATGCTGTTGTGGTTTATACCGCGAAATATGCGTCGTGCATCCGCCGCAGACACCCCCGAACAGACGGTTGTAAACCCGCATTCCATGACTGATGATGTTCTGACTTCGCATTCCATTCTTTTTTCTGAGGAGTCCGCAGTGCCCGGTTCTGACCCCAAGAAATCCAACGCCGCGAGCGGAAACGTACCCCCGCTCAGTGAAGAAGAGACGAGCGCCGCGCTCTCCGATCTGCGCGAAGCCTCGCCGGTCGAACCTTTTACCAGCCCTGTGCCCGTTTTAGAACAGAAACCTTGGTTGCCGGAACGCCTGCATCGCTTAGGAACCCTGCGCCTGACCCTGCTCGGTATCGGCGCGCTGGTGGCACTTATTCTGATTTTCTCGCTGATTCTCTCCCTCATGGGGTGGCTGCCGTGGAGCGCCCCCACGGTTTCCTTCGTGGCGCTCGCGGGGATCGGCGGTGCCCTCTACTACCTGGGGCAGCCCAAGGATGGGCACGAAGAACCTGATGCGGTGTATCCCGAAACCTCCGGGCATAATGCGCTGCCCATCGAGGATGAGGCTGCCGAAGAGGAATTCGTCCAGGATGAGGCACACGAGTTAGACGCCGAGGAACCAGAAGAAACCTCACCGAGTCGTTCTTCCAAGGCCAGCAGGTGGGGCTCGCTACGCTGGAACTCGGGGCGCGCATCCCGCAAATCTACGCTGGAGGAAGAGTCTTCAGAACAGGGTGTTCCCGCAGACCATGCGCCACAGATCGGTGCCGATGAATTCGCACCAGAGCCTCACGAGCTGAGCGAAGAGCCGGTGCATGAGGAATACGTCGAATACGCTGAATCGTACTCAGCTGAGGACGCGCAGCAGCACTTTTCTGGTACTTCGCACGCCCGCAGGCTTCCGGCGCAGCTGCACCCTAAGTATTCTCCGCAGCAGGCCCCCGAACCTGTCCTGTACGACGATGACCAGGGTGCAGGTCACGAAGCTTCATACGAGCAAGCTCCTTCCGAGCATGCGTTTTTAGCATCGGCAGAGGAGGCTCCCGCACAGGATGTTTTTGTGCAGCCGAAGAACCTGCACCGCGTGCCCGCACCTCAGCCCGAGGCGCAGCGGCACGAAACCCGTTTTGTCGGGTCTTCATCTGCTCAGGGGCAGACCCCGCGCCGTCCGGCACGCATTCCGGGAACGCATCTGCGCCCGCTGGAACGCACGAGTGAACTTTTCGATCAGGAAGTTCAGACCACTCCAACCGGGCAAATTCCGGTGACTCCCGCACCCGGAAATACTGCGGATGCTCCACAACGTGACGGTGCTGTGCCTAGGAACGGATTCTTAGAATCGGCTCCTGCGAATACAAACCAGACTCAGGGTCATTCCGCGCCCTCCGGTATGAGCAATACTTCTGCTCAGGATGCGGCGTTCGGCCCCGGCATGCAGGATCGCGCGGATGACTCTGCACGTTCCGCACCGTATCGTGGTGCAGCGCAAAATCCGTATGCTGCGCCAGCTCAGGGCTATGGTACGCACCAAGGGCAGCGTGTGGGGCAACATCAGGGTATGCAGCAAAACCAAAACACAGGCCAGAACCGGCAGGCGGCTCAGACAGTCTTAGGACAGCAGAGTCTCGGCGAGCAGCAGGGATACGGTCAGCGCAGCTTTGCACCGCAAAACCAGAAGCATCAGACCTCCACAGCTCAGCATGCGAGCGCCCAGAATTTCGGGCCTGGATTTGCGCCTTCGCGCTCTGTAGCGGAGGAGAAGAATCTTCCTCCTGCAGGGTTCACCCCGCAGGGAGCTATCCGCCCCATGAACCAGGAACCTCCGCGGTCGCAGCGTCCGATGGGAACCCCCACAGGCTCAGGTGCACAGAATTCACGCTTCCAGCAAGGACCGGCGACCGGTTCTGTTCCGGTAGGAGGCGGGTCTGGGTTTACGAATACGAGCCAATTCGATGTTCCGGTTCCGCTTGATCTCGACGATTCTGAGTTCGAGCCTCTCGATATTATTCCGGTCGTGGATGAACCCGGCGAGCGTT
>ERZ773004.1492-NODE-1492-length-11396-cov-35.091614_pt1 | contig 11396 bp, 9 predicted proteins | sample MGYA00580667_ERZ773004 | MGnify/ENA primary metagenome ERZ773004 (study PRJEB29015, sample SAMEA2737963) | human oral metagenome | biome: human oral; feature: human-associated habitat; material: dental | place: China | collected 2123 ... | reverse complement strand
ATAGAGGTCTTTCAACCTCTCCAACATCCTATGTACCATTTGATGAGAATGCTATTCTCACAGGTGATATGACAGTTTACATCTATTTTGACAACGATGCTGATCAAAGAGCGAATACAGTCACGGCCCTTGATAATGCCATTACAAGAGCACAAGGTAAGATTAATGCAAAGAACTTAACGATCGCTGATGAGGCTAAACTTCAGGATGCAATCAATAGAGCAAATGTAATTCTTGCTCAGACATCACCAAGAAAGGCTTCGACTCCTGAGTTACAGGCCATTCTTGATGAGATCAACCGCTACATAGGTGCTCGTCCAATCATCAGTGGTGGTGGCTCAGGCGGCTCAGGCGGCTCAGGCGGAGCCGGCGGACTCCAGCGGACTCAGCCGGCTCAGGCGGCGCTGGTGGCCGACGGCGCCCAGGCCTCGCCCCGGGCGATGAGCGCCAGTCCCGCGCCCTCGCCCTCGGGGCTGACGTCCACGACGACCTCCTGGCCGTCGAGGACCTCCCCGCCCAGGATCATGCGGGCCAGCCGGTCGCCGATCTCGCGCTGGACCAGGCGGCGCAGCGGGCGCGCCCCGTAGGCGGGGTCGTAGCCCTCGTCCGCCAGCCAGGCGCGGGCGGCGTCGGTGACGGTGAGCGTGAGCCGGTGGTCGGCCAGGCGCTGCTGCATCCTGGCCAGCTGGATCTCCACGATCCGGCCCAGCTCCTCCTTGGTCAGGGCGTCGAAGACGAGGGTGTCGTCCAGGCGGTTGAGGAACTCGGGCTTGAAGGCCGCGCGCACCTGGGCCATGACCTCCTTGCGCTTCTCCTCCGGGCTGAGCAGCGGGTCGATGAGGAACTGGCTGCCCAGGTTGGAGGTGAGCACGAGGATGACGTTGCGGAAGTCCACGGTCCGCCCCTGCCCGTCGGTCAGGCGCCCGTCGTCGAGCACCTGGAGCAGGATGTCGAAGACCTCCGGGTGGGCCTTCTCGACCTCGTCGAGCAGGACCACCGAGTAGGGCCTGCGGCGCACCGCCTCGGTGAGCTGGCCGCCCTCCTCGTAGCCGACGTAGCCGGGGGGCGCGCCCACGAGGCGGGCCACCGCGTGCTTCTCGGAGTACTCGGACATGTCGATGCGCACCATGGCGCGCTCGTCGTCGAACAGGAAGTCCGCCAGCGCCTTGGCCAGCTCGGTCTTGCCCACGCCCGTGGGCCCCAGGAACAGGAAGGAGCCGGTGGGGCGGTCGGGGTCGGCCACCCCGGCGCGCGAGCGGCGCACGGCGTCGGCCACGGCGGCCACCGCGGCCCTCTGGCCGATGAGGCGCTCGCCGATGACCCGCTCCATCTGGAGCAGCTTGTCCTGCTCCCCGGCCAGGAGCTTGCCCACGGGGATCCCGGTCCAGGACTCCACGACCTCGGCGATCTCCACGGGGCCGACCTTCTCGGCGATCATCGGCTCGGCCGCGGCGCGCTCGACCCCGTCGGGCCCCACGATGCTCGCGGCCGCCCTCTCGCCGGCCTCGGCGTCGCGGATCTGCTTCTCCAGGGCGGGCATCTCGCCGTAGCGCAGGCGCCCGGCCTCCTCGAAGCTGCCCTCGCGCTCGGCCAGGTCGGCCCTGGTGCGCAGCTCGTCGAGGGCGGCGCGCAGCTCGCCGACCCGGTTGTGCCCGGCCTTCTCCGCCTCCCAGCGGGCGCCCAGCGCGGCCAGGCGCTCGGAGGCGTCGGCCAGCTCGGCGCGCAGGCGCTCCAGGCGCTCGACGGCGGCCCGGTCGACGGAGGCGGAGTCGGCCCCGCCCTCCTCCTCGATGGACTCGGCCAGGTAGGCCTCCTCCATGCGCATGCGGTCCACCCGGCGGCGCAGCTCGTCGATCTCGACGGGGCTGGAGTCCAGCTCCATGCGCAGGCGCGAGGCCGCCTCGTCGATGAGGTCGATGGCCTTGTCGGGCAGCTGGCGGGCGGTGATGTAGCGGTCGGACAGGGTGGCGGCCGCCACCAGGGCGCCGTCGGAGATGGTCACCTGGTGGTGGGCCTCGTACTTGGGGGCGATGCCGCGCAGAATGGCGACGGTGTCCGCCACGGAGGGCTCGCCGACGAAGACCTGCTGGAAGCGGCGCTCCAGGGCGGGGTCCTTCTCGATGCGCTCGCGGTACTCGTCCAGGGTGGTGGCGCCCACCATGCGCAGCTCGCCGCGGGCGAGCATGGGCTTGAGCATATTGCCGGCGTCCATGGCGCCCTCGGAGCCGCCGCCCGCGCCGACGACGGTGTGCAGCTCGTCGATGAAGGTGATGACCTCGCCGTCGGAGTCCTTGATCTCCTTGAGGACGGCCTTGAGGCGCTCCTCGAACTCGCCGCGGTACTTGGCGCCGGCCACCATCCCGGACAGGTCCAGGGCGATCAGGCGCTTGCCGCGCAGGGAGTCGGGCACGTCGCCGGCGACGACGCGCTGGGCCAGGCCCTCGACGACGGCGGTCTTGCCCACGCCGGGCTCGCCGATGAGGACGGGGTTGTTCTTGGTGCGACGGCTCAGGACCTGCACGACGCGGCGGATCTCGGAGTCGCGGCCGATGACCGGGTCGAGCTTGCCCTCCCGGGCGGCCTCGGTCAGGTCGGTGCCGTACTTCTCGAGGGTCTTGTAGGTGCCCTCGGGGTTGGCGGAGGTGACGCGGGAGGAGCCGCGGACCTGGGGCAGGGCCTCGACGAGGGCCTGCGGGGTGGCGCCGGCGTCGGCCAGGACGCGGGCCACGGTGGCGGCGGAGCCGGAGGCGTCGCCCCTGGCCAGGCCGATGAGCAGGTGCTCGGTGGAGATGTACTCGTCGTCCAGCTCCTTGGCCGCCGCGCCGGCGGCCTCCAGGGCGGCCAGCAGGGCGCGCGAGGGCTGGGGCTGGGTCACCGAGGAGCCCGAGGATGCGGGCAGCTGAGTGAGCATGCGGCGCGCGGAGGCGCCCACGGCCTGACGGGCCGCGGCGTCGGGGCAGACGGCGGCCAGCAGTCCGGCGGCGACGCCGTCGGGCTGGGCCAGGAGCTCGACGAGCAGGTGCGCGGGCTCGATCTGGGGGTTGCCGGCCGCGGCGGCGGCCTGCATGGCCCCGGAGATCGCCTCCTGCGACTTGGTGGTGTAGTTCGTGTCCATATGGACCTCCTTGACGTGTTCGTGACGACCGGGTCCGGCGCGGGGCCCGGGTGTCTCCGTGGAATCCAACCCCGACAGAGTTGAGTCTATTCCGCTCAACTTTACCGAAGGCTCTGTGACCCGAACCACGCACCCCTTGACGAACTCGGCTCCGAGGCGGACCATATCGACTATCGATGCATCGATCATCGATATGCTCACCGGCGCCCCGCCCCGACGAGGAGGATCGTCATGGCACGCAGTCGAGGACCCGCCGCGGACCAGGCCCCCGGAGCGAGCGAGCGCGCTCGCACGAGTGCGGACACCGGGCCCCCGGACTCCCCCGACCCGGGCGGCGCGGAGGAGGGCGGGGCCCGCCGCGATCCGCCGTGGTGGGACACGAACGACTTCGCCCTCATCGTCCTGGCCGCCGTCCCCGCACTGGGATTCATCGGCTACGGCCTCGCCCCGCTCCTGCGCACGCTGGCCACCATGGTCCGCACCGGGACCGTGCCCGCCCGGGTCGCGGACCTGCCGCTCGACGCCGTCGGCGCCGGGGCCGCGGGCATCCGGCCGCACGTGGACGGCGGCAGCGCCGAGCTCCTGGTCACGCTCACCGACGTCCCCGCCCTCTGGGTGGGGCTCCTCGTCATCGCCAACGCGATCGGCGTCGCGCTCGTCGTCGTCGCGCTCGCGGCCGTCGCGCGCCTGGCCCTGAGCGTCCACGGCCTGCGCCCCGCCACCTGGCCGCAGGTGGTGCACCGCTCGCGGGTCATGCGCTGGACGATCACCGCGGCCTTCGTCTGGTTCTGGTTCGTCCAGCACGATCCCCTCGCCCGGGTCCTCGAACGGTCCGCGCAGGGCTCCGAGCTGCTCGACCGCCTGCCCGAGGGCGCCGACATCCTCCTGCAGGGCTCGTTCGGCTTCGGCCCCTTCCTCACCGCCGCCCTGGCGACCTGGCTCGTCGACCTGCTCATCACGGCCCTCGACCGCTCCGCCCGCGCCGCCACGGCGCTGCGGATCGAGAACACCGAGCTGCGCAGTCAGACCGAGGGACTCGTATGACGCCCGGGCGGCACCCCGAGCTGGACGGGGGGACGCCGCCGCAGGATCCGGGGGCGCGGGTGGTCTGCCACCTCGACCGGCTCCTGGAGGCGCGCGCACTGACCCTCGTCGAGCTCTCCGAGCGCGCGGGCATCACCGCCGTCAACCTCTCGGTGCTCAAGAACGACCGCGCCAGGGCGATCCGCTTCTCCACCCTTATCGCCGTCTGCCAGGCCCTGGACTGCGGCGTCGGAGAACTCCTTGAGATCGTGCCGGACCCTCCTGCGCAATCGCGTTCTCCGCGACGGCGATCCGGGATAGGATGACGCCGTTCCTGTGATCCACGACTCGGTCGTCGGGCGCGCCACGGCGCCGGCGCCGCGAAAGAAGACATGATGCGCCGTCCCCGTTCCCCTCTCATCGCGGCACTACTGGGCGCCTGCCTCATCCTGGGCGCCTGCAACCAGGGCGGATCCACCGCATCCTCCGAGACCGAGCCCGCCCCGACCGCGCAGAACCAGACGAACAACGCCCCCGGGGTGAACATCCACCCCAGAACCGACAGCCCCGCCCCGCCCTCGCCGAGCACATCCCCCTCCACCCGCTCCACACCCACGCCCACGCCCTCCGCCCACTCCAAACCCTCCGCCACCCCGGCGCCGGCAGCCGATCCCCCGGCCGGTTACGCCAGCGTCAGCGCCCCCACGGTCGGAATCACCTTCGCCCTTCCAGCGGACTGGAGCACGTACAACACCTTCGACGACGCCGTGAACCAGGAGATCGCCGACCACGTGGGCACCGACGCCGCATCGGTGCAGAGGGCCACGGCGATCCTGGATCTCATGGCCCTGGCCCCGGGCCGCGATGACCAGGGCGTCATGGAGATCATGGACTGCACAATGCTGGCCCTTCCGCTGGACGGCACGTCCATCGAGGGCATCGTGCGCGACAGCGCCTCCCAGGGCGGCAGGACCGTGGAGACCTACACGTCCATGGAGTCGGCGACCAACGGCACCATTTACTACGGCATCCTCGTCTCCTCCGACACCGATGCGAAGATCGCCCTCGTCTACCTGCCGAACTCGAGCGGCAGTTATGCGACCACCCACATCTACGCCTCGTCGACCGAGCGGATCCAAGAACTGCTCTCGGTCATCGCCACCACCCTGCGCTGACCCGCACCCGCGTTCTCCGCGATAGCGATCCGGGATAGGATGACGCCGTTCCTGTGATCCACGACTCGGTCGTCGGGCGCGCCACGGCGCCGGCGCCGCGAAAGAAGACATGATGCGCCGTCCCCGTTCCCCTCTCATCGCGGCACTACTGGGCGCCTGCCTCATCCTGGGCGCCTGCAACCAGGGCGGATCCACCGCATCCTCCGAGACCGAGCCCGCCCCGACCGCGCAGAACCAGACGAACAACGCCCCCGGGGTGAACATCCACCCCAGAACCGACAGCCCCGCCCCGCCCTCGCCGAGCACATCCCCCTCCACACCCACGCCGGCCGCCGTCCCAGCGGGCTACGCCAGCGTCAGCGCCCCCACGGCCGGAGTCACCTTCGCCGCCCCGGCGGACTGGCTGGTCGTCTCGGCCTCCGAGGTCCAGGCGGACGAGTCGAAACTGGAGGATCTCGCCGCCCAGCTCAATATGAGCGCCGATAGCCTGAGAACCATAATGTCCCCCGTGGACATCTACGTCCTCGACCAATCCGGAACCCAGGACTTCTCCAACAACATCAACGTCCTGTCCCAGACCTATTCGAGCGCGACCGTCACCGAGGACGCGATCACGGCGGGCATCAAGTCCATAGGCGCAACCCCGGAGCAGTTCTCCACCGAGAGCACGACGAACGGCGAAGCCCGCATCCTGACCTACACCTGGGATATGGACGGCCACACGCTCAAGGGGGCCGCCATGTATATTCCGGTCGCCGACGGGAAGTACGCGTCCGTCACCGTCACCACCCTGGACGCCGCCCTCACCGAGCAGATCGCCGACACCATTATCGCCACCGCGGCCTGACCCGGCGCGCAACCGGTTCGGCGGGTTCCAGCCGGCCCCGCCGCACGCCCGACGTCCTCACTCGGGATGCGGAGCGAGTCGTACCGCATCTGATAACGTTTCGGCATCAACGCACCCTGAGAAAGGAAAACCTATGACCCGATCACCGTTCTCCCGCTTGCGCGCGCTCGTCATCGCCTCCATCGTCTCCGTCGCCCTCCTCGCCTCGGGCTGCGCGCAGGGCGGCTCCAACGAGACGTCCACCAGCGCGGCACCCGCCACCCAGGCCGCCGGCGCCGCCTCCAACAAGCCCTCCGCCGAGCCCGCCTCGGCGAAGCCGGAGCCCACCGGCCCCGTCACGGACTGGACCACCGTCACCGCCGAAGCCAGCGGCCTCAGCTTCTCCGCGCCGGCGGACTGGAAGGTCATCAAGGCCTCCGAGCTCCAGGCGGACGACTCGAAGCTGGAGGAGATCGCCAGTGAGACCGGCATGAGCGCCGACACGCTGAAGACCGCGATGTCCACCGCGGACATCTACATCCTCGACCAGTCCGGAACCCAGGATTTCTCCAACAACATCAACGTCCTGTCCCGGACTTATTCGAGCGCGACCGTCACCGAGGACGCGATGACAACGGGCATCAAGTCCATAGGCGCAACCCCGGGGCAGTTCTCCACCGAGAGCACGGCGAACGGCGACGCCCGCATCCTGACCTACACCTGGGACCTGGGCGGCCAGACCCTCCAGGGAGCCGCCATGTACGTCCCGAACACCGAGGGGAAGTACGCGTCCGTCACCATCACCACCCTGGACGCCGCCCTCACCGGGCAGATCGCCGACACCATTATCGCCACCGCATCCTGATCCGGTGCGGCGGAACCGGTGCGGCGGGCTCCGGCGGCCCCACCGCGCGCCCGACCTCCTCACTCGGGATGCGGAGCGGATCGTACCGAGTCTGATAACGTTTCGGCATCAACGCACCCTGAGAAAGGAAAACCTGTGACCCGATCACCGTTCTCCCGCTTGCGCGCGCTCGCCGTCGCCTCCGTCGTCTCCCTCGCCCTCCTCGCTTCGGGCTGCGCGCAGGGCGGCTCCAACGAGGCGTCCACCGGCGGGGCATCCGCCCCCGCCACCCAGGCCGCCGGCGCCGCCTCCGGCAAGCCCTCCGGCGGACCCGCCTCGGCGAAGCCGGAGCCCACCGGCCCCGTCACGGACTGGACCACCGTCACCGCCGAAGCCAGCGGCCTCAGCTTCTCCGCGCCGGCGGACTGGAAGGTCATCAAGGCCTCCGAGCTCCAGGCGGACGACTCGAAGCTGGAGGAGATCGCCAGTGAGACCGGCATGAGCGCCGACACGCTGAAGACCGCGATGTCCACCGCGGACATCTACATCCTCGAGCAGTCCGGGGCCCAGGGCTTCTCCAACAACATCAACGTCCTGTCCCAGACCTACCCCGCGAACACGACCGTCACCGAGGATGCACTCGCAGCGGGCGTCAAGTCCATAGGCGCCACGCCGGGGCAGTTCTCCACCGAGAGCACGACGAACGGCGACGCCTACGTCCTGACCTACACCTGGGACATGGGCGGTCAGACCCTCGAGGGGGCCGCCATGTACATCCCGAACGCCGATGGGAAGTACGTGTCCATCACCATCACCACCCTGGACACCGCCCTCACCGGGCAGATCGTCAGCAAGATCATCGCCACCGCGGCCTGACCTCCCGCGCGTGCGCGCCGCCGACTACCCGCCGTCGTCCGATCGTGCCATGATTCCCCCAGGCCGACGCCGACCGGCGCCGCGCACCCCGACGAGAGGAGACGACATGGGACTTGGTGACCTGAAGAGCAAGGCCAGCGAGGCTCTCAGCTCCGACAAGGTGGAGCAGGTCTCCGACCAGGCCCTCGACCGGGTCGCGAAGACCGCCAAGAAGGTGACCGGCGGCAAGTTCGACGAGAAGATCGATTCCGCTCGCGACGCCGCCGACGCCAAGATCGGCAACGCCTGAGCCGCAGAGCCACCCCATCGCGGTCTTGAGATCGCAGGACGGACCCCCGCACCATCCGGGTGCGGGGGTCCCTGCGCCCGCGGGGCGGCGCCCGACGGCCCGCGCACGTATGATCCACTGGCCCCATGAGCACCGATGCCCTCAGCCCGAGCCCCGGGTCCGACGCCGATCCCGCCGGAGCCGGAGGACACCCCGACGCCGCCGGAGCCGACGACCCGCGGCCCCCGCGGACCGACCCCGACCTGCCGCCGGTCCCCGCCTGGCTCGACGAGATCGAGGGCGCCGAGGCCCTGGCCTGGGTCGAGGCCCGCAACGCCGAGACCCTGAGCGCCTACCGCGGCGGCGAACGCTTCGAGTCGATGAGGGAGTCGATCGAGCAGATCCTCGACTCCCCCGACAAGATCCCCAGCGCCGCCCTGGCCGCCGGCCGCCTCTACAACTTCTGGACCAATGCCGACCACCCGCGCGGCCTGTGGCGGCGCACCACCTGGGACTCCTACCGCGACGGCGCCCCCGACGCCGTCGCCGACCCCGGGACGGGGGCGGTCTCTAAGTCCACGCAGTGGGAGGTCCTGCTCGACCTCGACGCCCTCGGGGCGGCGGAGGGCGTGCCCTGGGTGTGGCACGGCGCCTCCGTGCTGCGCACCGGACCGCTGGCGGGCCGCCGCGCCCTGATCGACCTGTCCGACGGCGGCTCGGACACCGACGTCACCCGGGAATTCGACCTCGACGCCCTCTCCTTCATCGACCCGGCCGACGGCGGCTTCCGCCGCGAGCCCTCCAAGGGCTCCGCCGCCTGGGCCGACGACGAGGGCGGGACGATCCTCATGACGGCCGACTGGGGGCCGGACTCCCTCACCGCCTCCGGATACCCCCGCCAGGTCCGCCGCGTCCGCCGGGGCCAGGACCCCGCCGAGGCCGAGATCGTCCTGTCCGTCCCCGAGACCTCGATCGGCGTCTTCGCCTACCGCGACCGCTGGGGCCGCGCCTGGGTGGGCGAGCATCCCGACTTCTACACCGAGAAGCTCTGGCTCCTGCCCCACGACGCCGCCGGGCTGAGCGCCTCGCAGTCCGAGGCGCTGCTCGCCCGCCGGGGCACCACCGCCGCCCCGGGGGCCGTTCGCGTGCCCGTCCCCGTCTCCGCGCAGACCGTCCCCGCCCGCGATCGCCTCCTGATCCGGCTGCGCGAGCCCTGGGAGGAGGCCGGGACGACCCACCCCGCCGGCGCCCTGCTGACCGCCCGCCTGGGGGACTTCCTGCGCGGATCGGCCCGCCCGGAGACCCTCTTCACCCCCACGGCCTCCGCCTGCCTGGAGGACTTCACCGTCACCGAGCACCACATCGTGCTCACCGAGCTCGACGACTGCGTCGCCTCCCTGGAGGTCCTCACCCTGCCACCGCCGACCGGAGGCCCCTGGGCGCGCCGCCGCCTCGACCTGTCGGCCCTGGCCGGGGAGGGCGCCGGGACGCGCACCGGATCGTCGGGCACCGATCCGGCGCCGCGGGCACCGGGGGCGCCCGCGCCGTCGGACGAGAGCCTGCTGCGGCCGGGCCGCGCCCTGCTGGCCGTGGCCGCCGCCGCCGTCGACCCGCGCGGGGACGACCGCCTGTGGCTGACCGTCTCCTCCTTCACCCGGCCCACCACCCTGGCCCTGGGCGAGCTCGACGCCGACGGCTCCCTCGGACGCGTCGAGGTGCTGCGGCGGGCCCCCGAGCGCTTCGACGCCGAGGGCGTCGTCGTCACTCAGCGCGCGGCCGTCTCCGAGGACGGCACGCGCGTGCCCTACTTCCAGGTCGGCCGGCCGTCCGCCGGTCCGGCGGCCACCATGCTCTACGGCTACGGCGGCTTCGAGGTGTCCCTGGGAGTCGACTACCTGCCGGTCGTGGGCAAGGCCTGGCTCGAGCGCGGCGGCACCTTCGTGGTGGCCAATATCCGCGGCGGCGGGGAGTACGGGCCCGACTGGCACCGGGCGGGCCTGAGGGGGAACCGCCACCGGGTCTACGAGGACTTCGCCGCCGTGGCCCGCGCCCTCATCGAGCGGGGCGTGACGACGCCGGCGCAGCTGGCCGTCCACGGCGGATCCAACGGCGGGCTTCTGGTGGGCAATATGCTCATCCGCCACCCCCAGCTCGTGGGCGCCGTCATCTGCGAGGTCCCGCTGCTCGACATGAGCCGCTACACCCGCCTGCTCGCCGGCGCCTCCTGGCAGGCCGAGTACGGCGACCCGGACGACCCGGCCCAGTGGGAGTTCATCCGGACCTTCTCGCCCTTCCACCTGCTCGAGCCCGGGCGCGACTACCCGCCGGTGCTCTTCGTCACCTCCACCCGCGACGACCGCGTCCACCCGGCGCACGCGCGGACCATGGCTCACCGCATGGCGGCCCTGGGGCAGGACGTCACCTACTTCGAGAACTCCGAGGGCGGGCACGGGCGGGCCTCGACCAACGCCCAGCGCGCCCTCATGAGCGCCCTCGTCCACGAGTTCGCCTGGCGCCGCCTGACACCGGGCCGTCCGGACTGAGGCGCCGGCCCCGTTTCCGTCCGCTACGCTTCCCCACTCTTTGCTACGCTCCCTTTTCTCGTACAGTGAAGGGTCAAAGGGCGTAGCGGACGAAAAGGGGCGTAGCAGACGCCGCTCGCCGCGCCTCAGTCGCGCCGCAGGACGCGCGCCAGGCCCACGACGCTGACGACCAGCCCCGCGATCCCCGAGCCGAGCGCCGCCCGGATCATGAGGGAGGCGAGCGGGAGCCGATCCATCCGCATGGCGGGTCCCACGACGACCGCGGTGCCGGGCGGGCAGGAGACGGTGTAGCTGCCGGTGACCGGGGGCGTGAAGGAGACGTAGGGCAGGCCCGCGCCCGCCGGCTGCTCGGTCGGCACCGCCTGGCCGGAGGAATCGGTGACGGAGCACTCCGACAGCGGGGCGTCCGCATCCAAGGAGTACAGCGCCGAGGCGGCGCCCGCGTCCAGGTAGACCTCGCCGGACTCGGTGAGCACCGCCCCGGCGACCGAGGAGCCGTTGAACACGAGGACCAGCGCCCCGCCCAGCAGGACCAGTGGCACGACGATGAGCAGGATCAGCCCGGTCACCAGTGTGCGCCGGCCGCGTCGGCGCCGCCGGACCTCGGCAACCGTCCCGCCGCCGAACCCGCCCGGACTCCGGGGGTCGACCGGGGAGAACGGACCGCCCCCGTCGCGAGGGCCGCGCCCGGGCGGGGATGCGCCGCCGGATCGGGGGTGCGCGCCG
>ERZ773004.1490-NODE-1490-length-11403-cov-2.328869_pt1 | contig 11403 bp, 7 predicted proteins | sample MGYA00580667_ERZ773004 | MGnify/ENA primary metagenome ERZ773004 (study PRJEB29015, sample SAMEA2737963) | human oral metagenome | biome: human oral; feature: human-associated habitat; material: dental | place: China | collected 2123 ... | reverse complement strand
GACCACCTCGTGGGCCACGTGTTCCAGCACGGCGTGCATCTGCTGCGCCAGCGCCGGCACGAAGCGCTGGTGGCGGTCAAGCGTGCGCGCCATCCGGGCGGCCAGCTGCGGGTTGCTGCGGTCCAGCCGCAGCACCTCGTCACGCCACAGCGTATAGCCTTCACCATCGGGATGGTGGAACTCGGCCAGGTTGTCGGCAAAGAAGGTGTAGAGCAGGGCGCGCACCTTGTTGGGGTTCTGGCTGTTCCATCCCGGGTGCTGCATCAGCTGGCGCACCCGTGCCAGCGTGGGCTGGTGCGTGCCGTGCATGCGGGCCTGCACGGCAAACCACTTGTCCAGCACGTGGGTCTCGTTCCGGTAGATGTCCTCGAAGCGCGCCAGTGCCCAGTCGGCATCCTCCGGGTCACATTGCACCAAGGCCTGCAGCGCGCCCAGCCGGTCGGTCAGGTTGTTGGCGCCCTCGAACTGAGCGCGTGCCTGGTGTGCCGCGCCTTCGGCGCCCACCAGGGTGAGCAGTTGCAGTGCCGTGTTGGCCAGGGCGCGCTGCCCCACCTCGGGGACGGCCAGCGAATAGTCGGCTCGCCAGTGCTGGCGGGCCACCACGTCCTGCAGGTAGGGCACCAGCGGCTGGACCAGGGTGCGCAGCGCTGCCAGGCGTCGGGTGCGCAGCAGGGACGGATCCAGCGGCTCCAGCTGTTCGGCCAGCCGCTTCTCTTCGGGCAGCATCAGGAACTGCTGGCGCAGCCCGTCATCCAGCCGCGCATCCGGCAGGGTGGCGGCCAGTGCGTCGCTCAGCGCTTTCAGCGTCGCTTGGGCATCGCCCTGGCGGATGGCCTGCAGCAGGGCACGTTCGGCCAGCTGCTGGCCGGCTTCCCAGCGGTTGAAGAGGTTGTCGTCGTGGCGCAGCAGGAAGGCCAGGTCCTCGTCGCTGTAGGGGTGATCCACCACCACCGGCGCCGAGAAATCCCGCAGCAGCGACAGCATCGGTCCCCGAGCGTCGGCGCTTTCCACGCCCTCGAAGACGAAGTCCTGCTGCGGGGCTGTCAGCTCCAGCAGACGGCGCTGCTGCACCTGGCCGCTGTCGCGGGCAAGCAGTGCCACGTCCACCGGGATGTGCAGCGCCCGTTCGCCGGCCGGTATCGCATGGCCCTCGGCATCCGGCAGCAGCTGTGTCAGCGACATCACCAGCCGCTTGTTCGCGGCATCGTATTGGCTGCGTACCTGCAGCCGGGGCGTGCCGGCGGTGGCATACCAGCGCAGGAACTGCCCCAGGTCGCGCCCGTTGGCATCGGCCATGGCGGCCACGAAGGCCTCGCAGGTCACGGCCTGGCCGTCATGGCGCTCGAAATAGAGGTCCATGCCGCGCCGGAAGCCGTCCACGCCCAGCAGCGTCTGCAGCATGCGGATGACTTCCGCACCTTTCTCGTAGACGGTGGCGGTGTAGAAGTTGTCGATGGCCTGATAGCTGTCCGGGCGGATGGGGTGGCGCATCGGGCCGGCGTCTTCGGTGAACTGCACCTGACGCAGCACCCGCACGTTGCCCATGCGCTGCACGGCCCGCACGCTGCCAGCGGCCTGGGCATCCACGCCGGCGGCCATCTGGTCGGCGGTGAACTCCTGGTCGCGGAACACCGTCAGCCCTTCCTTCAGCGTCAGCTGGAACCAGTCGCGGCAGGTGACGCGGTTGCCCGTCCAGTTGTGGAAGTATTCGTGACCGATGACGGAGCGGATGCCGTGGTAGTCTTCGTCGGTCGCGGTGTCGGTGTCGGCGAGGACGAAGCGGGTGTTGAAGATGTTGAGCGATTTGTTTTCCATCGCGCCCATGTTGAAGTCGCTGATGGCAACGATGTTGAATTGTTTGAGGTCGTAGCAGAGGCCGAAGCGTTCTTCGTCCCAGTGGATGGCGTCTATCAGCGATTGCATCGCGAAGTCGGTCTGGTTGATATAGGCCGGTTCGGTGTAGATGTTGAGGCTGATTTTTTTGCCTTTGGGCGTGGTGATGCGGCGGCTGATGTGGGAAAGATTGCCGGCGACGAGGGCGAAGAGGTAGCTCGGTTTGGGGTGCGGGTCGTACCACTGCGCGTAGTAGCGGCCGCCGGGCAGTTCGCCCTGGCCGTCCGGGTCGCCGTTGGAGAGCAGCACCGGGCAGGTGTTTTGGTCGGCTTCGATGCGCACGCGGTAGGTGGCGAGCACGTCCGGGCGGTCGAGGGTCGGCGTGATGCGGCGGAAGCCTTCGGCTTCGCATTGGGTGCAGTAGATGCCGTTGGAGCGGTAGAGGCCGGAGAGTTCTTTGTTGTCGTCCGGCTTCAGCCGCACCACGGTGTGCAGGGTGAAGTCGTCGGCGACGTTTTTCAGCAGCAGCCGCTCGCCGTCGTAGTCGTATTGTCCGGCGGTGAGCGCTGTGCCGTCGATTTCTATCACGTCGAAGGCGAGGTGTTCGGCATTGAGCGCGAGGTGTTTGTCCTGCGGCAGTTCCCAGCCGTTTTCGTCGTGACTGGGCTGGCAGCGCACGATCTTTTGGACGTGGCTGACCAGTACTTCGCCGTTGTTTTGCAGGTCAAATTTGAGTTCGTGGTGTTTGACCGTGAAGGCTGGCGGGCGGTAGTCCGCCAGCCGGGTGGTTTTCAGTGCCGTCATCTCGCTCCGTCCGTGATGGGTGGGGTTAGTGGGTCTGGTTTTTGCTCGTCTGCGCTTCCACGACGGCGATGGCCGCCATGTTGATGATGCGGCGCGTGGTCGCGTTGTTGGACAGCACGTGTACCGGCGCGTCCACGCCAATCAGCATCGGCCCGATCATGGTGGCGTCGGTCGCCGCTTTCAGCAGGTTGAGGCTGATGTTGCCCGCGTCGATGTTCGGCATGATGAGCAGGTTCGCCATACCTTGCAGGCGGTTGTCGGGGAAGGCTTCCTGACGCAGTTGTTCAATCAGCGCGCAGTCGGCCTTCATTTCGCCTTCAATTTCAAGGTCGGGGCGGCGCGCACGGATTTGCGCCAGCGCATCGCGCATATGGCGTGCGCTCGGCAGGTAGGCGCGGGTGCCGAAGTTGGAGGCGGAGAGCAGCGCGATTTTCGGGGTGATGCCGAACATTTCCATCATCTTCACCGCGTGCAGGGTGATGGCGGTGAGTTCGTCAGCGTTCGGGTTTTCATGCACCTGGGTGTCGGTGATGAATATCGGGCCTTTCGGTGTCAGCATCAGGCTGAGCGCGGCCGGTTGGCTCATGTCGTCGTGGAGGCCGAAGACACCGCAGACGCGCCGCAGGTGGCGTTCGTAGCGGCCAATGACGCCGCAGAGCATGGTGTCAGCGTAGCCCAGTTTGACCAGCATTGCGGCGAGGGTGGTCGGGCGGGTGTTCATCTGTACCCGCGCTTCCGCCGGGTCGATGCCTTCACGCGCGCGCAGTTCGTGGTATTTGCGCCAGCATTCTTCGTAATGCGGGTTGTTCATCGGCTCGATGAGCTGCACGTCGCGGTCCAGGTCAAGCTGCATATGGTTTTCGGCGAGGCGCTCCTCGATGCGTTTGCGGCGGCCAATCAGAATCGGTTTGGCGATGTCTTCCTGCACGCAGGCGATGGCGGCGCGGATGACGCGCACGTCCTCGCCTTCGGCAAAGGCAACGCGCAGCGGGTTGGCACGGGCGCGATCCACAATCGGCTTCATCGCAAAACCGCTCTTGTTGAAGAGCAGCGCCAGTTTTTCCTGATATTCCGCCAGATTTTCCAGCGGGCGGCGGGCGACGCCGCTTTCCATCGCCGCCTTGGCGACCGCGACCGGAATCGTCGAAATCAGGCGCGGGTCAAACGGTTTCGGGATGACATAATCCTTGCCATAAACCAGCGCCTGCCCGCCATAAGCGGCCATCACTTCTTCACCAGCGGGGGATTTGGCGAGGTCGGCGATGGCATAAACCGCCGCCATTTTCATCGCTTCGTTAATCGTGGTCGCGCCGACGTCCAGCGCGCCACGGAAGAGATAGGGGAAGCAGAGGACGTTATTGACCTGGTTCGGGTAATCGGAACGGCCAGTGGCGACGATGGCGTCATCACGCACCGCGTGCACTTCTTCCGGCATGATTTCCGGCACCGGGTTGGCGAGCGCCAGCACCAGCGGTTTCGCTGCCATCGTTTTAATCATCTCGCCGGTAAGCAGCCCCGCCTGCGACACACCGAGGAACACATCCGCGCCAGCGAGCGCTTCGGCGAGACTGCGCGCCTCGGTCTTGGCGACAAACTCCGCCTTGCGCCCGTCGAGCTTGCCGGGGCGGCCTTCATAAATCGGCCCCTTGGAATCGCAGACGATGATGTTTTCCTTCTTCACGCCGAGATTGACGAACATATCCAGGCACGCCATCCCCGCCGCGCCCGCACCGGACGCAACAACACGCACCTTGCCAATGTCCTTATCCTGCAAGCGCAGCGCGTTAATCAGCGCGGCAGAGGCGATAATCGCGGTGCCGTGCTGGTCGTCGTGGAAAACCGGGATGTTCATCCGCTCCTTCAGGCGGTTTTCAATTTCAAAACACTCCGGCGCCTTGATGTCTTCGAGGTTGATGCCGCCAAACGTCGGCTCCAGCGCGGCGACCGCCTCGATGAACTTCTCCGGGTCGGCCTGGTTTACTTCAATATCAAAGACATCAATCCCGGCGAATTTTTTGAAGAGCACGCCCTTGCCTTCCATGACGGGTTTACCGGCGAGCGCGCCGATATTGCCAAGCCCCAGCACGGCAGAGCCGTTGGAAATCACCGCAACCAGATTGGCGCGGGAGGTGAGGTAATCGGCTTGCAGCGGGTCGGCTTCAATCGCCTGACAGGCATAGGCAACCCCCGGAGAGTAAGCGAGCGACAAATCGCGCTGGTTATCCAGCGCCTTGGTCGGGGTGACGGAAACCTTGCCTGCGGTCGGAAAGCTGTGATAACGCAGGGCTTCTTCTTTCAAAGAATCGCTCATGTTGAAATCTCCAAAGGGTTACGAAAAAGTCGCGTCAGTTTAACAGAAAGCCACAAACACGGGTGTCGGTTTTTGCCGCGCGACCGGCGGAGATTTCAGTGCTGGCGCCGCAGCACCGTCCGCAGCGCCAGCATCAACACGAACCCGGCGGACTGGCAGAGGACGATGCTGGCGCCAGTCGAGGCGTCCAGATGGTAGCTTAAGAGGACGCCGCCGCAGGTGGCCGCCACCGACAGTATTACCGCGACAATGAGGGTATGGTGGAAGCGTTTGGTCACAAGCTGCGCGCTGACGCCGGGGGCGATGAGCATGGCAACGACAAGGATGACGCCGACCGCCTGCATCGCGCCGATGGCGGTCAGCGTCAGCATGACGAGCAGGCTGGTGCGCAGCACGGGGACGTTCAGCCCGGCGAGGCGGGCTTGGGCTTCGTCGAAGGTGTAGAGCAGGTAGTCGCGCCATTTGACGGCAAGCACGGCGAGCACGGCGGCGCAGATGGCGATGACTTGCCAGCGCTGGCCGGGCGTCATGCCGAGCAGGTTGCCAAAGAGGATGTGGGTGAGGTGCTGGTCGGTACCGCTTTTTTGGTAGAGGAGGAAGCCTGCGGCAAAGAGGGTGGCGAAGGTGATGCCGAGCAGGGTGTCGCTTTTCAGGGTGCTGCGTTCTTCGAGCCAGCCGGTGACGAGGGTACAGGTGAGGCCTGCGGCGAAGGCGCCGAGGATGAGCGGCAGGCCGAGGCTGTCGGCGATGACGATGCCGGGAAGGACGGCGTGCGAGATGGCGTCGCCCATCAGCGCCCAGCCTTTGTGGACGATGTAGCAGGAGAGCAGGGCGCAGGTGACGGCGAGCAGCAGGGCGATGGCGAGCGCCTGTTGCATGAAGGGGTATTGCAGGGCGGCGGTGAGGATGTTCATGGGGCGTGGTGATGGCGCAGGGCGGCGAGGTGTTGCAGGCGGCGGACGGTGAAGACGGCGAGGAAGAGGCCGCCTTGCAGGACGACGATGACCGCGCCGGTGATGCTGTCGAGGTAGTAGCTGGCGTAGGTGCCGATGACGGCGGTACTGACGCCGATGATAAAGGCGGTAATCAGCACTTTGCCGAAGCTGCGGCAGAGGAGGAAGGCGGTCGCGCCGGGGGTAATCAGCAGGGCGATGACCAGTATCGCGCCGACGGTTTGCAGGGCGGCGACGACGGCAGCGCTGACCAGCAGGAAGAATGTCCAGCGCAGGCGGGCGACGGGGAGACCTGCGGTAACAGACTGGATTTCATCGAAAAAGTAGAGCATCAGGTCGCGCCATTTGGCGGCGAGGATGGCGAGCGAGACGGCGCAGATGGCGAGCATTTGCCAGAGGTCGTGGTCGTCGATGCCGAGGATGTTACCGTAGATGACCGCTTGTAGATTGATGCCGGTCGGATAGAGCGAAATGATGAAGAGGCCTGCGGCGAAAAAGGTGGTGAAGACGAGGCCGATGATGGCGTCTTGCCGCAGCATCGGCAGGCGCTTCAGCACGAGCATCGCGCTAGCTGCGAGGATGCCGGTGGTAAACGCGCCGAGGGCGTAGGGCAGTTTCCACAGGTAGGCGAGCGCGACGCCGGGGACGACCGCGTGCGAGAGCGCGTCTCCTATCAGCGACCAGCCCTTGAGCATGAGATAGACCGAGAGCAGGGCGCAGACACCGCCGACCGCCGCCGCGCTAATCAGCGCCTTGACCATGAAACCATATTGCAGGGGTTCGAGCAGGGCGGTCATGGCTGGCTGCTCCTGTCGCCGACGAAAACGGCGGGGTGTTCGTCGTCGCTGACGATGCGCACTTGCGGCGCGACTTCGCCGAGGCCGATGTTTTTCAGCACGCTGCCGAAGGCGCGCTCCAGATTATCAACGGTGTAGATTTCATGAATGTCGCCGTGGGCGATGAGTTCGCGGTTAATCAGCACCACTTCGTTGCAATACTGCGGCACCGCGCCGAGGTTGTGGGTAGAGACCAGAATCAGATAGCCCTCGTCGCGCAGGGTTTTCAACAGCTCCATTACCGCAAATTCCGTCTTCGCATCGACCCCGGTAAACGGTTCATCAAGCAGGATAATGCGGCTTTGCTGGGCGAGGGCGCGGGCGAGGAACACCCGCTTTTTCTGCCCGCCGGAAAGCGCGCCGATTTGCCGCCCGGCGAGGTCGCTGATACCGAGACGCTCCATCGCGGCGGCAACCGCCTCGCGGTCGGGCGCGCGCGGGCGGCGCAGCATCCCCATGTGACCATAACGCCCCAACATGACGACATCTTTCACCAAAATCGGGAAATGCCAGTCGATATTCTCGCTTTGCGGCACATAGGCAATGCCGTTCTGCCGCATCGCCTGCGCCACCGGCAGGCCATTGACGCGCACTGCGCCGGTTTGCGGGCGGATGATGCCCATGATGGTGTTGAACAGCGTCGATTTGCCGGAGCCATTCACGCCGACAAGGGCGCAAACGGTGCGCCCTTGCAGGGAAAAACTGACATCGCGGATAGCCTGATGGCCGTTCGGATAGGTCACGCTGACATGCTCGACCGCGAGCGAAATCGCCTCAGTGCTGGAAGCCATTGATCACCGTGTCGGTCGTGACTTTGAGCAAATCCAGATACGTCGGCACCGGGCCGTCGGCGGCAGAAAGCGAATCCACATAAAGCACGCCGCCGTATTTCGCGCCAGACTCCTTCGCCACCTGCTTAGCCGGTTTGTCGGAAATCGTGCTTTCGCTGAAAACGACCGGAATCTTGTTGGCGCGCACCGTCTCAATCAAGGCGCTCACCTGCTGCGGCGTGCCTTGCTGCTCGGCATTAATCGGCCACAAATAGGCTTCCTTGAAACCCAAATCGCGGGCGAGATAACTGAACGCGCCCTCGCTCGAAACCAGCCAGCGCTGCTCCGGCGGGATTTTTGCCACTTTCTCCTTCAACTTCGCGTCCATCGCTTCCAGCTTGGCGAGATAGGCGGCGGCGTTCTTGTGATAATTCTCCGCGTGCGCCGGGTCATGCTTGGCGAGCGCTGCCTCGATATTTTTCACATAAATCTTGGCGTTCGCGACGGACATCCAGGCGTGCGGATTCGGCTTGCCATCGTACTCGCCGCCGTGAATGGACATCGGCTCGACGCCTTCGGTAACGACCACGGACGGCACATCCTTCACATTGGCGAAGAAACGCTCAAACCAACGCTCCAGATTGAGCCCGTTCCAGAGCACCAAATCGGCCTGCTGCGCCTTGACCAAATCCTGCGGCGTCGGCTCATAATCGTGGATTTCCGCGCCGGGCTTGGTGATGGAGAGTACCGTGGCGTCATCACCGGCGACATTCTGCGCCATATCGGCGATAACGGTGAACGTCGTCACCACCGTGAACGGCTTGCCGTCTGCCGCGAATAGCGGCGAAGCGACACAAAAAAGCAGGGAAAAGAGCAGATTTTTCATGATTTACCTCAAAATGTGTGTGAAAGGGTTGGCGGGATCCCGGAGCGCATCATACGCCGACGGTTTTCGGCTTTCAAATGAGAATGTCTGTTATTTGCGTAAAATACTGTATCGCAGAAAATTATCCTTGCAGACTGATTCCACGCGGAAATTCCCGCCAATCGGCGCGCTCCGCGCGCAAGTCATTGCAGAGAAGGACGCGGGCGCGTTCCAGTTGCCCGTCGCCACACAAAAACACATCCAGCGCGGCAAAACCATGCTCCGGCCAGGTGTGAATGCTGAGATGCGACTCGGCGAGCAGCAGCACGCCGGTGACGCCCATGCCGTCGCCAAAATGATGAAAATGCGCGGCGAGCGTGGTCGCGCCTGCGGCATCGGCCGCGCGCTGGAGCAATGCCTGCAACGCGACGACATCGGCGAGCAGGGCGGCATCGCAGCCGTAGAGGTCAAGCAGGGCGTGATTGCCGGGGGCGTAGGTCATGGCGGTACTTCAGCCTTCGCCGTCGTCTTCACCCCGTTTCGGTGCAGGGGCGAAGTAGCTGACCAGCAGCAGCAGTACGCCGACGCCGATGAAGGAGACGATGCGGGCGATGCCGTTGCTGTCGCCCAGCTCCACCACGAACAGTTTGACGATGACCACGCCCATCAGCGCCGCGCCTGCCGTCCACAGGCGGCGTTGTTGGCGCTTGTGGCCGCTCACCATCAGCGCGATTGCGCCCAGCGCCCAGGTGAGGCTGAGGCTCGCCTGTACGCCGAACGAGGCGAGCAGGTCGTGCGCGCGCCAGGGCACGCCGAGGTAGTGGTGCCAGATGCGCAGGATGTCGAGGCTGACGATAATCCAGCCCAGCACCGCCAGCGGCAGTGCGCGCGGCAGGGTGGCCGTCCACGCGGCGAGGTCGCTTTGCCGCCACCAGCGCCACAGCAGCCACAGCGCGGCGAGGCTGATAATTTCCAGCGGGTTGGCAAAGGGCAGGTACGGCAACGGCGGGCTGCCACCGCTGTGGTGCAGGTTGTAGTACGCCAGCGTCAGCAGGATGGCCGCCACCAGCGGCAACGCGGCGCTGCCGTGGTAGGTGTCGCGGTAGCGGTTCGTCCACACTTGCAGCGCGGGCAGGGTCGGCAGGGTGAGTGCCAGCAGCGGCGCGGTCAAGAGTGCGGGCAGCAACCACAGGCTGTCTGCGCCGAAGATGGCGCTGGCGGCGACGCTGGCGAAGCGCATCAGGTTCAACGTATGCAGGTTGTAGCCGAGCGCGTGCAGCCACGGGCGCAGTTGGATGACGGACGGATGCGGGTCGCGTTCGCTGTGGTGCAGGGTGAGGGCGTGCAGCGCCAGCGCGGCGATGTTCACCAGCAGCCATTCGCCGGGGGCGGCGCCGGCGTGGCCGTAGTATCCGCTGAGGTAGAGGATGAGCGGGTAGAGCGGCAGCCAGATGAGGGCGAAGCGGCCGGCATCGCGCCAGTCGAAGCGGCTGAGTCCGTGCAGCAGCGCGGCGGTGATGAGCAGCGCCCACACCGCACTGCTGGCAGGAAAGAGGACTGCCAGCCAGGGCTCAAGGGCATAGACGAGTTTGACGCTGCCAAAGAGGAGGAGCGGGGTCGCGGCGAGATAGTGCTGCGGCTCGTAGCGGCGCTGGCGGTCGTGCAGCCAGGCGGTGGCGAGCATGGCGAGGGCGACGGCGGCGAGGCTGGCCGGGTGGCGGTCGGCGAGGAGGGTGGCGAGGAAGCTCGCGGCGAGGGTCAGGTAGATGACGGGGACGGCGAAGACGCGCGTCGCCGGGTGCGGTTCGTCGTGCGCGCCGGTGCAGTAGGCGTACTGGATAAGGGCGAGGAAGAAGGCGCTGATGGCGACCAGCGGTGCCGCCCATTCGTTGGGCAGGGCGAGCAGCGGCAGGGCGACGGCGGCGGCGTAGGCGGCGATAGCGCTGCCGCGCTGGCCGATGAGCTCCCACAGCGGCACCGGTTCGCGCGCTGTCCGCCACCAGCCGAGAATGTTGGCGCTGCCGCAGGCGGCGATGAGGAGGGCGATGCCAAGCGAGCCTTGCAGCAGCGTTTCGCCGTAAGGGGTAAGGCGGTAGCGGGTAAAGAGGATGACTAGCACGGCGGCGGCGAGTGCCAGCGCGGCCTGACGCGCGATGTCGTTGCCGAGACGCAGGCCGAGGTAGTAGGCGGCGCTGGTTTCCACCAACCAGACGGTGGCCGCCCATGCGCTGGGGAGGATGAGCAGCGGCAGCGCGAGGGCAATCAGCAGGGTGCCAAGAAAGACCGCGCCGAGCAGGTTGCGCTCCCACTCTGCGCGGTCGTCGTCGCCCTGCTTCGCGGCGATGAGGAGGATGGCGATGCCGCTCGCCGCCGTGATTAGCGTCGCGCTGAGCGAGCCGTGCAGGACGATGGCGGCGTCCGGGTCGAGGCGGTAATGCGCGAGCAGGGCGAGTACGGCGGCGGATTGCAGCACCAGCGCGCCGAGGCGGCTGATGGGGTTGGCATGGCGCGTCGCCAGAATGTACACCAGCGCCGCTTGCAGGCTCCAGCTGCTGGCCGTCCAGCGACCATTGAAGGCGAGCGGGATGGCGAGCAGGACAAACAGCGCGGCGAGCAGCAGGCAGGCCTCACGCAGCGGGCGCAATTCCGCCAGCGGGCGGGCAAGCTGGGCGACACCGCCGTACCATGCGGCGAAAGCGAGCGCCGACCACGCCGCGCCGTAGGGCAGATGGGCGGCGATGCCGTATTGCAGGCCATAGCAGCCGAGGGCGGTCGCGCATTATGCATACAGTGGTTTTTGAAAATGACCCAGAAAAAGCTCAGCATTTTTTGGCAGGTCAGGAATATCAAACCCACAGCATGGGAGCTGCTAAGGTCTATCAGGTTCAGGAAGTTATCTCAGGTTTGCCATTAGAAGTTGAGGATTATCAGGGAGTACGGATTTTTTACGGGCTGCAATCCAATGACTACAAAACGGCCCCTGACTGGGCTGAAAAGATGCTTGAGATGGAGCTGGCTGTCTGCAACCAAT
>ERZ773004.1488-NODE-1488-length-11426-cov-106.610764_pt1 | contig 11426 bp, 9 predicted proteins | sample MGYA00580667_ERZ773004 | MGnify/ENA primary metagenome ERZ773004 (study PRJEB29015, sample SAMEA2737963) | human oral metagenome | biome: human oral; feature: human-associated habitat; material: dental | place: China | collected 2123 ... | reverse complement strand
AGGCGGCGCCGCGGGCCCGGGAGTCGGCCCACATGCGGCGCTCCAGCCAGCCGGCCCAGCGCCCGAACCAGGCCACCGGGTGGCGGGCGTCCGGCGGGTCGGGGACGAGACGGTCGGCGACGACGCCGGCGACCAGCCCCAGCCCCCGGCCCGGACCGCCGAGCGGCGGGGGGAGTTCTCGACGCATCCGCCCGGTCATGGCCGCCACGCTCCGGTTAGGCTGCCGGCATGAGGCGTGGGCGTGTGGAGTTCGCACTGGTGCGGCACGGCGAGTCCGAGGGCAATCTCGGCGGACGCGTGCTCGGCGGGCAGCTGGGGCCCGACCTCACGGCCCGCGGCCGGACCCAGGCGCGTGCGGCGGCGCGGGAGCTCGCCGACTGGGGAGCCGACGCCCTGTGGAGCTCCGACATGGTGCGCGCCCGTCGGACAGCCGAGCAGATCGCCCTGCGGACGGGGCTGCCGGTGAGGACGACGGGGCTGCTGCGCGAGCAGAACCACGGGCGCTTCGACGGCGCCGAGCCCGGGACGCTCGTCGCCGAGAAGACACCGCCGGGCCTGGACGTCACGGAGGTGCGTTGGGGCGGAGGGGAGTCGATCGTCGACGTGTACGCGAGGCTGCGCGTCTTCTGCGAGCAGATCGCCGCGGGGGCCGCCGAGCGCGTCATCGTGGTAGGCCACTCCGACATGGGCTGCTGCTTCACCTCGATGCTCGCCGGCCTCGACCACCGCCGGGTGCGCTGGAACCGCCTGCACCACGGCCAGGTGGCCTATCTGAGCTGGGTGCCCGGGCAGCAGGCGCTGCCCGTCTGAGAGGGCCGGCGGCCGCCCGCCCGGGGGCGGGACCGACGGGGGCGCGGGCCGCCTGCGCAGGGCGCCCGCGCATCGGGTGCGATCGTCGATCACCGGGCCGTCCTTCGCACAGCGGGGTCGGGAGGAACGGCTCGGGCCGCTCTCCTCGACCGGGAGTCGATTGCCGCCGCGTTCAGGCGACCGGGCTCGGGGCCCGGGGGCCCCATCACCGTTGCGGGACAGCGCCGGATTCGCACCGGCTTCGCTGGGAACGCGGCATCAGCCGTCGCCGGCTGACCAGACAGACCTTAGTACACCGCGGGCGGGCCACAAGGGCCCGGTCATCCGAGCGGTGCCGGCGGTCTGCGGGCCGTCCCGGGTTGCTCAGGCGCGCTCGGTGGTGACGCCCAGGTCGCGCAGGAAGTTCGAGGCCCACTCCTCGATGTCGTGCGTGAAGACCTGCTTGCGCATCGCCCGCATGCGGCGTGCGTGGTTGGCGAGGTCGTCGCCGCTGGCGCGCAGCAGCTGGTTCTTCATGCCGTTGAGGTCGTAGGGGTTGACGAGATAGGCCTGCTTGAGCTGGATGGCCGCGCCCGCGAACTCGCTGAGCACGAGGGCCCCGGCGTCGGAGTCGTGCGCGGCGATGTACTCCTTGGCCACGAGGTTCATGCCGTCGCGCAGCGGGGTGACGACGGCGACGTCGGCCGCGCGGTACATGGCGGCGAGGGTCGTCTTCGGGTAGCTGGAGTGGCGGTACTCGATGGGGCTGCGGCCGATGCGTCCCACTGAGGAGTTGATGCGCCCGACCATCTCGTCCAGCTGGGAGCGCAGCGCCTTGTACTGCGCGACTTTCTCGCGGGTCGGCGTGGCCACCTGGAGGTAGACGTTGCGCTCGGGGTCGAGCTGGCCGGAGGTGAACAGCTCGCCGAAGGCGCGCACCCTCCGGCGCAGGCCCTTGGTGTAGTCGAGCCGGTCGACGCCGAGGAAGATGTGCTCGGGGTCGCCCAGGTCGGCGCGCAGCTGGGCCGCCTCCTCGCGCACCTGCGGGCTGCGCGACAGGTTGAGCATCTCCTGCGCGTCGATGGAGATCGGGTAGTCGCGGGCGATGACCATGCGCCCGTCGGGCAGGTGGATCTCGCCGCGGCGCGGCCGCCCGCTCGTGATCATGCGGGACAGGCTCGTGAAGTTGTGGGCGGAGTTGGCCTCCTGGAAGCCGATGAGGTCGGCGCCGAGCAGGCCCTGGATCACCTGGGCGCGCCAGGGGAGCTGCCGGAACAGCTCGGACGGCGGGAACGGGATGTGGAGGAAGAAGCCGATGCGCAGGTCGGGGCGCATCTCGCGCAGCAGCTCGGGGACGTTCTGCAGCTGGTAGTCCTGGACCCACACGGTGGCGCCGGGGGCGGCCACCTCGGCGGCCGCGGCGGCGAAGCGCTCGTTGACCCGCATGTACGACTCCCACCACTCGCGGTGGTACTCGGGGTGCGCGACGCAGTCGTGGTAGAGCGGCCAGAAGGTGGTGTTCGACATGCCCTCGTAGTACTCGGCGACCTCCTCGGCGCTCAGCGGCACGGGGTGGACGCCGAAACCGTCGAAGGCGAAGGGCTCGATGGTCTCGTCGGCCGAGCCACCCCAGCCCACCCAGGTGCCGCCGTGCTCCTTCATGACGGGGATGAGGGCGGTCACGAGGCCGCCGGGGGAGGCCGCCCAGCCCTGCGAGCCGTCGTCGTTCGTCCGGCGGTCGACCGGCAGGCGGTTGGCGACGACGACGAACCGGGCGTCACCCCGAACCCCCATGTCGGCCGGACCCGCCGTGGCCGGAGCCGGGGCGCTGCTCACAGGGCTGCTCGTCGGGCCGATTGTCATTGCGAAGACCTCCCTGGCTTCAACCGCTTGGGCCCAGGATACAAGTCCCTCGCCAGATCCCGTTCCCCCGAAGCCCGGACGGACCGGCCGGCGGCGCGTCGGCGCCCTCTCTGGCACAGTGGTGCCATGAGCGCTCAGCAGTTCCCGAATCCCCTTGTTCAGCCTCGGACCGACTGGGCGCGGCGAACTCGGGCGGAGATTCTCGCCTCACCAGGGCGTTCGGTGCTCTGCCTCGACTTCGACGGCACGCTCGCTCCGATCGTCGAGCATCCCGAGGACGCCCGGCCGCTTCCGGCCGCACTGGACGCCGTCGACGCGCTGGCCGCCCGGCTCGGCTGCATCGCCGTCGTCACCGGCCGTCCCGTGCGCACGGTCCTGGAGCTGGGCGGCCTCGACCGCCTCACGAATGCGCGGGGGCTGCGCGTCTACGGCCAGTACGGCGCCGAGCGCTGGGACGGCGCGAGCGGCCGGGTCGTCGCGCCGGATCGGCCGGCGAGCATCGGACAGGCCGTCGAGCGGATCGGCGCCCTCGTCGAGGGGGCGGCCGCCGCCGGCGAGCCGGTCGAGGGCGCGCGCCTGGAGGACAAGGGCCTCGCCGTGGGCGTTCACACCCGCTCGTGCGCCGATCCGGCCGCCGCCCTGGGGGCGCTCGAGCCGGGGCTGCGGGCCCTGGCCGACGAGCTGGGGCTCGTCGTCGAGCCCGGCCGCAACGTCGTCGAGCTGCGCTCCAGCGCCCTGACCAAGGGCGACGCGGTGCGCGGGCTCGTCGGCGAGTTCGAGCCGACGGCGCTGGCCTTCTGCGGCGACGACGCCGGCGACATCGCGGGCTTCGATGCGGTGCGCGCCTGGCGCGGCGAGGGTCGTCCTGGGGCGGTGGTGGTCTCGGGCTCGGTCGAGGTACCCGTCCTGGCCGAGCGGGCCGACGTGCTGTGCGCCGGGCCGGCCGGGATCGCCGCCTGGCTCGGTTCCCTGGCCGACCGGCTGGCGGCCGGCGGACCGTCGTCGATCGGCTAGCCTGTGAACCGCCCGGCCGGGCAGGGGGCGTTAGCTCAGCAGGTCAGAGCAGGGGACTCATAATCCCTGGGTCGTGGGTTCGAGCCCCACACGCCCCACCGCCGCGCGGTCGGTCCGTTCCACGTGCCGTGCCCGCCGGCTCGACCGTCCCCGTGGCGGCAGGTGCCGAGTGACAGCAGGTGCCGGCCGCCGGGGCGGCGTTCGGAGGCGGCCCTCCGGAGAGCGCCCGGCACCCCGGTTCGTCCCCTGAATCCTTCCGGGGCGCCGAGCGCTCCTTAACACGGGGCCCTCCACTGGGTCATGATGGGGCCCGACGATGCACGATCCGATCCCCGGCCGGCCGGTCCGCGGCGACGCCGCCGCGGGCGGCGTTCGGTCGGGGTCGGGATCCCGGGCACCGCCGCCCGGGCCGGATCCACCAGTACCAGGAGGCTCCGATGAGCAGTGGCACGTACGTCCTCGGCATCGACTTCGGCACCCTGTCCGGGCGCGCCGTCGTCGTGGACGCCGCGACCGGCGAACAGCTCGGCACCCACGTCACCGAGTACCCGCACGGTGTCATGGACACCGCTCTCACGGCGGGCGACGGCCGCTCGCTGCCGCCCGAGTTCGCGCTCCAGGACCCCCGCGACTACGTCGAGGTGCTGCGCCGGTCCGTCCCCGCGGCCGTCGGGACGGCCGGCGTCGAGGCGTCCGACATCGTCGGGATCGGCATCGACGCCACCTCGGCGACCGTGCTCCTCACCGACCGGCACGGCACGCCGCTGTGCGAGAAGCCCGGCTTCGAGAACGACATCCACGCCTACGTCAAGCTGTGGAAGCACCACGGCGCCCAGAACCAGGCCACGCGGCTGGTGAAGATCGCCGAGGCCCGCCGCGAGCCGTGGCTCGCCCGCTACGGCGGCGTGCTCTCCTCCGAACTGCTCCTGCCGAAGGTGCTCGAGGTCTTCGAGATGGCTCCGCAGACCTACGCCGCCGCCGACGTCGTTGTCGACCTCGTCGACTGGCTCACTTGGCGCCTGACGGGCACGCTCACGGCAGCCGCCGGCGACTCCGGATACAAACGGATGCTCCAGGACGGCTCGTACCCCTCACGCGAGTACCTCGAGGCGGTCCGACCCGGCTTCGGCTCCGTCTACGAGGACAGGATGGACTACCCGGTCATCCCGCTCGGCGGGCGGGTCGGCGGCCTCACGGCCGAGTTCGCCGAACTCATGGGCCTGCCCGAGGGCATCTCCGTGGCCGCCGGGAACATCGACGCCCATGTCGTCGTGGCCGGCGCCAACGCCGTCCGCCCGGGTCAGCTCACGGCGATCCTCGGCACCTCCTCCTGCTACGTCCTCAACGACCGGCAGTACCACGACTGCCCGGGCGTCTTCGGGATCGTCGACGGCGGCGCCGTCGACGGCTCATGGGGCTTCGAGGCGGGCCAGACGGCCGTCGGCGACATCTTCGCCTGGTTCGTCGACCACTGCGTGCCCGCCGAGTACGAGCGCGAGGCCGCCGCCCGGGGGCTGTCGGCGCACGAGCTCCTCGTCGAGAAGGCGAGCGGCCAGGAGATCGGCGAGCACGGCCTCGTCGCGCTCGACTGGCACAACGGCAACCGGTCGATCCTCGCCGACGCACGGCTGTCGGGCCTCGTCCTGGGCCAGACGCTCGCGACCCGCCCCGAGGACGTCTACCGGGCGCTGCTGGAGGCCACCGCCTTCGGCTGCCGCGTCATCATCGAGAACTTCGAGGAGCACGGCATCGGGGTCGACGAGATCGTCGCCGCCGGGGGCCTGCTGAGGAACACCACCTACATGCAGCTGCTGGCCGACATCACCCGCCGGCCCATCTCCCTCTCGCTCGCCGAGCAGACCGGCGCCCTCGGGGCGGCCGTCTTCGCCGCGGTGGCGGCTGGCGTCCACCCCGACGTGTTCGTCGCGGCCGACGCCATGGCCTCCGTCGAGCGCAACGCCTACGTGCCCCGCGAGACGGTCTCGGAGCAGTACGACGCCCTCTACGACATCTACAAGGAGCTGCACGACCTCTTCGGGCGCTACAACGGAGTCAGCCCGATGCACCGTCTCAAGGAGATCCGCGCCCGCATCTTCCGGGACCGCGCACCGGCCGGCGCATGAGAGCCGCCGCACACGATCGACCACCGCACACGACACGAGAACGACACAACGCGAAGGGACATCACTGACATGGCAAGGATCGCCGCACTGGGCTCGGGAGTCATGGCCACCGCCCTGTCCTTCCCCATCTCCGAGAACGGCCACGACGTCCGTCTCGTCGGGACCTTCCTGGACCGCGAGATCATCGACTCGATCCAGCGGACCGGGGTGCACCCCGACCTGGGGCTCAGGGTCAACGACGGCGTCCGCGCCTTCCAGCTCGAGGACGCCGACGAGGCCATCGCCGACGCCGACGTCGTCCTGTGCGGCGTGAACTCCTTCGGCATCGAGTGGGCCGGCGAGCAGCTGGCACGGCTCATGCGGCCCGGGCAGAAGCTCCTGTGCGTCACGAAGGGCATGCGCGCCGACGAGGACGGCACGCTGCACATCCTGCCCGACGTGCTGCGCTCCTACTTCGACCCCCGGTTGGCCGAGCAGGTCTCGTGGAACGCCGTCGTCGGCCCCTCCATCGCCGGCGAGGTGGCCGTCCATCACGACACCTGCGTCGTCTTCTGCGGCCAGGACAGGGCCGACCTCGAGCAGCTCGCGGGGCTCTTCCGCACCGCCCACTACCACGTGTGGACGTCCACGGACTTCGTCGGGCACGAGACCGGCGCGGCGACGAAGAACGTCTACGCCTTCGCCGCCGGCTTCGCGCAGGGGCTGCTGCGCAGGGCCGGCAAGCAGGACGACCGCTACGTCATGTACAATTACGGCGCCGCCGTCTTCGCCCAGGGGCAGAAGGAGCTGCGCTTCTTCATCGCGCTCATGGGGGGCGACCCCGAGACCGGCGACGGTCTGGGCGGGGTGGGCGACATGTTCGTCACCTCGATGGGCGGGCGCAATGTGCGGGCGGGCGCCTTCGTCGGCGAGGGCATCCCGTTCTCCGAGGTGCGGGAGCAGCGCATGAAGGGCGTGACCCTCGAGGGCGTCGCCGCCATCGGGGTCATCGGCGGGGCCCTCGGGCCGTTGACCGAGCGCGGGGTCATCGGGGCGGACGAGTATCCGCTGTGCCGCTTCCTCCACTCGGTGGTGGCCCGGGACGCGCCGCTGGAGATGCCCTGGGACGAGTTCTTCCGCGACCTGAGGTAGCCGCGGTCCCGGTGCCGCCCCCGCTCTCGGCCGCGGAGCGCGGAGGACACGGGGCAGTGACGAGGACGAGCGGGCGCGCTCAGGGGGCCCTTCGTGCACGGGTGCGACGGGTCCCTCGTGCTGCGCGCGGGTGTGAGCCTCAGACCGTGCGCCGGTAGAAATTGCCGTCGAGGTCCGTCCGCGCGCGCGGGTGCAAGATCGGCGACACGGCGATGCCGGGTGGGTGATAGAGGCCCTGGCCGGGCGCCGACGCGCCTGCGGTCCCGGTCTCGGGGCCGCAGGGACTGGCGCCGCCTGCGGTCCGGCTGCGCGTGCGGCCCGGCTGCGGGATCCCGCGGCGCTGGACACAACGTCGTCCCGTCCTCCTGCGCGCATGATCGGTGCCGTCGAGCCGAGTGTCCAGGCCGGGAACCGGGGCGATCCCCGTGCGTGCGCGCGGACGGATGGATCGACCTCGGCGCGTCGAGCAGGAGAACGGTGTGCCGCGCGGGGAGTTCGCGGCCGTCCGGTTCCAAGGATGATCACAGCTTCAGCCGGCCGTCCACAGCGAAGTCCCGGTCGCCCACAGCTTCCCCTAGGGGTAGAACGATAGGTTCCCCTAGGGGTAAAGGTGTACCCCCGGTCGTCTACTCGCCCGATCGCAGCGCCAAGCAGCACTAAGGAGTGTGCGCAATGACCGTCAACCAGGGGCCTCAGGACGGGAGCCAGACTCCCGGCAACGGAGATCATTCGGCCCAGCCCGGCGGTATTCCCCCTCAGCCCGGCGGGGTCCCCGCCTACGCCAACGCCTTCCCGGCGCAGGGCGGCGGGGTTCCGCCCTGCAACGGCGGGTATTCGGGTGGGGTTCCGCCGTACCCGCCTCAGCAGGGCGGTTTCCCTCCCCAGCCCCCGCAGAAGAGGCCCGTCTACAAGCGGGTGTGGTTCTGGATCGTCATCGCCGCCGTTGTTCTCGCGCTGATCGGGGCGTTCATGAACGGGCCGGGCTCGGGTTCGAGCAGTAGTGGTACGGTCACCGCCGGTTCGGGTTCCCAGCCCCGTGAGCAGGGCAGGAATGACATTCAGCCTCTGACGGTGGTGGACTCCAACTACTCCCTCTCCAGCGGGTATGTGAAGTACGTGCTTGAGATCCAGAACACCAACACTGACTACAAGGCGCTCTTCGCCCATGTCAACATCGTGGGCAAGACCACCGATGGCTCCATCCGGTTCTCGGACGACTGGACGATCGGTGACATCGAGCCGGGGACCACCACCTTCTGGGCGAGTCAGGCGGGCAACGGGGATTCACTGGAGACGGACACCGTCGAGATCACGGTGAGCGTTGACGACAGCGACTGGATCAAGAGCGATGGTGTGCCCGAGAACCTCTACACGATCACGAACACGACCGTGAACACCAACCCGTACGGCATGATCACCGCCACCGGGGAGATCACTCTCAATGAGGAGGGCGACACCTATCGCATGCCGATGATCGTCGTCGTGCTCAAGGATGCCGATGGCAAACTCGTCGGCGGGTTCGACGGATTCATCGACTCCGATTTGACCGTGGGTACGCAATCGACGTTCGAGGTCAATGATTTTGCGATGCATGCTGACTACGCCAGCTATGAGGTCTATGCCAATCCTTGGATGTGATCGGATGATTCCTCGTCCATCGTGCGGGAGTTGAGTGTCTCGTTGATCTTCGGGATCGGGTTCTGCGGACGTATTCGATCGCGCCTGCTGTGCCCATCTGCACTCCAGTGAACCAATGAGCAGTTCGTACGCCTCGCAGAACCCCGCCGTGCGCCTATGATGGGCCGGGCCCTGCGCCTCCAGCAGGCGATTCTCGCCTCACCGGGGCGTTCGGTGCTGTGCTTCGACTTCGACGGGGCGCCGGTGCCGATCGTTGAGCATCCCGGGGATGCCAGGCCGCATCCGGCGGCGCTGGCCGGGCTGGTCCGATGCGTCGCCGTCGTCACCGGCCACCCCGTGCGCACGGTGCTCGACCTGGGCGGATTCGGCAGCTTGGTGCACGCCGATTGATTGCGCTCATCTTCTGCGCTCATCCTCGGGCAGTACGGCGCGGAACGCTGGGACGGCGCCACTGGCCAGAGGTCGCCGTGTCGCTCGTGTCCGAAGCCCATGCTCGCGGCGAAGCGGCGTGTTCCGGCCCATCGACTGGTCGACGGGCCGGAACACGCGCTGAGCCGTCGATCGGCTAGCCTGTGAGCTGCCAAGCGGTGCTTGATAGGGAGCGTTGGCCAGCAGGTCAGAGCAGGAGACTCATAATTCCCTGGGGCATTGGTTCGAGCCCCAGGCGCCCCACCGCTGCGGACGACGCTCGAGATCTGGGGTACCCCAGTTGCTGTATGTGTGGCTCATTTCGTTCGATCTTGGCGCAGAGTGCCAGACCTTCATCATCAAGTCCAAGATCAGACACGGTATTTGTGTGCAGATCGATGGGACCATGGCAGGCGCGGTCGAATCGTAGGTGTGCAGAGTGCGGCCCCTGGGTTGGTCATCTATCCTGATTCTTGCCATCCACTGTGGTGCCCCTAGGGGAATAGTGTTATCCTTGCTCAAGGGCAAGTCTGTACTTCCCATCTTCACTGACCTCAACACGAAAAAGTGTTCACAAGGCGAAGCAGCCGAGGCGGAGGAGGTAGAGGTCGCTGTGATTGGTGAGACGACAGGGGTCGATGATGAACTGACGTTGATTTTGCATGCCACTGTTGCAACGGGTCTGTCAACTGGGGTTCTGGCGAATCAACCAATGCCGAAGACTTGTGGGATGGGTGGAATAGAACTCTCACGAGTGGGGAGCCTCCTGATTACTATTTTTCGTTTCGGGGATTCATGACGGGTGATGATCAAGAGATGGCCTGTGATATCACCAAACGGTGAGCGGGCTGATTTTAGCAGGGTCACGGATTTTGTGGGTGGTGCGTCGTGCACAACCCTTGGTGGTCAAGATCGACAGAGAATGAGCTTCGCCTCGCCATGATGAATCTCATCCCACGGGAAAGAAGCTCGTTCGCAATACTGGTAGGCGATGATGTGGTCAAGGATGGTGCGTCTGAATGAAGGAGGCTTATTCAAAACTTGAATGATATCAAATAAACTCTTGACTAGAAATCTCACGAAGTAGAGTCTTGTATAGGCTTCGAACTCATGAGATAAGTTGAAAGTCATGAACGAGTCTTGCTGTCAGATATGAATCTGATCAGGTCAATATTGAAATACAGCTTCGATTTCAATGGGTAAGTTGTCCTGAAGATCGTTCGGAGGCCCAATTCGATTGCAGGGGTCGCTAAACCATATGACCCCCGAGGCATGAGCCATCAGGAATTGAGTAGCAAAATGATAGATGAATACCCTGGTCCTCTCGTTCAATACGAGATGGTTTTCCCGGAACAACGTTTACTACTCGGAACGGGTGCAATAAGGCAATCCGGTTCTGGAGAAAAAGAAACTTCGGATAGTGACTGTACGCGTGTGACCAATATTCATTCAATAGAATGGGAACGGCACGTTGATGAAGCTGATAAGCTCGACTACATCGTGGCTGTGGGTAGCGGTGTCCTAGCTGGTCTTATTGATGTGTTCTACGCAGGAGAATTCTCTTTGGATCGAGCGAGTGAGTGGGGTCGGGACAAGATTGAGAAGGTTGTGATAGAGGTTGCCCGCGTCGAGGGTTACGCAGGAGACAATCTGAACGATGCTATCAAGACGCTTGAGAAGAAGCATCCGTTGGCCGCTGATGGCAACACCAATGACTTCGGCGGCGGGCTGCAGCATCACCTTCGCGACTTCTCTCACCACTTTAGCATCGGTGGGCTGTTCTTCTCGATACTTACGCAGTTCACCGGCTTGGTGGTGGGAACTGACAAGGCCGGGATGCTGCATGTCGTGTCCGTGCCGGAGTCGCACAAGATGTGCATCGGCAAGAATTTTCAGGAAAAAATCGTTTTTGGTGTCATCGGCTGGTTCTTCCACATGGTGAGCGACATGGCTGGTTCCAGTGGGTCTCTTATGGGGGGGACTGGTATACCGGGGCCGCTTGTGTCCTTCATGAAGGAACTCTCAGCGCTGCCGTTCTTCAAAAAATCGGGCGACGGTGACATGGGATTTCGTCTGTGGGTGACCAAGCTCTTTAACGGTACCCTGCTCGTAGACCGAGACGAGACCGGCAAGATCATCAAGGGCAGCGTTCAGAAGTTCGATCTGCGCACCGAGATAGGTATCCTCGGAGAGATTGACAGGCAGGTCCTACCCGTGCTCGTCAACCAGTGCGTCGTGCGAAGTTTCTACTTCTGTCGCAGGCTTGCACGCGAGGTAAATAGCCTCGGTCTACTCGGGATCAGTGACCTCGGGCGTATCGCGCCGGAGGACATACTGCCTTGGGGTACGCCGACCATGCGGCGCATGGTGACCGTTTCGAGCGGCGTCTTTGCTGGTGTGGACATTGAGGCTTATTCATAGGGTGTAGGTGAATATGATTCCGAGTATTGTTGTGATGGC
>ERZ773004.1487-NODE-1487-length-11431-cov-5.264680_pt1 | contig 11431 bp, 7 predicted proteins | sample MGYA00580667_ERZ773004 | MGnify/ENA primary metagenome ERZ773004 (study PRJEB29015, sample SAMEA2737963) | human oral metagenome | biome: human oral; feature: human-associated habitat; material: dental | place: China | collected 2123 ... | reverse complement strand
AGGTATAGCCTTATCTATCCTGAAGTTAATATAGACATCTCAGCATTTCGAACATATCCCAAACCCTCAAACTTGGCCTTCCGACTTGAATCTACTATCGGCCTTTACGGTACAGGCTTGATAGATGCCATCCCTGAAGAAGAGATTAAGAAGCAATACCAATTGGAGGCTAGTCATGGTGTTGAACTTAATCCCGCCATGTGGAACAAGGATAAGAACACTTGGGCCGGTGACCCCACGTTAGACAAGTCTAATGGTGCCTACTACAGGCTGGAAGATGGAACGATGAAAGTTAAACGATTTACTTATGCCATGACGCGCGCTTCGTTACAAGATGGGCCTGGTGCAAATGCGATGTGGAACATAACTAACGTAAGCCGTTCTGACAGGCCTTACCTTTACACCACTTCCGCTTGGGCCGAGGCCATGTCGAGGACGCAAAGCGTTATCGACGCGATAAAGCGAGATCCGAAGTCGCCTTATTATGCCGATGGTACGGAAGAGGGAATAAGGAAAGCCGTTAGGAACTTGTTGGACCCCAAAACTAACCAGTTTAACAACCCCTATCACAACTTTAAGCCCGACATGACCGACAACAACTTCTGGCAATATATGGTGTGGCACAGGGGACTAGCCGTTCCGCGTGCACGTGATCTGCATAACCCCGTGGTGCAAAGGGGTAAGCAGGTGTTCATGGCTATCGGCTGCGCACATTGCCATCGCCCACAATGGAAGACGGGAAATGACAATATGTGGCGACCTGCAGTGCTGGTTAGCCACAATCTAAGCTTGCCTAAGTATCCCAACCAGACTATTTATCCCTACACCGACCTTGTGCAACATCGACTGAAGATGAAGAACGACATTCATGGTTCTTGGTGTCGTACCACACCGCTGTGGGGTAGAGGACTCTCACGAGCCAACACGGGAGCCGAAGACCGCCTGCACGACTGCCGTGCACGCAATGAGATAGAGGCCATTATGTGGCATGCTTACAGTAAAGAGGGTGATGACTACAAGTCGGCGGAGCGGTTCTATCACCTCAAAAAGGCCGATAGGGACGCTGTGGTGAAGTTCCTTCGCTCGATATAACTCTCTAACACAACATTTCACACACCAACTCAATCAAGGTGCGGCCCCTGGATCTTGGCAACCCCGGGTGCTGCACCTATTATGTATAATATGTCAAAGCACAAACACATCATCATTTTCGTTTATTCGCTTCTCGTTGTTGTAATGGGTTACGCCACATTTTACGAAAGGCTCAGAGGCACGGCAGATGCCCATTCGGCAATTTATGGCTCGCAATGGTTCACGTTTCTATGGGCAATTTTGGCCGCAATGGGCACAGCTTACATCGTTCGTATCCGTATGCGCCGTTGGCATTTGCTCTTGCTTCACCTCTCATTCGTAGTGATATTATGTGGAGCATGGCTCACTAGAACTTTCGCTTTCACGGGTGCGATGCATCTCCGGCTTGGTGAGACCTCGAACACATTTCTTGTCCAGTCCGAAGACGGAGGCCAACACCAATTACCTTTTTGTGTGCGGCTAAACGCTTTCAAGGTAATTAACCATGAAGGCACAGAGGCTGCTGCCGACTACCACTCGTACATCACCCTATGGACCGACAACGACACATCGAAGGCTATTGTGGCTATGAACAAGATTAAGACTTTCCGCGGAGTACGCCTTTACCAAAGCACTTACGATAACGACCAAAAGGGATGTACGCTTGCTGTTAACAGCGACCCTTACGGTATTCCTGTTACTTACATGGGATATGTGCTGCTGTTTGTTTCTTTACTCTGGCTCCTGATTAATCCCAAGGGGACATTCAGGCAGGCTCTCCGCAATCCGCTTATCAACAAAGCCTTAGCCGTTGCGGCAGTTTTCATTGTCGCTCACCCTGTTTACAGCCAAACTTCACCGCACAGCTTTCCTAAACCTTTGGCCGAGAAGTTCGGAAGAGTTTACGTTAACTATAACAATCGTATCTGCCCCCTACAAACCTTGGCCATTGATTTCACCAAGAAACTGTATGGTAAAGCCAAGTATAGGGACTATTCTGCCGAACAAGTTCTGCTGGGGTTTGTGTTTTGGGGACGAGAATGGAGCAACGAGCCAATAATAAAAGTTAAGCATGGCGAGTTGAAGACGACCTTACAGCTGCCAGACTACTGCTCGGCCAATGACTTTTTCAAATTTGGCAACTCTTATCGACTAGCCCACTATGTTGAAGAATTCTACAAAGGAAACAATGACGCGTTTCACAAACAGGCGGGTGACATCGACGACCGGATACAACTTATCTTACAATTGCGACAGGGCAAGTTGCTGAGAGTGTTTCCATTTAGTGATGGGAAAGGTGGAGTCCGATGGTACGCACCGACCGACAGACTGCCGAACATGATAGACTCGCTTCACCAACGCTACATAGCCGAACTGTTTAACGTCCTGAACGCAGACCTAATGGTAGGCAATAATAAACACATAGAAGAACTTGTAACCGGATTGCGTAAGTTCCAAGCAATCAATGGAGGTTCCAGCATCCCCTCCTTGTTTCGAACAAGAGCCGAGCGAATATACAATGCCATACCTTTCACCACCGTTCTTTTTGTCTTCAACCTCACGCTGGGATTGTTCTTGTTGGCTTGGTTTGTTTACAGAATATCGCACAAGCAGCAGTTCTCCTCGTTGGAGGAGAGGGAAGAAGGTGGCAAGCGTGTTAATTCCTTTTCTTGCGGAGAACTGGTTCGCCGTCTGAGCCTTGGTTTCATGTGGCTTTCATTCATTGTCTTAACTGCTGTCCTCGCTATCCGGTGGATAATATCGGGCAATATACCCATGTCTAATGGATACGAAACCATGCTGGTTGTTGCCTGGTTCGTTCAGATTTTGGTAATAGTCATGCAACGCAAGGCCTCCATCGTATTGCTCTTTGGCTTTCTACTTAGTGGCTTTTTCCTGCTCGTAAGCCACATTGGGCAGATGAATCCTGCCATAACCCACATTATGCCCGTACTCAACAGCCCATTGTTAAGCCTGCATGTAAGTGTTATCATGATGAGCTACGCCCTTTTCTCGCTGACATTCATTTGCGGGGTAGGTGCCATCGTGCTGTACTTGGTGGGGAAACTATCTTCTATTCAATGGGCAAAGCAGCAGTCGCCTGGGGTGTATGTCAATCAGATTTCGGCATTAAGGGTACTTTCGCACATCTTTCTTTATCCGGGCCTCGTCACATTGTCTGTTGGGACATTTGTCGGGGCCGTATGGGCGAACATTAGCTGGGGGCAATATTGGAGTTGGGACCCTAAGGAGGTGTGGGCTCTTATCACCCTCATGGTGTATGCCGTTGCTGTTCACAACCGCTCGTTACCCTTCCTGAACAACGCCATGGCTTACCATGTGTACATGGTTGTTGCCTTTCTCACGGTGTTAATGACCTATTTGGGCGTAAACTTCTTTCTTGGTGGAATGCATAGTTATGCTTAAATTTTATAGAGAAACCAATTTGTAATACTTTAATAGGACAATATCGAGGAAATTTCTATTAAAAGTTGGGCGGCTGCCAAAAAAGAATTATCTTTGCACACGTTATCCTGAAAACAATCTTTTTACCTTAGAAGAGGACTGATACCTATTGAAGATCTGAAGCGATAGCCTGCGAAGGTCGTCGCTTTTTTGTACCTATGACGTTTGTGCAGTGCTGTATTTAGCCGTTCCTTTCGTTCCTCGAAAAGTGCGTTTTCCCACCATGACAAAGTCCGAACAAGCTCGACATTGTTCATTTGGCTTAACGAAAACGTTCTTTTCTCGTTCCAGGAAAAGTGCGTTTTCTCGCCATGACAATGTCCGAGCAAGCTCGACGTTGTTCATTTTGCTCAACGAAAAAGTTCTCTTTTAAGTTTTACTGTGTGGTGTTAAATGAAGTTACGCGTACGTTTAAAGCCCCTCGGTGTCGTTGTTTTCTTCCTCAATCTCTGTATTTCTCCCTTATACATGGCTTTTTCGTTGAGGCTTTTCTCTCCCTTTTGTTTGGCCTATTTTTTCGTAAGCAGTGTTCTTGTTTGCGTCTGGTGTGGCGATTTGCGATTGAAAAGTTTCCGTGTTCGCCAACAATTACTTATCTTTGTAGTTGGTTCTAACCACTCATCGTATTCCCAAACACATGAAGTTAGAGGGCTGGTCGATGTTTTATGCAGCAGTAGGCTGCGCTTGTAGGGACTTTTCCGTAAGTCTCGAACTTCGTTCTTACAACGTAAAGTACATTATGAAGTATGCAATTATAGCCGCAGGAGAAGGTTCGCGCCTTATGCAAGAAGGCGTGCAATTGCCCAAACCGCTGGTCAGAGTGGGGGGCGAACACCTTGTTGACAGGCTTATCAGAATATTCTTGGCCAACAAAGCCGACGAGATTGTGGTTATTTGTAACGAGCAAATGAACGACGTTGCTGCCCATTTGAGGGTTGTACAGCGCAATGGCTTGGCAGGAAAAAGCGTACCTTTGAGGCTCATCGTTAAGCGTACGCCCAGCTCTATGCACAGCCTTTACGAGTTAAGCCCTTATCTTCACGCCTCGCCTTTCGTCCTTACAACGGTAGACACCGTCTTTAAGGAAGACGAATTTGCCCTTTTCGTCAACTCGATGAACACGGCATTAGCGGCCGGCGACAACGGAATGATGGCTGTAACAGGCTTTGTCGACGACGAAAAGCCATTGTATGTGCAAACCAACAACCCACCATATATATCGGGCTTTTACGACGAACTTGCCCCCAACTGCCACTATATCTCGGCTGGTATCTATGGCTTAACCCCCCAATGCTTACCCGTGTTGAAGACTTGCATTGAGCGTGGAGAAAGCCGTATGCGCAATTTCCAGCGGGCATTGATTGCCAATGGTATGAAATTAAAGGCTTACGTAATGGGCAAAGTGTTGGACATCGACCACGTTTCAGACATCAACAAAGCAGAGAAGTTCCTTTATGAGCAGCGTAATTGCCATTTATAGAGACGTGCGTTTCTCGCCTAATTCGGTAGCGGCAGACCGTTCTATAATGGATGCAACGATAGACCGACTGGGTCAACACCAAGTGTTGGTCATCGCCGAACACGAACTTAGCGAACAACATCGTGCAGACTTGTTTCTATCTATGGGCCGACTTCCTCGCACAATACAGCTTTTGAAGGCGCGCGAGCAACAAGACCGCGCCTTGGTAATTAACAACGCTGCTGCGTTAGAACGCTTTTCGCGTCGCCACATTCTGCAAATGATGCAAGAAAACGGCATTCCCACTCCGCCCGAAACTGGCGAACACGGCTATTGGGTGAAGCGAGCAGATGCTGCTGCACAAACAAAAGCCGACGTGGTGTTTTGCTCGGACAAGGCAACGGCTGAGAAAACCAAGCGCAATTTCGCGCTGCGCGGAGTTAACGATGTGGTGGTTAGTGCCCATGTGGTGGGCGATCTCATTAAGTTTTACGGCGTTGGCGATAGTTTCTTTTGGTATTTCTATCCCACAGACAATGGTCATTCCAAGTTCGGCAACGAAAAACGCAACGGCATTGCCCAGCATTTCGGTTTCAATTTACACGAACTTAGGGCTGCGGCAACGCGTTTGGCAAGGCTAACAGGCATTGACGTGTATGGTGGCGACTGCATTGTAGACCGCGAGGGCCGCTTTTTCATCATCGACTTTAACGATTGGCCCAGCTTTTCGCCATGTCGCGAGCAGGCTGCCGATGCCATTTCGTTATTCGTAAACCAGCTGCTTGCAGCACAAAATAACTCACAACAGAAGAATGGATAATAAATTCAAAACCCTGTTTCGCGAGTCGTTAAAATCTAGCGACACAGAAGAAACTATCGACATATACTTCACTCGTCCCATTGGGTTGTTGTTCGCTTTGCTGTGGAACAAGCTAAACATACATCCCAACGCCATTACCATACTCTCCATTTTCTTGGGTGTTGGGGCGGGCTATATGTTCTATTTCCCCGACTTAACCCATAACATCATGGGCGTATGCTTGCTCATGTTGGCCAACTTTTGCGATTCTACCGATGGGCAAATGGCTCGTCTTACGGGTAAGAAAACGCTTTTGGGGCGCGTTCTCGATGGTTTTTCGGGCGACTTATGGTTTTTCAGCATCTATCTTGCCCTCTGTTTGCGCTTGCAGTCGAGCCTTATTCCCTACACCAACGTTAAGTGGGGCTTATGGATTTGGGCCTTAGCTGCCGTGTCGGGACTACTGTGCCACTCGCCACAAAGTTCTCTGGCCGACTATTACAGGCAGATACACCTGCTGTTTTTAAAAGGAAAGAAAGGCAGCGAGCTAGACACTTACGCCCAACAGCGCGCTATCTTCGAGGCTCTGCCTAAGCGTGGGCAATGGTTTAAGCGCCTGTTTCATTATAATTACGCCAACTATTGCAAGAGCCAAGAGAAACGTACGCCCAAGTTTCAGGCCTTCTTCGCACTGCTTAATGCCACATACGGCGATGCAGAAAAAGCTCCAACCCAACTGCGCAACGACTTCTTGCAGGGCAGTAGACCGTTGATGAAGTACACCAACATGCTCAGTTTCAACCTACGTGCCATCGTTCTCTATGCCGCATGCCTAGCTAATTGCCCGTGGGTTTACTTTCTTTTCGAACTCACAGTGTTGAGCGGCATATACATTTACATGCACAAGCAGCACGAGGAACTGTGCGAAAGGTGTTCGAACACGATAAAGCAATAACACGTATGCACGAAAACATGATAACAAAAGAATACTCGTTCAACAAGCTTAACGCCCTTGGCATCGAGGGAATAATATTCGATTACGGTGCAACCCTCGACACCAGTGGCAACCATTGGGGGCAAGTTATTTGGCATGCGTACCAATTTGCGGACGTACCTGTTAGCGAAAGCGATTACAGAGCCGCCTATGTGCATGTTGAACGCACGTTGGCAACCAACAAAATAATCATGCCCGACTTTACGTTCGATGCAGTGTTAAGTACCAAGTTGCAGATGCAACTGGCATATTTGCGCGACAACAAGGGGCTGGATGTTCCGCAATTGGAACTCGACATCATGCACGACGTGATGCTGACATACCTTGCTCGCAACTTGAAAAGAACGCTCGACCACAGCCGTTTCGTGCTCGAAACACTGCGCAAGCGTTATCCGCTGGTGCTGGTTAGCAATTTCTACGGTAACATAAAGACTGTTCTTGACGATTACTTCTTGCTCGAACTCTTCGAGGGCGTTATCGAATCGGCGGTTGTAGGCGTGCGAAAACCCGACCCAAAGATATTTGCGCTGGGTATCGAAACCTTGAAACTGCCTGCCGAAAAGGTCCTGGTGGTGGGCGATAGTTTCGATAAAGACATTGTGCCAGCACACGCGTTGGGTTGCCCAACGGCATGGTTTAAGGGCGAAGCTTGGGAAGATAAGCCCCACGACGAAAGCATACCGCAAATGATAATTAAAGATTTGGAGGACTTGTTAGGCTAGTATCGACGGACGATTAGCCCAAAGTGTGGGGTCACGTCGCCATTCGGGCTACGTTAGTTGTTTTCTGTGAACTTCCCCTTGCAGCCGCATGGCTGTTGTTTGCGTCTTTACGAGAGAAGGTCACGAAGTTAAAACAGTAAATTTAAGAGATGAGTTATAAGATAAGTAGACTATTAATGGTATTTGCTTTGCTCTTTACGGGCTTAGCTGTTTCGGCCCAAACAGAGGGCGTACTCACGGGAATTGTTACCGATGCAGCCACAGGCGACACCATATATTATCCCAGTGTTAGTTACAAAGGGCACCATATAGCCGTATCGGGTACGGCTAAGGGCGAATATTCCATCGTGCGAAAAGAGGGACTTGTGCTTACTTTCAGTGCCGTGGGCTATGCTCCCGTGCAAGTTGTTGTTAAGTCGTCCACGCCCAAAATCTTAAACATAAAGCTCAAATCAGACACTCGACAGCTGGCCGAAGTGGTTGTAAGGCAGAAAAGGGGCAAGTATTCGCGCAAGGATAACCCGGCTGTCGAGCTGATGCGAAGGGTGATTGCGGCCAAGAAACGCACGCGATTGGAAAACCACGACTTCTTTCAATACACCAAGTATCAAAAGATAACGCTGGCCATGAACGACATCACGCCAACGCAAATAGACAGTGGCTTTATCGGGAAAAGGCGTTGGATGCTCGACCAAGTTGAACATTGCCCATATAACAACAAGCTTATTTTGCCCGTGTCGGTAGACGAAACCGTTACCCAACACATATATCGCAAGCAGCCCAAGACCGAACGCGACATTATAAAAGGACAGAGCAGCACTGGCATTAATCAGCTGATTCAAACGGGCGACATCATGGACATCATGCTCAAAGACGTGTTTACAGATGTGAACATCTACGATAACGATGTGCGACTGCTGCGACACCACTTCACTAGCCCCATTGGAAATAGTGCCATTAGCTTTTACCGTTATTACATTGAAGATACTGTATATGTGGGTAAACATCTGTGTTACCACCTGCAATTCACCCCAAACAACGGACAAGACATTGGTTTTCGTGGCGAACTATATGTTGTGGCCGACTCAACCCTGCACGTTAAGCGTTGCAACCTTACGCTACCCATACAGAGCGGCGTTAACTTTGTGCAGCATCTACAAGTGCGACAAGAGTTTACACAGCTTGAAAACGGTGAGTGGGCGTTGAGCGAAGACGACATGATTGCCGAGATTGAAGTGAACGACCTGCTGCAGAAAGCCATCGTTATCCGAACCACACGCCTGAACAACTATGCTTTCGACGAATTGCCCGCTAAGCTGTTTAAGGGCAGTGGGCGCGAAAAACGCGAGGCCGATGCCATGATGCGCGACGAGGCCTTTTGGAAAAAATATCGCGCAGTGGAGCTTAGCAAGAGCGAATCGTCGATGGACGAGTTTGTGCATCGCGTGGAACAGATGAAGGGATTTAAGTATATCATCTTCGGCTTGAAAGCCCTGATAGAGAACTTTGTTGAGACAGGAGGGAAAGATCATCCCAGCAAAGTAGACATCGGACCAGTAAACACGATGTTTACAAGAAACTTTATCGACGGATTTAGAACGCGTATCAGCGCGCAAACCACGGCAAACCTTAGCCGGCATTGGTTTTTGGCAGGCTATATGGCGCGTGGATGGGGTAGCAAAAAGAACTATTATAGCGGCGAAATAACCTATTCGTTCAACAGAAAAGAATATCTGCCGCGCGAGTTTCCCAAGCGAACGGTGTCGTTCAAGTCTACTTACGACATCATGTCGCCCTCGGATAAGTTCTTGCGAACCGACAAAGACAACGTGTTTACGGCCTTAAAGTGGGCGAAGGTAGACGCGATGATGTTCTATAATCGCCAACAGCTTACCTTAGAACGCGAAGAAGAGTGGGGGATGAAAACCACACTAAGCCTTCGAACAGAGGAGAACGAGGCTGCTGGTTCTTTGTTCTTCGAGAAACTAAGCAATTTTTTCCCACCCATCATCTTTCCAAATACGGATGTTAGTAGCCTGTTGCACAATGGTAAGATACGCACAACAGAACTACTTTTCGAGTTGGAAATTGCCCCTGGACGTACCTTTATCAACACCAAGCAGAGGCGTATTGCCATTAACTTGGAGGCACCTGTGATTACGCTTTCGCACGCCGTGGGATTAAATGGTGTGTTGGGCGGACAGTATCGCTACAACTTTTCGGAAGTAGGACTGCTTAAACGTTTTTGGTTGAGAAGCTGGGGTAAGTTTGATGTGCAACTGCGAGCGGGTGCACAATGGGATAAAGTGCCCTTCCCCTTGTTGATTATGCCTGCCGCCAACCTGTCGTACATCGTACAGAAAGGTTCGTTCAACCTGATAAACAACATGGAATTTCTTAACGACAGGTATGCTAGCGTAGACCTAGCATGGGATATGAACGGTAAGATATTCAACCGCATACCGTTGCTTAAAAAGCTGAAATGGCGCGAGTACATCGGTTTTAAAGGCCTATGGGGTTCGCTTACAGATAAGAACAATCCCTTTTTGTTCCAGAATATGGGCGATGCAACATTGATGTATTTCCCAGAAGGGTCGCATGTAATGAACCCCAAGCGTCCTTATATGGAGTTGATAGTGGGTGTGCACAACATCTTCAAGTTGTTCCATGTGCAATATGTGCGTAGGTTAAACTACAATGAGTTGCCCACCGCGCAAAAACAAGGCGTGCGACTGATGATGCGCATGAGTTTTTAAGCCCGTACTTCTGTTTACAATACGGGGCTGTTCGAAAACATACATTGTTCGAACAGCCCCATGTTTTTTGTTTGTTAGCGAATGTGTTAAACGTATAAGTTCAAAAGTCCATAAACTCACAAGCTGCTTATTACACAAAAATCGCCAGCTTAAAACTTATGAACTGGCAAGCTTATCAACCGACCAACTTATTAGCTTTGAAACCGATGAACTAACAAACCCATAAGCAGAGCAACTCATCAACTTCGAGACTTATGAGCTAACAAACTCATAAGCCGATAAACTTATCAACTTCTAAACTCATGAACTCACAAGCTTATAAACTTAAAATGTTATAAAAGTTTTACAAAACATACCCTACTCTCCGCTCCTTTCTAGCGAAAAATATGGCCCAAAAGTAGGAAATTAAGCACTAATTTCCACTTTACACGTTCCCTTTTTAGTCCAATTTTCAGCCTGTGACCTGCATTTTGCCCCATTTAGCCTTTCTAGTTTGGTTGAAGGCTCGTAATTTTTCAGGTCCAATTACACACTTTTAGACCCTAAAACCCTACTTTTTGATGAATGTTTTGCTCCTTTTGGCCATGTGTTTCATGGTTCAAAAGGGTTTTGTTTATACCATTTCAGTGGATGTTTATGCTTTTTGTCTCGTATTTATCGGCATTTTACCCTGCATTTTGCTGCATTTTGCCTTGCGTTTAGCACCAAAATGCCTTGCATTTAGCATCAAAACGCACTGCATTTAGCGGCAAAACGCACTCCATTTAGCACCATATTGCACTATATTTTGCTGCAAATAGCCCATAAACAGGTGCAAATGGCGATTAATTTAAATAAAAATTCATTTTGCCGCATGCACATGCTATCTCCCTTTTGCATCAAAACCAACCTTCGCGAGAATCGATTTTTTGCGGCCGAGCGGGCTGTTGGTGAAAAATAAGTTAGTCATAATGTTAAAAAACTTGCTGAAAAGAAGACAAAAGTTTGAGTAGATAAGTTGATGAGTTAACAAGTTTTTGAGTTGACGAGTTTATGAGTTGATAAGTTAACGAGTTAACTTGTTGATGAGTTAACCAGTTGACGATTTGGCGAGTTAGCCTGTTCGCCAGTTATAGTCACAAAGAAATGGTTTTGGAATTAACCAATCGGAAATTGAGAGTTAGA
>ERZ773004.1486-NODE-1486-length-11436-cov-23.979439_pt1 | contig 11436 bp, 15 predicted proteins | sample MGYA00580667_ERZ773004 | MGnify/ENA primary metagenome ERZ773004 (study PRJEB29015, sample SAMEA2737963) | human oral metagenome | biome: human oral; feature: human-associated habitat; material: dental | place: China | collected 2123 ... | reverse complement strand
GCATCAACGCTGCCGCCCGCGCCGAGGGCCTGACCTACAACCGCTTCATCCAGGGGCTCGGCCTGGCCGGCGTGGAGATCGACCGCCGCATGCTCGCCGAGCTGGCCGTCAACGAGCCCGAGGGTTTCAAGGCTCTTGTGGAGGCCGCTCGCAAGGCCCTCCCCGAGGACGTCAACGCCCCCAAGGCCTGACACACATCAGTGGGCTGATGGCCTGCTGAACAGAATCTGACGATGGTGGTGCCGTCACCCTGATCAGGGTGACGGCACCACCATGTTGGCGGTGGGATTGGTTTACGCGTCAGTTGCCAATGTATATGACCAGTCCGACACCGCAGCACTCGACGCCCTGAATCGCTCCGGGTTTGACGAGGTAGTGATGATGAGGAGGATAACCGGCATAGAGTTTAAGGAAGTGCCCGTTGGAACTGCACGAGTGCGCCACGAGGACGGGCGTAGGACGCGCTGGTCGACCCGGCACGGGCCGAGGGCGCCATCCGTCGGATCGCTAGGTGTACCGATCCGGGAGGTTGGTGATGGGGGTGATGGCCGGGTGGCCTTGGGTGCGGTGTGGGGTCGGTGGCGATTGTAGAGGCGTAGCCATGCGGGTAGAGCCTGGCAGCGCTGGGTCTCGGAGGTGTAGTGGCGGGCGTAGGTCCAGTCGTCGGCCATAATACGGTGGAACCGCTAGATCTTGTCGTTGGTCTGTTGGTGGCTGAAGCGGTCGGTCATAGACTGGCCAGCCCTGTAGGCGTCGGCCCAGCACTTGACGGCGGGCTATATGCATTGGAATCGGACAGCGACCGTCCCTGACGGGCCAGCCCTCCTCGACCACCAGGCATGCGACCCTCAGATGAGCATGCGGGACCAGGGCTGCGTTAGTGTGGGATATGAAGAGAGTTCCTCTCATGTCTGGCTGTTGGGTACGGCAACACCTCCACTCAGCCAGCCTAAGGCGCTCTCCTCACCTCAAAGACTCAGATCACGCCTCTCAACCAACCGTCACGAATCAGTACACCTAGCTAGCGGTCCTCGTGTTCTCCCAGATGATGCTCAGCACCGGAACCCTGTTCGGCGCTGGGAACCCAGGCCCCGACGATCCGCCTTCGGCTGAAGAATATCCCCGCCGGTGGCGCCCGCCACACCCGCCGCAACGTCCTGCATTACAAGGCCGAAACCCCAGGACTAGCGCCGGCATTAGTGGACACCTCCAGTCCTAGCAACCTCATCCACCCCACATCCCAGAGAAATAGCCGCCGGTCCCTTGGGAGAACACTCAACAACTACGAGACGACACCCGGCAAGCCGCTGTATCCACCGGCACGATCTCCCCAACCACTTCGGAAACAGAGCCCTGCCTCGGAAAAGAAGATCGTAGAAAATTACAGTAATCGACAGGGTATATTGTATGTTTCTGCCATAACGAAAGGTAGTGTCGACTATCTCAGTCGCGGTAGAATTGCGCCATGGATATTCACACGACACCATCTGTTACATATGACCTTGCGCCAACCGTGGACATATTCGTAATTTGGGATAAGTTTGACAGTTCGGGCGAGAACGTATTTAATCGTCTTTTGAATCACTATCATTCAAGTGCGTATTCTGGCTTAGTGGGCGGCGGCATTGAGGTATACTGTCGAAAAGCCTCCTGGGACGACAACGAAGGAGCTCCGCGTCCAATATTTTCGATTGGAAGACACGTAAAGGAAAGTAGATACAAGGTAGTTATTCCAGTCATTAGCCACCATCTAGAGAGAACGGTTTCACGAAATACTTCGTGGGACAATTACTTCAGACAATTGGAAGCTACATTGTTGCCTAAGGGGAGGAAGCCTAAATCCTTAGACAAGGATATGATGTGCCTCATCCCGGTTATAGTTGACCACCATTGGCCTATCAATGAAACTCTACAACGTATGCTTGAAGTTCAAGGCGTAAACTATTCGTCGTTGGAGCCTGGGGAGCTAAAAGCTCATGAGTACGGAACAAGAACCCTGGAACGAGATGTAAGTCAAGCAATTGCTCAATCTTTGGTCAGCGAATGGGATCGCGATCATCCTTTGCAAATTTTTGTTAGTTATGCCCGGTCCGACTCTGAAATGGAGACGAGGACAAATGCTAGCGATGTTGGAACTCAGGTCGCCAATCTGGTTTTAGATAGACTCAATGACACTCGATTGGCTCAATTCTTCGACTGCAGGAACATTCAACTGGGCGAACCTTGGCAGTTGCAACTAGAGGAAGGGATTTCTAGGCGCAGTGCTATCCTTATGGTTCGGACAGACATGTATTCCAGCAGAATGTGGACACAGAGAGAAATTCGCTTTGCCAAAGAGCGAGACATTCCAGTTGTCGCGTTATCCGCCTTAACAGGGGGAGAAGAAAGAGGTTCTTTCTTGCTAGACCACGTACCCACGGTTGCCTATCATCCAACTAACCTGTCATATGAGTATCTTGATGAACAAAAGAACGATTCTCAACAACGACAGTGTTGGAATAGATCACAACGTTATCAATCCGATTTCTGCATTGATCGCGCTATATGCAGACTTGTTGACGAAACACTGAAGCATGCTATTTGGCGAAGCATGAAGGAAGATCTATTTTCGGAATTCGATTGGACACCCGCTCATCCACCTGAGCCGATGACAGTCACGGATCACCTAAGTAAGAACGATCCGGGGGATTCATTAAGGATAGTGTACCCCGATCCTCCGATAACGTCTGAAGAACAGAACGTAATTGAGCGCATATGTCAGCTTTATAATGCAGACATGAAGGTGAAGTTCATAACGCCACGAGATCTTGCTTTGTATTCCGAAACGAGCATAGATGAATCAAAACAGATAGACAACCTACTCAAGGATGTGAAAATCGGGATCACTGCGTCAATACCTGCCGAAAGAGATGCCACTAGCCTCGGAGTGTCACCTAAACATCTGAGCTTTGCAATTGCAGGTTTAGCAAGGCACACGTTCAGGATGGGAGGGAGTATTGTCTACGGAGGAGGTCCAACTCTAGAGAGAAGAAAAAGGTTCTCGAGTTTGCTCATTGAGCAGGCGGTGCTATATCGACGAAATCTTGAATGGAATAAGAATGACGGTTCAGCGTCTGCTGATGATCAAAAGGGTGCAGTTATTGGCGAGTTTTCTCGCCCACTATTTATTAACTATCTTCCTCGACCAACATTCGAGGAACTATATAATATCGATCAGGGAAGGAGAGTGGAAGAAATGGAGCGCGACCTAGGTAATCTCGGCCTGATGAAGATTGTAATGTCCCCTGACAAAACGATTAGCGTAAGAGAGGCCGCCATGAACAGCGGAACGTCATCTCATCGATGCGAGTCGATTGCCGAGTCGTCGAATACTGCAGCAGAAATGACCAGGGCAAGGCAGGTTCTCGTAGATAGATCTACAGTTCGCATAGTTCTTGGAGGGAAAGTTGAGAATCGGGCCAACTCTACTGATGAGGATCTCGTTCTTGGGACATTGGAAGAAGCGCTTTTAACCCTTAAATCAGGCAAGCCATTATATATTTCAGGCGCTTTTGGGGGTGTTGGAACGTTGCTGGCGAGAGAACTTGATTTGGCCGACTCAAGTATGTTCCCAAGGGTACCCTCACGATCATACTTGTCACGCAAAAACTCAGAGTACTTGGATGAAATTTGTAGACTTTGGAGCTGCAATAATGCTGCTAGCATGACTGGACTTTCGCAAGATGAACTGGCACAGTTTGCGTTGACTTCTAGACCGGAAGAAATGATACACATGATTGTTTCTGGAATTACGAATACTGAGAGATTGTGACACTGAAATGTTCGTGGTGATGTTTTGTGTCGTGGGCACTTGAGCAGCAAGTCTATTTTGATGCGCTCGAGTTCATTGTTGACAGTTTAGGTAGCGCTGTTGGAGGTGTGGAGTCGGTTAAACAGCCCAAGAAACCAGCACTTCTGGCGGTCAGCTACTGTTAGTTCCTTAATTTCGTCGAAGCGATCATTAATGCGTAACTCAGGGAACTTGGGCATGTTCTATCGTCATCTGACCTGAATTGCCCAGTCGGGGTATGTTTGCGTTTCGAAGTGGCGTTCGTTGTTGGAATGGAAGGGGTGGATCGGTTGTTTTGGGGCACTAAGATGGCCTACGTTCGTCTGGGACTGGGTGAGGTAGTCGGGGGTGACCGTGTCTTTGAGCAGATGGTCCGCGCTCGCCTGACCGAGCCGACCTCCAAGGCCTACACCCCCAGAGTCCTGTCCGACCTGCTTCATGACGCTTAGTGTGCTGGGGGCGTGGTGCTCAGGGTGGTGAGGATTTGTTCGGCCTTGGGGGTTAGTTGTGGGGCGGCGTTGATGTGGTGGCCGTTGATGTTGATGACGACCTCCTGCAGGCCGTGCAGCTCGCGTACGATTCTGGCGATGCTTATCCCGGTGGTGTCCTGGAGGTAGCGGGCTACGGCCAGGGCGGCCATGACCACGGTCAGGTGGGCCTCGATGGCCTCACGCTGGTGGTGGAAGACGGGGCGGGCTCGCAGGTCGTGCTTGCTCATGCGGAATGACTGCTCGACTTGCCACAGCTCGTGGTAGGAGGAGACGACCTCGGCGGCGTCCATCAGGCGGGTAGGCATGTTGGTGACGTAGCCCTTGAGCCCAGCCAGGCGCCGGGCCCTGGCCAGGGATGCCTCATCGAGGACCTGGTCTCCTTTGTGGGTGGTGACAAAACGTGTGGACTTGGGGCGCTTGTCGCCGGCAATGACGGCCCTGGCCCTGTTCTCCTTGGGCGTCCAGTGTGTGGTTGTCCCGGGTGAAGCGCTTGGATGAGTAGACCCAGATGGCCCTCCACGAGCCGGGATGGGTGCCCGGGTCCCAGACAGGCTCGGCCTTGCGGCTCTTGTCCCGCTCGCTCCTGGAGCCTCTCCTGGGGGTGATGGTGTCGATCAGCTGACCATCGGTGAAGGCGTCCCCGTGCCAGTGGAAGTGTGCCTCCAGGTCCTCCGGGGCGCGGGTGGTGCGTGAGCCGACGATGAAGCCGACTCCGGCCTCGTTTAGGGCGTTCAGGTTGGCGGTTGACAGCATGCCGGCGCCCGGCGACTACGACCAGGGGCTCGACCTTGGCGGCCTGGCGGAACTGTTCAACGACACTGACGATCGTGGTGGTCTCGGCCCGGTTGCCCTCCCAGCAACTGATTCTCAGGGGGAAGCCGGCACGGTCGACCAGTAGCCCGACGATGATCTGGGGGTCGATCCGACGCTCTTTGGAGTAGCCGACCTTGCGCAGGTCGTCCTCCTTCTCGGTCTCGAAGTAGAGCGTGGTGACGCCCGTAGACACAGCGACACGTCGCCGGCGGCCATGGCGTGCTTCAGGGCCGCGGCGCTAATGGCCTGGCGGTAGTCGCGCTCGATGCAGCGTCCCAGGGAGCGGAACAAGGTCCGTACGCTGGCCGGCTCCAGGCCCAGGTCTGCCAGGACGCGAGGCACCTGGGCCTTGCAGGTGGTCGGCTCGATCAAGCGCGCCAGAACCATCTGCTCAAAGGCACGATCACCACCGACCGCCTCGCCCAGCCCCAGGCGGGTATACGCCCCGTGCAGAACGTCCCACAACAGGGCCGAGCGCTTGGAGGCCACCACCGCGCCGACGTTGGCCGGGCCCGAGGAGGCTGGCTGTGGCGCTGGTGGCGTAGGGGGCAGGTCCAGGGCCAGCTGGTCCGGAGCGATACGGCGCCGGCCGATCTCCATCAGGGCCGCCAGCTCGGCCTGGGTGTGGGCTGAGCCCAGGTGCTCGATGACCTTGTCCCGGCGTCCTTCCTTGACCGCGATCTGCACCGCCATCGCTCCTGAAGCAGTCTTGACCTTACGCAGAAACGGGCTCACCACCCCCACCCTACCGGCCCCTTAGTGTGCCAGCACACCCCCAACACCACGGAATACCAACGAAAAACCAGCCCCAAAACTCCAAACCCACCAAACTGTCATGAGTCAGGCTGGAAGAGCAACCGGGCCGAGACTACCGCGATCATCCCCGTCGTGGAGGCCTTCCAGGCTGCTCACGGCATGAGGAGCTCGTCATTGTCGCCGACGCCGGCATGCTCTCAGCCTCTAACGAGCGTGTTCAATGGTTCGTGAGCCCTTGTGGAGGGACTGGCACTGATGGCTGCTACCGGTGATGACGACAGGGCTTCTGCTGGTGGGCGGGATGTGGTCTACCAGGTGCGCTCGGCTGGGGCTCAGGACGGCTTGTTCGAGCAGACCTGGTGCCGGGCAGGTGAGGATGATCGGGGCTGATGGCCTGCTGCCGGCCCTGCACCAAGGGAGACCCTGGAGAAGGACCTGGCCGCTTGGCTTGAGCGACCATCTGGGCTATGACAAGGGCGAGCCGATCACCTAAGCACACGGCAGTACTAGGAACGGGAACACGTCCAAGACGGTGAACCCGCCTGGATAGGCCCCTTTGAGGCCTGTGGTGCCTCGGGACCGGGCCGGGACCTTCACCCCGCACCCGGGTAGAGCTAAACAGGCAGTGTCCAAGAAAACTATAGCAGAGTTCGATGCAGTACTAACTGACAGCCTTGCCGGTTCCCGGAATAAGTAAATGTGCTCTAATGAAATCGAAAGCAATCCCGGTCACAAAGAATAAAACCGCTATCATGAGCCAGCCACTTGGATTGTTCATCCCAACTACAAAACCAAATACTGTCGAAGATGCAAACTGTCCCGCATCCTGTAATGCATTAAAAACGCCTTGATATTCTCCAATTCTATTTTCGGACGCCATTTCGTACGAAAAGGACCATCCTGAGGCCGCTTGAAATAGTTCTGCAACGGTCTGAAGAGCGACAACTGCAAGTAACACGATCTGTGCGCACAGCGCTGGTAGAAATCCAGTTGGGGCAACTAAAATACATGCAAACGTGAGTAAAATTCCAGACCATTTGGCAAGACGCAAAGATGCGCTAACATCAACTGCAATCGCTCCAATTTTCACTTGCAACAGTACCACGGCAATCGTATTAATTATAAGCAAAACTGACGATGTCCAAAGAGGAATCGTCGTACAGGAAGCAATCCATAATGGAATTCCGAAAGTTAAAAAGCTCTCGCATAGAACTAGCACGGAGGAAAGTATCGACACCAAGAGAAATAGATGATTCTTAAAAGCCGGCGTTGTTTGAGAAGCAACGCTGTGAGTTAATGAAATTGTCTTTTCAATATCAACTTCATGGGTAACAATTAGACCTACGAGTATGCTACTTACAATGAACGTTCCCGCATCACCCAAGATTGCAGCTACATATACCGATTCGGTATTGAAGGCCAAAACTATTCCTCCAATACCGGCTCCCAAAGCTGCCATTCCGTTTGCTACAGAACGTACTTGAGCTCTGAAACGGACACGATTACTCGGATCGACAAGTAGAGCCACCAAAGCTCCGCGTGCAGAGGCCGCTCCACTTTCAAAAACTCCAGCAGCAATAATGACCGCTCCGCATAAATAGTGTATTTTCAGGAAGGATAGAAGTAGCATTACCAGTGCTTGCCCCAATAATAATACTGAGAAAATTAGTTTAGGTGAAAGACGATCAGAGAGCCAACCAAAACAAGCGGCCGACAACACTCCCGTTGCTGCAGCAGCGGACATCCATAAACCAAGACCTGCTGGATTTAAACCAACAATACGAACAAAGTACACAGCAAGTATCGAGAGAAAAACCCCGTTCCCTAGAGAATTGATTCCAACCGCAACTATAAACTGCGCATTCGGCAATTGTCCTTTAAATCGAGGGATCGCGTTAATTATCTTCATAATGCGATTCACATGTGTTCCTTAATTCAGAAAGTCCAGCAAGGCATTCCAGAATAGCTACGCTAATTAACTCGCTATTTCCATTATAGCGTTAGCGCATCTTTAAAATTCTGTTAAAAAGGAGTGGCGCTGACACCTTAAAAACAGGCGTCAGCGCCAATCTCTGAAGGCAACCTGTTAGGATGGCCAACAGATAACGGAGTCAGGACTTGCTGAACACCGTAGCCGACTTGTCATCACCAGAACGAGGCTCTGGCATGATGATCATGCACGAAAACTCTAGTGCAAGATCTGACTGATCATTCTCTCGAATCATTGTGCTCACCTCCTTTCCAAAATAAACTAAAATCATTATACTTCTAACCAATTGCAAATTGAGTCTTTAGAGCCACCCATCGTTGAATAGCTTCTGGCGCTGAGATCTCGTCAATTAAAAATACGAGAGATAATGAAATCTTGGGAGAAACATAAAAACCTACGTCATTGATGAGCCTTAACCTATTAGCGATTTCCACTTTTCCGATCGAATGTCCTAAGTTGCGACGTTGAACAGAAGATAAGTACTTTGGAATATATTCGGCCGAAACCTGCTTTCGCAATACAGAAATCATAAAATTTTGACAACTTTTCGACAATAATGTTCCGCCAATAGCCTGCCTTATCAAGTTAGAAATATCTCTAGGTGTCGAAGTGTTGTATTGACAGATACTTCTAAGAGCACTGTCAGAAGGTGTTTTGTGTGGCTGAGTCTGAACATGTTCGAATAACTCATCCCAATAACGTGGGCGTGGATTGTGGCGGCATCCCAATGCCATTAAGTTGATATCGAGTATGCTACTATTAATAGTAGCATTTGTCAGACCAGATCGTACGCAAAAGTTCTGAATTGTGTCAATGCCAAGCCGTCCCAGAAAATAGTCAGCAATAACACTGTCGTTCTGCGACGCCATGACACAGAGAAGTTCCGACATCTTCATGGTAGACGTATCGCGACGAAATAAAGTGTGCTCTGCGTCGTTGTGCAACTCAGCGACGGGAATCACTTCAGTCAACGACAACCGACCTTTGTCGACTTCAGCGAGCGCAGCTGCGAGAATAATTAACTTTATCACGCTTGCCATATGGAACTGCAGGTTTGGATTCCTCTGGCCTATCACGTTGCCCGTTGAAAGATCCGCGACTATGTATCCGACTCTTGCATCTTTGATTTCATTCTGTGTCGTCATCAGTTTAGGAATCGCTTATCGATACTTTACTTGCCGCTCCCGAATGACTTAGAATGGATATAACATCTTGCTGCTCTGCAAAACAATTCTCTGGCTTACTCGATAGATCATAAGTTCTGTAACGTGCCCATGTCATTGCTCGACATTCGCCTGCACAGGCAGCACGAAGACTGCAGGACTGGCACTGTTCTGCAACGTCGTCGTTCCTGTAATCATTCATGAATTGGAGGAGCGGAGAATCTAACCAAATTTTGTCAGCTTTGTCTGTTTTTATAGTGTTTGGCCAGACTCTATTTTCTGGCTCTTGTAGGTTATTACATGGATATACGTTGCCTCGAAAATCGAAGTATAACCATAGTGTCCCTGCTCTGCAGAATAAAGATCTATCTTTTTCTATACGTTGGTCAATCGGACAGTCAATGATCAGGTTAGGTGCTTTTTTTCTCCCGTCAGCGACCATTCGTGCTACTTCGGCGTACTCATACGCAGACATAAGTATGTTATTCTCCTTAGCCTGTCCGCATGGAACAGCGGGAATGATGCGAAGCATACGAACGTTGTGCTCTACCGCAAGCTGAATCATTTCAGGTATGTCATATAAATTGTCTGCTTCATGCGCTCCTTGTGGCTGAATTATCATATTTACTTCAGCCTGAAGTCCTCTATCAACCACGGCGTCTATAGCATTTAGCGCCGCTGCATGTGAATCGACGCGGCGCGGTGCTTTGCGTAAAAGATTTTCATGGACGGGGTCAGGAGAAGAAAGCGAAATTTGATACGAATTAATTCCCGCTTCTTCAAATCTATCAATATACTCAGGAATCCTAAATCCTGTTGTAAGCATATACATGCGATTTGGCCGACGCCCTAATCGATCCTCTGATTCGTTGCTTATCATTCTAGCAATCTCGAGAGTTTCTTCAGGATTCACGGTGGGTTCACCGCCAGTAAGACACCATTCGACGGCGCCGAAGGTATTGATTAGGGGCGCTACAACGTTATCCCGTAATTGCTCGACAGAATAAAATTCATTGCGAACTTTATTTCTGGGAGGAATATAACACCAACTACATCCGTAGTTGCAATATGGTGTTACTTCGATAATGGAGTTAGGTGGAGTTATGATACCGTCGTCGAACTGAGGTAGTTTATCGGCAAGGTAAACTGGATCGAAATTTCCATATTTCGGCATGTTTTCATTTTCGAACGATCTTGACATTTCGATGACGTAATTTTCGTCAAGATTCATTCTTCTAGCTGATTTCAGTATTGATTTCTCGTCAACTGCGTTAGGCTTTAAGCGATCGAAGCCAGACATGTAGGCCAGATATGCTTTTAGTGCTTTTTCGTCGCAACGCCAACGTCCTTTATAGTACGCGTCGATAATTACATACTCTGCTGCTTCTTTGATAATTATGGCGTACATAGTTTGTCTCCTCTGCCAGGTCGGTGGTCGTGGAATCTGTTGATAACTTTTGCTGATGGCTAGGATAGGTGCAAGAAACATTGGTGTCAATGATTTTTTCGTAATTCGACGCTATACGCGGCAATTTGTCAGACGTCCGACTTGATGTCGGTTGCGAATTTCGAATGAAGCTGTTTCTCTTGTTGAGTTTTGGCGGTCTACTCATTTGTAGATTACCCACAAGGCGTTATTTTATTCATCAACATTAAGTTAGGTGCGACATGAAGCGTTTATATAATGACAAAGGTTAGTCAAACCTAAGTTCAGTTTCTCGTTGTTGGCTGACTGGGGTTGGATAGTGTTGGGGCCAGTGCTACGGGATGCCCCTATGTGCTGCGTCAAGTGGCAGTGGGGTAGTTTCGTGGCTGGTTGTGGGTCGTAGAGGGAGCCGTTGCAGATCACGCATGAAGAGTCAGGATGCGGCGTTGGTTGGAGCGAGCGCGACCTGGTTGTGACGCTTTTTTGGTTTCGTTTGCGCTGGTAGTACGTCCTCGATATCGGATTGGGGCATATGGAGGCAAAGGAGCCAGGGCCGGCTACACCTACCTGCACACCGCCATCGACGGCTTCTCCCGCCTGGCCTACACCGAGGCCCTCGATGGATGAGAAGGCCTCCACCACGATCGGCTTCTTCTGCCGCGCTCGGGCCTCCATGGCGTCACCAGGCTCGTGCGGGTCGTCACCGACAACGGGGCGAACTACCGCGCCCAGAGCTTCATCGCGAACATCACGTCCCTGGCCTCACGCCATCAGAGGATCCGCCCCTACACCCCACGGCACAATGGCAAGGTCGAGCGCTACAACCGCATCCTGGCCGAGGAGTGCCTCTACACCCGCACCTACACCTCACAGCAGCAGCGCCACGACGCCGTCGCAGCCCCCACCCGTCGGCCGGCGGCTCAGAAGAGCCGGACTTTGTCCACATGGGACGACTTTGAAACCGCTTT
>ERZ773004.1483-NODE-1483-length-11465-cov-2.557493_pt1 | contig 11465 bp, 7 predicted proteins | sample MGYA00580667_ERZ773004 | MGnify/ENA primary metagenome ERZ773004 (study PRJEB29015, sample SAMEA2737963) | human oral metagenome | biome: human oral; feature: human-associated habitat; material: dental | place: China | collected 2123 ... | reverse complement strand
CACAGGGGGAGGGAGTTTATCGGCAGTTTTTTTGCGCATTGGTTCCCGCATCCACCATTTTCAGTAGCGTCATTTATACATACACCTGAGCGCTCATGGTGTATGTAAATGGACGGGATGCGGGAATGTCTGCCACTTATTTTAGGCAAAATCGTAGTGCAGCCGCCACCCGCCGCGTGCGTTGCGGGCGAACATCGATCTGCCGCCATGAATCACGTTCAGCCCGTCCTTGTAATCGCTGGAGATTTTTTGCAGCCGTCGCCAAAATCCGCGCCAATGCCGCTTTGGCAACAGGACGGATAATCGCCGATTTTGTGCGTGCAACAATGCCCGTTGTCGTGGTGGATGGCTGCCGCTGCTGTACTGTAATAGTGCTCAATCGCATAGTATTGCGGGAACGGAAAGCGCTTGAGGCTATCAAGCGTCGGTGTATTTATGGACAAGACAGCCTTCGCTTTTTTTGTCAATTGGTGAATCTCAGCAAATATCCATTGGGATCCTGGATGAGAAATTCTATTTGTTCTTCCGCTATTCCTTCGACCAGATAGGTGCTTCTTGCAAGTTCCCGGTAAATTTTCATTTGTCCGTTTTTAACGGTTTCATAGAGCGCTTCAACGTTATCAACTGCGATGGAAAAGTTTATTCCTCGCCCCAATGGATATTCCAATGCGCCAGTGTTCCAGCCTTTGTCATGGATTTGTTCAAACATGAATTGGCTATCTTCGAATGACATGAAGACAAAGTTTTCTTCGGTTCGTTCATATTCTATTTTGAAGCCCAGTTTTTTATAGAAATCTTTGGTTTGGGCTATGTCAAACACGGATAATTCCGGTATCAGTTTGTTAAAGTTCATGCCAATTCCTTCATAAACCAAGGTGGTACAGGGGTGGAGAATTGAATGTGATGACGGGTCGTTTACATACGGGGTAGCGGGGAAGGTGTATGTAAACGGGGGAGATGGTTCAGTAACCGCCGCCTGTTACCAGTAGCGCACCCCAGCCGAGAATAAAGACGCACAAGGCGACCGGGATGAACAGCACGATAAACAGCAGAAGTTTGATGTACCACGGTACGGGCAGCAGAAACAGGCCGATGATCGGCAGGATGGCGGTGAGCAGCGGAAAAATGAAGGCAAAGTCGCCCATGTGCTCCAGTTGCGTCACGAGTGCCATGAACAAGGCCGGGCTGAAAATCAGCACTCACCCCGTTACCATCCGTGATTCCGTGCTATCGAAGCGGTGCGGGGTATTGCTTCCGCCATCGTTTTCGTCGTCTGTCGCCATGTGCGGGTCGTGCGGGATGGGTGTCGCCGAGAAAGACAGTGAGGCGTTTCTGCCACTCGTCCGGGTCGGCATCAATACGTTGTCGGGCGGCACGTGCAGCAGGAGCCATCGGCAGTTTGGGGTCGTCGCGGTCGGGTTCGAGGCGAAGCGCGACCGGCTCGCCGCGTGTGTTGTGCCAGTCGGTCGCGCCTTCATATTGTTCGTGTTGCGGGTTGTTGCGACAGGGGAGCATATCCGTTTTCCAGGTATCGCAGGTTGGTATGGGTGTCTGATATGTTGATGTCGGCCATGAATGGCCGGATTGCGGCGTTTACATACAGGGTAGCGCACTTGGTGTATGTAAATGGAATGGGGCGTTTAGTGCGCCAGCCAGAGCAGCATGGCGACGATGAGGAGGGCGGTGGCGGCCATGCCGAGGCCGATGCGGCGCAGGGCGTTGTCCGGCAGTTCGCCCAGTTGGCGCATGGTGCGCCGCCAGACGGCAGGGGCGATGCCAATCAGCGCGCCTTCGCAGAGGAGCATCAGCGCGAGTGCCAGCCACCAGGTGGTCATGTTCATGGTTTTGTGTTCAAGGTTGTCGGAAAGGGGATGGTACGGCAACGGGGTACGGGGAAGGGCGCTTTTTACATACACTTGAGCGCTCCATGTGTATGTGGCGAATTTACAATTCAAGTGCAACAGCTGCAAAAAAAGCATCCATAAGCGATATTGCAAAAAAACATCAAAACCTTGCAGGGAACCGCAAATGGATACCTACAGACATCTTACGCCCTTTGAGCGGGGTTGCATAATGACTCTGCGCGAGCTGGACTACAGCCCCACCGCCATCGCCGCCATACATCTACCGCGGCATTTATGCCGGGCGTTTCAACGACCCCGACCGGGTGAAAAGTGGCAAGCAAAGGCTGCGTCATCGCGGCAAGCAGCGTCGGCGCAAGGGCGACCCTGCACGCGACCACTTCCCCGTCGCGCATGAGTTGTCGGAACGCCCGGCGGAGGCACAGGTGCGGTCGCGCAACATCGAACACCTCACCGCCCTGCAACAGGCGCGGACGCGGCAGGAAGAAGCCGCGCGGGAGCGGGAAGCCGCGCCGTGGTGGCTGCACGAACTGGGCAGCTCCATCTGGACAGGCTTGCGCCGCGGGCTCAACAACATCGACATCCAGCAGGCGGATGCCGCACAAAAAAGCCTGGACGCCATGGAAGCCACAGAAGGCAAGGCGCGCGAACTCCGGCAACAGGGCACCCCCGACCTGCTCGGACAAAACATCGGAGCTGATCCGTTTGAGCTGACCTCTGCCGCAGGTACCTGGAACCCGGACGAACTCTATCGCAAAAAACACACCGCGCTGGAGCGCGCCCGTGACCGGAACCTCGCGGAATACGAAGAAGACCTGCCCGACCTTGCCCCGACGCGCGCGGCGCAGACCCAGCGGGAAATGGAAGACTACATGGCGAAAGAAGGCATGCGGGAATCACTGGGCTACATCATCACCCACCCGCGCATGGCGACGAACATGGCGATGGAAAGCCTTGGCCAGTTTGCGCCAACGCTGGTGGCGACAGGCGTTGCGACCGCGCTGGGCGGCCCCGTCGCAGGCGCCGCCACCATCGGCGCAGGCTCTGCCGACATGGAATACACCAGCACGGTAGCAGACCGCATCAGCGCCTCGGCGGCACAAGAACACAAAAGCCGCGCCGACGTCCTCGCCGACCGGCAACTGATGAACGACATCCGCCACGAAGCGCGCACCCGTGCGGCGGTAATTGCCACCATCGAAGCGCTGACCTTCGGCCTCACCGGCCCCATCTTTCACGCCGTGCGTGCGCGCGTCCCCGGCTGGAAAGGGACGCTGGCCGCCTGGGGCGCGGGGACGGGCGTACAGGCGAGCGGCGGCGCGGCAGGCGAAGCCGGGGCGCAACTGGCGACCAAAGGCGAAATCACCAGCTGGCCAGCGGTGGTGGCAGAGTTTTACCTCGAAATCCTGCAAGGCGCGCCGGAAATCCTCACCCACGCCAAATTTGGCAAACAGGTCTTACAGGAAGAACAGCGGCAAAACAGCGAAAACCTGAACGGTCTGCGCGACAACGTGCAGAACAGCAAACTGGGACAGCGTGACCCCGAAGCCCTGCGCGACTACCTCGACGAAGTGCTGGAGCAGGGCGGCATGCAAGACCTCTACCTTGACGGCGAAGTCCTGCACCAGAACAACCTTGCCGAGCTGCTCGCCGACGCCATCCCCGAACAGGCGCAAGAAATCCGGGACGCCGTGGAGAGCGGCGGACAAGTACAAGTGAAAACGCGCGACATCCTCACCCGCGTCCAGGACAACCCGGAGCTGGCAGCCGCCATCGAACCGCACATCCGCCACGCGGCAGATGCCTACTCGCAGGCAGAGCTGGACAGCACGGCAGAAGAAGAAATCAAGGCAGACCTTGCGCGCGATGTGGCGAAAATGGCCACCGACGAAGCACACCAGGCGGAAGTGGACGCGGTGCGCGACGACTTTGCCGCACAACTGGACAGCATCGGCCGCTTCACCCCGGCGGTGAACAAAATCTACGGCACCCTCGTCGCCAGCTTCTACGACACGACCGCGCAAAAACTGGGCATCAGCGCGCAAGAGCTGATGGCACAGCGCCCGCTGCACATCGTTGGCGAAGCCGTTGCGGACGGATTAAACCAGGCGATGCCGGATGTTGCCGCCCTCATCAGCGGCGCAAAAGAAAAAATCCGTAACTTCGTGCAGGGATGGCGCAACAAACAGGGCGGCAAGCCGTTTGTGGACTACCTCGAAGTCAACGAAGAAGCGGTACAGGAGGCGAGCCGGCACGGGTTGGACATTGCCGGATACCGGCACGTTATCAGCGACGAGGCGGTTAATCACATAATCAACCGCCACGGCGACCAAAAAATAGAGACGACGCGCGCGCAAATCGCGCTGACCGATGCCGATCTGGAAACCATTGCGGATGTGGTAAGCACACCTGACCGCCGCGTTTACGGCATGAGGACCAGAGACGGGCTGGACATCATCGCATCCATCAAACGGATGCCGGACGGAACATTATCACTGGTAGAAGAAGTGCGGACGGGACGCCGCAAACTGGCGGTAAAAACCTTGAGAAAGCACGTTGCCGCGACAGATTTCAACCGGATAACCCAAGTTCTGCTGTCCAACGCCCGAAGCGACGGCAACCATGCCAATATCCACGTCGTGGATATTGACCGCAATCATACGCCTGCACCCGACAACGGGCAAGACACCCTCCAACAAAACAAAGGCACCCCGCGCGGCAGCTTTGACCCGGCGACCAACACCATTGCGCTGCTCGAAAAAGCCGACCTCTCCACCTTCATCCACGAGCTGGGGCATTTCTTCTTCGAGAACAACATCGCCCTTGCCAACGAGCTCATCGCGCGCGACAACGCCGCTGGCGGCGGCACGCTGACCGACGGCGAAAAACAACTGATAAACGACGTGGACGCACTGCTTGCGCAGGCGAACCTTGACCTCGACACCTGGAACATCATGACGCTGGATCAGCGCAGATACCATCACGAGACCGTGGCGCGCCAGTTTGAAGCCTACCTGATGGAAGGCAAGGCGCCGGTGCCAGAGCTGCAAGGCCTCTTTGCCCGCGCCCGTGCCTGGCTGTTCCAGCTCTACAAAAAACTGACCACCCTCAACGTCCAGCTCACCGACGACGTGCGCCAAGTCTTTGACCGCATGATCGCCGGGGAAGCGGCGATTAACCAGGCGCGGCAAATGCGCCTCGGCGCGGAAATGCTGCTTGATGCCGACCTTGCCGGGATGACGGCGGATGAATTCAAACAATTCCAGCAGCAGTTTCAGGACGCCACCAACCTCGCGCTGGACGAAATGCAGCTGCGCCAGCTCGCCGACGCCAAAGCCATCGCCCGCCTGAAACACAAGGCGCTACAAAACAAAAACAAAGAAGCACAGGCAGCGCGCGGCCTGATGGAAATGGACGCGCGGCGCATCATCTACAGCCAGCCCGTCTATCGCGCCTGGCAACTCTTGACCGCGAAAATGACGCCCGACACTACCATTGCCAGCCGCAAACGCGCGTGGACGGACAGCGTGGAGGCCGCGCATGACGACCTCTTTACCGCCATTGCCAAATTGGGCGGGATAAACCGGCAGGAAATCGAAAGCACCTGGGGCTTTGACCCCGCCGACAAAATCCGCCCGGTCAAACCGGGCTTTTTCGTGCTGCGCAAAACCGGCGGCGAGACCATCGACGGCATGAAACGCCTGCTCGAACAATACGGCTACCTCAGCGACCAGGACACGCTGAACGACTTCTACGACCTGTTCATGGAGCAGCACCGGGGCAACAGCCAATACAGCAACCGGCACATCCCCGACACCAGCAGCGGCAAGGCGGGCGAAGGCGCGAACCTGCAAAACCTGCCCGCCTTCCGCCTTGACTACCGCAGCCTCGAAGACATGGGCTACAGCGAAGACCAAATCAACAGCCTCGGCAAAAAAGTCCAAAAAAGCGGCGGCATCCACCCGGACCTGCTCGCGGAGCTTATCCTCGACGAACAGGGCAACGCCGTCTATGGCTCCGGCGACGAACTGGTGCTTGACCTGATGACCGTGCCTGACCCGAAGACCGCCGTTCGCGACCTCGCCGACCGGATGATGCAACAACAATACAGCGAACTGGCAACGCCGCAAGCCATCGCGGAGGCGGCAGACCTTGCCATCCACAACGACCTGACGCTGCGCCTGCTTGCCACCGAATACAACGCGCTGGCGAAAGCCAGCGGCAAGCCGACGGTGGTGAGCCGGGTGGCGCGGCAACTGGCGCGGGACGTCATCGGACGAACGCGCATCCGCGACCTCAACCCGAAAAAATACACGCGCATGGAAGCGAAAGCGGCGAAGCGGGCATTTACTGCTGCAAAAAACGGCGACATCGCGCTGGCAGCGGCAGAAAAACGCAGCCAGCTGTTACAGGCGGCACACGCGCGCGAAGCCCTTGAGGCAAGCGCAGAAATCAAAAAAATGATTAACTACCTGCGCCGCGCGGACAACCAGAACCCGAAAAAAATCGACATCGCCTACCGCGAACAGATAGAGGCGCTGCTGGATGGTTACAGCCTGCGCCAGCGCAGCAACAAGGCACTCGACCGCAGACAATCGCTGGCCGACTGGGTACAAGACCAGCGCAACCAGGGCTTTGAGCCGGACATCCCGGAGCAGCTGCTCGACGATTTGAACCGCAAACCGTGGCAGGATCTGACGGTGGACGAACTGCGCGGGTTGGCGGATACCATCAAACAAATCGAACACTACGGCAAAACCAAGCAGGAACTGCTAACCGCGCGCAAAAACAAAAACGCGAAAAAACGCATCGCCAACCTGGCGCAGGCGGTGGAAGACAACGCGCCGTGGGCAGACCGTGACAACCGCACCCCCGTCACCATGGGCGGGCGGGTGCGCGTATGGGCAAAAGGCTTTGCCGCCGACCACCGCCGCGTGGCGATGCTGACGCGGCAGATGGATGGCAACACCGATGGCGGCATCATCACCGACACCCTCGTCCGCCCGGCAAACGTCGCGGGCGACACGGAAAGCGCGATGACCGCGCACGCCATTGACTACTTCCGGCAACACGTCGTCCCCGCCTACAACCGCAAAAGTGCACAGCGCCGCGCCTACCCCCTCGGCGGCAAAAACGTCTCCCTCAGCGACCGCGAAATCTTCACGATGCTGCTCAACTGGGGCAACGAAGGCAACCGCCAGCGGCTCCTCGGCGGCGAAGGCTGGCAGGCGGCAGACTTTGAGCCCTTGCTCACCAAACTCACCGCCGCCGAGCTGGACGCGGTGCAGGCCATCTGGGACTACTTTGAAACCTTCCGCCCGGAAATCGCGGCGAAAGAACAGCGGGTGAACGGCGTGGAGCCGCAATGGGTGGCGCCGACCCCGTTCAGCGTGGTGAGCGCCGACGGGCAGACGGTGAACCTGCGCGGCGGCTACTACCCCATCCGCTACGACCTGCAAGCCTCCGAACGCGCCGCCGCAGACGACGCGGCCACACAGGCACAGGCACAACTGCGCGGCGTCCATTCCGCCACCACCACCCGGCGCGGCCACACCAAAAGCCGGGTCAAAGAAGTGCATGACCGCCCGCTGGCCTATACCTTCGCCGGTATCTACTCCGGCTTCTCCGACATCATCCACGATTTGAGCTGGCATGAATACCTGATTGACACCAACAAACTGCTGCGCTCCAGCCGCATCCGGCACGCCATCAAGAACCACTACGGCACCGACTACCTGCGCCAACTGCAAGGCTGGGTGCAGGACATCGCCGTCGGCGACAACCAGACCCTGACCGCAGGCGAAGAAGCACTGCGCACCGTGCGCCGCTTCGCCTCGATGGCGGGGCTGGGATTTAACGCCGTCTCCGCGCTGAAACAACCGCTGGGACTGCTCCAGTCCGTTGCCCGCGTCGGCGGGAGCGACATCTTCACCGTCACCGCACAATTCATCGCGCACCCGGCACGGCTGACACGCGAAGCCAAAGCCGCCTCGGCCTTCATGCAAAACCGCAGCCGCACCCGCTTCCGCGAACTCAACGAACTGCGCAACGCACTCGAACAACTAGGCAAAACCCGGCAATTCATCGCCCGCTACAGTTACGCGCTGATCATGGCGGTACAACAACAGGTGGACGTCATCACCTGGCACGCGCAACTGAACAAAACACTGCGCACGGGCGCGACGGTAGCCGATGCGGTGGCGCAGGCGGATCAGGCGGTGATTGACTCGCAGGGCAGCGGCCTCAACAAGGACCTGTCGGCGGTGGAGCGCGGCGGCGAATGGCGGCGGCTGTTCACCGTGTACTACAGCTACATGAACGCCGTGCTCAACCTCGAAATCAACGCGCTCACCTCAAAGCGCAGCCTCGGCTACAAGGCGGGCACCGTACTGATGCTCTCGGCGCTGATGCCCATCCTCGACGCGGCGCTGAACAGCCTGCTCAAACCGGGCGATGACGACAAATGGGACAGGGAGAACCTGCCGGAGACCCTCGGCAAAGCCGTCTTCAACGGCCTCACCGGCCACTTCTTTGCCCTGCGCGAACTGCAATGGAGCGGCTACGGCGGCTACAGCGGCCCCACCGGGCTGCGCGGCATCAAGGACGCCTACAACCTCATTGACCAGACCGCCCAGGGCGAACTGGATGACGGCTTGCGCCGCGCCCTCATCAATACCGCGGGCTCATGGTTCGGCCTGCCGTCGGCGCAGATAAACCGCTCGTGGGACGGCCTCGAAGCACTCGCCGCCGACGAAACCGACAACCCGCTGGCACTCGCCTTCGGCTATCAGTAGAAGAAGATACTTGCCGGGCGATTGAAATTCTGGTGGTACGGCCGCATAATATTGTATAAGTCTGTGCGGCGAGAGCGCCCATAAACAGGGCGCTACGAATGAATCGTAGGCCTTTTTTGTATCATTAACTTCAAATTAAACAAGGAGGCGGGCATGACATATCCCATCAAACATGTTGTTAACTGCTTTCTTCAGAAAGATTTTGAAGATGGCACAGCAAGCATCACACCCATGAAAATGCAGAAACTGTTGTATTTTTTGCAGGGCTGGCATTTGGCGATTACCGGCGAACCTGTGATAGAAGAAAAATTTAGTGCATGGCAATATGGTCCAGTAGAAGAAAATCTTTATCATATGCTAAAAAAATATCGAGGAATGCCAATAACAGCTTACCTTACAGATGAGGATAGCCAACAAGCTTTTGTGGTTGCAAACACGGCAGAAATGTTTCATAAGATATTAGATATGGTATGGAGAAAATATTCTATTTTCTCCGCCCTTCAGCTTTCTGCAATGACCCATGAGCAAGGTACACCTTGGGATGATGTATATAATCATAGTACTTCACCTTATATCTCAAACGACGAGATTAAAGATTATTTTAAAAATTATTTATGTCTAATATTCAAGAGCCCAAGCTGAAGAAAGATTGGAACGGGCTGAAAGCACTCCTGTAGCAGAACCAAGTATAGAAATCAAAGCAGAAGAAGCCTTGTCTTTCGGGGAACTCCGGGAAAAAGAAAGCATCTGGCAATTTAAAGTTTTATTTTGCTTTTCAATTTTTATATCTTTACAACTTTATCTTATATTTTTTTATTGGGCTACTCATGAAGAATTTTCTAAAAATTGGCATACTGGATTGATGCTTATAATTCCAGCAACAACTGTTCTATTGATACTAATACTGTCTTTGCGACATAATAAGTCGAAAAGAGACGAAACAGACACCTTTATCCCACAACTTAAACAAACTATAGAAATCATTAAAGAAGCCAAAGAGTTAATATCCTGAACACAAAACGCCTTCGGGCGGTTTTTTATGCCCGCCCTGTGCGGGCTTTTTTATTGGAGCCAACCATGACCATCTCGACCAGCAACCGCCGCGCCGGCCCCTACCTCGGCGACGGCAACCAGCGCGAATTTCCCTTCACCTTCCGCGTCTTCAAGGCAGAAGACGTGCGCGCTTTCGTCGCCGACACACAGGACAAAGAACGCGCGCTCGCCTACGGCACCGACTACCGCGTCGCCCCTGCACCCCGAACAAAAAAGCCGCCGTCGCCGGCATCCTCAAAGGCGACCTGAAAACCGCAAGCCATCAGCGCCTGATCGAACTGTGTCTGCTCTAGTCGCCACCTCTGCCGGCGTGTCGCAAGTCGAACTTCTCGCCGCTGATGGTACGCCGGGCAACGCTTATCCAGCGCTTGCCGTTTTTCTTCGCTGATGCCATTGGGTCAAATCGTGGGACAACTTTACTCACAATAGCAGCCAATGGGGCAAGTTAAAGCTTGGTACCCCGCACGGGTCAAGGGTTTTTCATGTCTGTTGCAGCGGGTTTTATGGCTTGCGTTATCCGGTTTATCCGGTGGTGGTGCTGTTGGCTTTCTGCGGCAAACCGTTGAAAACGCTGGTAGATAATGTTCAGGAGGTTTTGCGGTGACGGGCATCAAGGAATTTCTTTACGCCATAAGCGATGGCAATGGCAGCGGCAATCAGCAGTTTGCTGTATTTGACGGCAAGGATGACCAGGAGTGCGAGCAGGCCGGGGTTTTTGACGGCGCCGTCAATCAGGCTGCTGATGCCCTGTTTGGGTGCGGGGTCGGTTTTGGAATCGTAGTCCTGGTAACGCTGGGCGCGGCGGAAGGAAACACCAGCCGCGATTTCGTCGGCAACCGGTTTGTTGCGGGTGAATTTCTCCGTGTCAGTAATCAGATCCAGTTTGATCAGGCCGTAGCGCCCCAGTATCAGGGTAGCGTAATTGGCGACACCCGCTTCTCCGCCCTGACGGATATCCAGGGCGAAATGGAGGCGGTGGCTGGCCGCATCGTAGTGTGGTTCTGCCAGCCAGCCGATGACTGCCAGCAGCGGTTCACCGCGCTTGCTGCGCGCCTCGTTTTCCGCTTCCGTACTTTGGCGGATGTTTTGGAGCAGTTGGGCGGGATTCAGACGGTTGGCTTCATCTTCCCGGATATAGCCGGATTGGGTGTATTCGAGGTCAATGATCCAGGCCTCGTTGCTGTCAGCAGGCAGGACGATGCCGTAACGCCCGGTACTCATGGTGTTGCCGATGAGATTCATAAATTCGTTCGCCGGGATTTGCGACAGGTAAATCATGCCGGCAGGCAGTTGTAGCCGCGCCTGCTGGCCGAGTTCGATGGTTTGCGGTCCCGGTGTGCCTTGTTGGAGCAGTTCGGCGATGCGGGCGTCATCCGCGTTTTCCTGCGCCCCGGCGGGGGCAAGGAACACAAGAAACAGCGTAATCCAGAGGGTTTGCAGGGTTTTTTTCATGTTTCAGGCTATCTCCAGCAGCGCGTCAAAACGGTCAATCAGGTAATCGGCGCGGGTGCGCGCCTCGTTTTGCAGGGCGCGGACGTCGGCGTAGCCGTAGGTGACGGCAACGGTCGGGCAGCCTGCCGCCTTGCCCGCAAGGATGTCGTTGGCAGAATCTCCCACCATCAGCATTTCTTGCGGCTTTATGCCGAAGGCGGCGGCGGTGCTGGCCAGCGGCAGCGGCGACGGTTTTTTTTCGGGCAGGCTGTCGCCGCCGTAGATGTGCGCAAAATGGTGGGCAAGGTCAAGGTCGGCGAGCAGT
>ERZ773004.1481-NODE-1481-length-11494-cov-31.656526_pt1 | contig 11494 bp, 5 predicted proteins | sample MGYA00580667_ERZ773004 | MGnify/ENA primary metagenome ERZ773004 (study PRJEB29015, sample SAMEA2737963) | human oral metagenome | biome: human oral; feature: human-associated habitat; material: dental | place: China | collected 2123 ... | reverse complement strand
TGACCAGGGCGGCGCGCGGGTCGTAGTTCTTGTAGACGCGGTGCCCGAAGCCCATGAGGCGCACCCCGCCCTCCTTGTTCTTGACCCTGCGGACGAACTCCGCCGTCGTCATGCCCTCGGTCTGGATCGCGTCGAGCATGCGCAGCACCGCCTCATTGGCTCCGCCGTGCAGCGGTCCGGACAGGGCGCCGATGCCGGCGGCGACGGAGGCGTACATATTGGCGTCGGCCGAGCCCACCAGGCGCACGGTGGAGGTGGAGCAGTTCTGCTCGTGGTCGGCGTGCAGGATGAGGAGCATGTCCAGGGCCCGCACCACGGCCGGGTCGATCTCGTAGGACTGGTAGGGCATGCCGAAGGTCATGTGGAGGAAGTCGTCGACGTAGCCGCGCTTGGGGTCGGGGTAGAGCAGCGGCAGGCCGATGGCGCGCCGGGCGATGTAGGACACCATGGTGGGCATCTTGCTCAGCAGGAGGACCGTGGCGAGCTCGCGCTCGTAGGGGTCGTGCGGGTTGAGGGTGTCCTCGTAGTAGGTGGCCAGGCCGGAGATGCCCGCCTGGAGGATGGCCATGGGGTGGCCCGAGGAGGGGAAGGAGGTGAAGAAGGAGCGGAAGTCCTCGTGCAGGAGGCGGTGGCGGGCGATGCGCCGCTCGAAGCGCTCGAAGGTGGTGGCGTCGGGCAGCTCGCCGTTGATGAGCAGGTAGGCGACCTCCAGGAAAGTGGAGGACTTGGCCAGCTCGTCGATGGGGTAGCCGCGGTAGCGCAGGATCCCGGCCCCGCCGTCGATGTAGGTGATGTCCGAGGTGCACGAGGCGGTGTTGGTGAAGCCGGGGTCGATGGTGACCAGGCCGGTGTCCTTCAGGAGCCTGGCGATCCCGAGCCCGTCGGAGCCCTCGGTGGCCAGGACGCGGGGCAGCTCGAGCGCGGTGCCCTCGATCGTGAGCCGCCCCTGGCCGTCGCCGTCGGACGGGGATTGAGGGGCGGGCCGGGTGCTCGCGTCGGTCATGGTGCCTCCTTGCGGGTCGACGTCGGGCCCTCGCCGCCCGCGGCGGGCGGGCGGCCCGCCGGGCCTGGGCCCTTTCCACTGGCCACTCTACGGCCCGGGACGTTACCGCCCGGACACGGGCGGCGCTCGCCCCGCACTCAGTCCCCCCGATCGAGCTCGTGAACCTCGGTCCGGCCCGCGCGCGCCCGCTCGTAGGCGTCGAGAAGCCTGCGGGCGTTGGCGGGAGACAGGTGGGCGGTCTCGCGCCAGGCCGCGTACTCCTCGGCGGACATGAGGACGGCACTGCCCTTGCGCGAAACGATCTCGACGACGTCGCGGTCGTTGTTGACCCGCTCGATGAGCGGGAGCAGCATCTTGCGCGCCTGACCGGCGCTCATGGGCATGACTTCGTCTCCTTTCATCCCGGGGCTCACGCCTCCCCCAGGTCGAAGCCGTTGGTGGCGATGACCCGCCGGTACCAGTCGAAGGACTTCTTCCTGTGGCGCTCGTAGGTGCCGTTGCCCTCGTCGTCGGCGTCGACGTAGACGAAGCCGCTGCGCCTGGACATCTGGCACGTCGACATCGACACCAGGTCGACGCAGCCCCAGGGCAGGTACCCCATGACCTCGACGCCGTCGTCGATCGCCCTGCCGACCTCGGCGATGTGGCGGCGGAAGTACTCGATGCGACCGTCGTCGGCGATGGGCCCCTCCCCCTCCATGGACTCGTAGAAGCCGATGCCGTTCTCGACGACGAACAGGGGCAGGCGGTACTTGTCGTACATGGAGATGAGCGCCAGGCGCAGTCCCTCGGGGTCGATCTGCCAGCCCCACTCGTTGGCCCGCAGGTAGGGGTTCTCCACACCCTCGGACAGGTTGCCGCTCACCCGCTGCCTATCCGCCTCGTCGCGGGTGGTGACCAGCGACATGTAGTAGCTGAAGGACAGGAAGTCGACGGCGCCGGACGCCAGGTCGTCCCGGTCGGCCTCGGTGACCTCCACGCGCAGGCCCCGGCGCCGCCACATCCGCGTGACCCACTGCGGGTACTCGCCCAGGACCTGGACGTCGGAGGCGATCTCGTTCTCCCGGTTGGCGCGCTGGGCCAGCAGCTGGTCGCACGGGTGGGCCGTGAGCGGGTAGTAGAGGGTCTTGGTGAGCATGCAGCCCATCTGCGCCGTCGGCACGAGGTCGCGCAGGAGCGCGGCCGCCCGGGCGGCGGCGACCAGCTGGTGGTGCAGGGCCTGGAAGCACGCCTCCTCCATGTCGCGCCCCTCGAACTGCTCGGCCAGCAGGCCCGCCGAGGTGAAGGGGTGGCGGAAGACGGAGTCGATCTCGGTGAAGGTGAGCCAGTACCCGACCTTCCCGCCGTACTGGCGGAAGCAGACCTCGGCGAAGCGCATGAACAGGTCGATCATCGCCCGGTCGTACCACCCGCGGCGGTTGAAGACGGTGGCCAGCGGCTGCTCGTAGTGGTGCAGCGTCACCATCGGCTCGATGCCGCGCTCGTGCATGGCGCCGAAGAGCCGGTGGTAGAAGCCCACGCCCGCCCGGTTGGGCGTCTTCTCCTCGCCGGTGGGGAACAGGCGGCTCCACTGGATGGACACGCGCAGGACCTTGAAGCCCATCTCCGCCATGAGGTCGAGGTCCTCGAGGTAGTGGTGGTAGAAGTCGTTGCCGCGGCGCTTGCCGTAGGGGCCCTTGAAGTCGGTCCACTTCAGGGCCCGCCGGACCTCCGCCATGGTGATGGCGTGACCGGCCCGGTAGTCCCTGGGGTCGACGTCGGCCTTGTAGCGGGTCACGTCGGCGACGGACGGGCCCTTGCCCCCGCTGTCCCAGGCGCCCTCGCACTGACTGGCCGCCAGCGCCCCTCCCCACAGGAAGCCCTCGGGGAACACGGGGGTCAGGTCATTCAGGGCGGTGCTCATGGGGCAGCGGCCTCCTCGCTGTTGTCATGGTCGTCGGCGCGCCCGCTCCCGCGCCGGGCGCGATCGGCGAGCGCGGCGGGGATCCGCCGTCGACCACGGCGGGGGATCCGCGTCGGCGCGGCGGCGGCCGGGACGAGGGCCTGAACGGACCATACCCCTGCGGCCGGGTCGGGGCCGCCGCTTCCCGCCCGGCCGCGCTCGCGGCCGCATGCCCTTCCCGGGCCGGCGGAGTCCCCCGCTTCCCGAAGAACCGTCCAACAACCGGGGAAGAACCCGGCGCGACCGGCGCGGCGGCGTCGTTCCGCCGGAAGATCCCGGTCAGCCGCGCCCCGGGAGGGCCGGGGACGCCGAAGAGTTCTTGACGAGTTGTTTCAACAACTTCGCAATTACTTCGCGCACGACGTCGTTCAACGGGCCCTGAGCGCCATCGCCGTCGGTCAGCGGCGGAACAGGTCGGTGGCCCGCAGCCTGCTGCAGGCGGCGGCCACCCGCTCGTCGGTGCCGGTCAGGCTCATGCGCACGCGCCCGGCCCCGGCCTCGCCGTAGAAGTCCCCGGGGGCGACGACGATGCCGAGCTCGGCGAAGGCGCCCACCAGGTCGAGGGCGCTCATGTCCTCCGGGCCGCTCAGCCACAGGTAGAGGCCGGCCGCGGAGGCGGGGTCGTTCGCCAGCCCGGCCTCGGCCGTGGCCGCCAGCAGCGCCTCGCGGCGGGCCCGGTAGGCCTCCCTCTGGGCGACGACGTGCTCGTCGTCGGCCAGCACGGACACCATGACGGCCTGGACGGGGGCCGGCACGAGGAGCCCGGAGTGCTTGCGGATCTCGGTGACGGCGCCGACGAGGGCCGGGTCGCCGGCGAGGAGGGCGGCCCGGTAACCGGCGAGGTTGGACTGCTTGGACAGGGAGTACAGGGCCAGGAGCCCGGTCGGGTCGGGGGCGCCGTCGGGGCCGGTGCCGCTCGCGCGCGCGTCCAGGAGGCTGGGGACGCCGTCGGCGGCCCAGGGCTCGTCCCAGGCGAGCTCGGCGTAGCACTCGTCGGAGGCGACGACGGCGCCGCGACGGCGCGCCCAGGCCACGATGCGGGCGAGCTGGGAGGCGCTCAGGACGTGGCCGTCGGGGTTGCCGGGGCTGTTGAGCCACACGAGGGCGACGGGGGCGCCGTCGGGCAGCTCCCAGGTGGCGGGGTCGGCGTCGGTGTCGACGGGGACGGGGGTGGCGCCGGCGATGCGGGCGCCGACGTCGTAGGTGGGGTAGGCGGCGCGCGGATGGAGGACGAGGTCGCCCGGGCGCACCCCGAGCTGGAGGGGCAGGAGGGCGACGGACTCCTTGGAGCCGATGGTGGGGATGACGGCGTCCTCGCCCAGGCCGCTCACGCCGCGGCGCCGCCTCATCCAGTCGATAATGGCGGCGCGCAGGGTGTGGGTGCCGACGGCGGCCGGGTAGCCGGGGGCGTCGGAGGCGGCGGCGAGGGCGTCGCGGGCCACGGCGGGCGTCGGATCGACGGGGGCGCCGACGGCGAGGTCGACGACGCCGTCGGGGTGCTGCGCGGCGCGGGCCCGGTAGGGGCGCAGGGAGTCCCAGGGGAAGTCGGGCAGCGCGAGCGGTCGGGGCAGGATCGAGGCGGTCATGGTCCGATCCTCCCACCGCCCGGCCCTCGCCGCTCCTCCCCCGTCCCCTCGACGTCCCTATATTGTCCGGCGGCCTCATATCGCCCGGCGGCCCCCGCTCCCGCCGCCCGGCAACCCCATATCGCCCGGCGGCCCCATATCGCCCGGCGGCCCCATATTTCCTAGCGGCCCCGCTCCCGCCGCCCGGCCTTCCTCCTTCCCCCGCCGCCCGGTGGCCTCCCCGTTCCTCACACCTTTTCGCGACTCGAGACCACCATGCGCCACGCCGCCAGGCGCAGCCCCGTTCCCCACACCTTTTCTCGACTCCCACCGCCACCCAACCGTCCCTGTTCTTCCCGACCCGACCCGCGAGATCGCCGGGTAACCGCCGAGCACGTCACTTAACCCGCGAGCACGTACCTCTAGCAGACGTTCTCGCGGGTTAAGTGACGTGCTCGCGCGTCGGGGCGCCCGTCGTGGTCGCCATCCGGCGAGCGGCGGCCCTACCCGAGGGGCCCGCGGCGGCGCCGGTTGTCCAAATCTGTTGCAAAGGCCCGGATCGCGCCGGGACGCCGGAAGGGAATCGTTGATATTCCGCGCTTCTTCTCGCAGTCGATCCTGCCGCGAGACGCCTTTGCAACAGATTCGGACACGCCCCCGCCCCGGAACGCCCCAGGAGCCCCACCCGCACCACCGCGCTAGCGCCCCCGCGACGGCGAGCCCGGATGTGGGCGGTGGGGGACCCTCCGGGGTGGCGCGCCGGGACCGGGGTGCGTTTCTTAGTGTGGCGGCAATTCCCGCGGGCCCCCGCCCGGCGCCCCGCTCCGCCGATTGTCCCGCATGACGGGACGGCGTCTCGCATGTCGTGACGCCGCCGACCCGGAATTCGTCTGCTACGCCCCTTCACCCTCTGCTACGCCCCCTTTTCCCGTACAGCGGAGAATGAAGAGGCGTAGCAGACGGTGAAGGGGCGTAGCAGAGGGTGGATGGGCACAGCGAGGGCGAAGAAGCGCGGCGACCGATCACCCGATGCATCGAATCGAATGTCTTTTCCGTCGGTCTCGCGTGCGTTTTCCGCCGGTCTCGGCGAAGAGGGGCGGAAGAGGAGGGCGGCCCTCACTCGTAGCCGTTGGCTTCCTTCCACTCCTCGTTCTGGGGCGGCAGCGCGGCGACCATGGGGTCGTCGTAGGGCTGCGGGCCGACCGCCTGGGCACCGCCCGGCGACCCCAGGCCCTTGAGGTCGAAGAAGTCGATATTGGCGCGGGTGTAGTCGGCCCACTCGTCGGGGACGTCGTCCTCGTAGAAGATCGCCTCCGTGGGGCACACCGGCTCGCAGGCGCCGCAGTCCACGCACTCCTCGGCGTTGATGTACAGGCTGCGTTCGCCCTCGTAGATGCAGTCCACCGGACACTCGTCCACGCACGCACGGTCCTTGACGTCGACACAGGGCTGGGCGATGACGTAGGTCATGCGCATCTCCTCTCCTCGCCGGTCAAGCCGCGGGCGCGGCCACATGCACGGCCCCAGTATCGTCCGACGGCGCCCGCCGCCCAAGACGGCGCCAACGTGGGCCTGGGCACGCGGTCCGCCGGTCGGGACGAGCGCGTCTTTTCGTCACGACCGGCGTCCGCATACGCGCGACCCCACCCGAGCCCGTCAGCGGCGCCCTCGTAGGCCTCTCCCGGCGTCCGCATACGCGCGGCCCCTCCAGGTCTCCGTCCTCTTCGGCGTCGAGGGCGGCGCCGGCGTCCGCATACGCGCGGCCCCTCCGCCGCCGCCCGGCGCCCGGTCCTCGCCGGCATCCGCCGCGCGGCCCGCCCGGTGGCCGGCTGAGCCGGACCCACCCGGGCACGCCCCGGCTCAGCCGCAGACGATGGGGTTGTCCGAGTCGTAAGAGGTGCTCAGGACGTCGTCGGGCAGCTTCTGACCGTCCGGCTTGGTCCGCGAGCGGGTGACGGTGATGTCGAACCCCTGTGCGCCGCCCTCGTAGGGGACGCAGTTCCCGCCGCTCTGGCGCTGGGTCTGGTAGGCACGGTAGTTGTAGGGAGTGCCGTTGTCGATGCTCACCTGGTAGTACGGGGTGCCCCACAGGCGCACGTGCACCTCGCCGTCGGCGGCCCAAGCCTGAACCAGGACGGCGGTGGGCGTGGAGTTGCCGAACTTGACGTCCAGGTTGCCGGTCCACAGGGTGGCCTCGCGGCCCGCCGGGTAGCGGGTGAACCAGTAGTTGTGCGGCGTGTGCTCGACGTCGTCCATGCCGGCCTCGAAGCCCGCGTTGAAGACGGTTGTGGCGACCTGCGAGAGACCGCCGCCCATGGCGTCGGTGTGCTGGCCGTTGGTGACTACTCCGGCGGAGGCGAAGCCGTGCTCCTCGTCGATCGGCCCGAGGGCCTCGGTGAGCGAGAACTCCCCGCCCGGCATGACGACTGTGCCGTTGATGGCGGCGGTACCGGCCACGAGGTTCTGGGTGCGGGCGGCGTCGGGGTAGTAGGGCGTGGAGTACTCGCCGATGACCTGGTTCATGCCCCAGTCGGCGGCGGGCGTAGTGACCGCGGGGGCCTGGTCGATCATGGGCAGCGCAATGCGGCGCTCCCCCGCCCCGCCGTCCTGGGTGGCAGCGGTCATGACGTTGGCGGCGAGGGCCTCGGTGTCGACGGCGGCGCCGCCGTGCGCCTCGACGTAGACGGGTTTCGCGTCGGGCCTGCCCTCGATGGTCCAGGTGGCGTCCTGCACCGGGGACTCGATCTCCGGGCCCATGGCGGCGAGTACGGTCTCGCGCAGCCCCTGGGGGTCCAGAGACGCGGTGATGTCGCTGCCCGCCGTGCCGATCCTGACCAGTTCGGCGAGCTGCTCCGGCGTCAGCACGACGTTGGGCTGCCAGGCCCTGGCGGCGGCGTCAGTCCCCTCGACCGTGATGGTGAAGTCGCCGGACAGCAGCGGGGTGAGGACCTTGTCGATGAGGGCCTGCGCCTCCTCATTGGTGATGGCCGGCCTGGCCTCGCCGTTGGGCAGCTCGATGGTCTCCCGCCCGAGCGGCCAGTTCTCGCTCAGGGCGGTGACGGCCGAGTCGACATCGAGCCCGGTGCCGGTGCTTCCGGGAACGAGGACGGGCGTCGTTCCGTGGAGGGTCACGTCAGCGTTGGAGACGCCCGCGGCCAGAGTGTCCAGGCGGGCGTCGAGGGCCGTGGTCAGGGAGGTGGCGTCGACTCGGGTGACGGCGTCCACGTCGGCGCCGCGCAGGCGCCCGATGAGGGTGAGCGGGTTGAGGGTGAATCCCGTGAGCCGCTCGACGCTGGCCCGGGCGTCCACGCTCACGCCGGACTCGGCGGGCACGAGCGTGTCGGTGGCGTTGTTGACGACGAGGGTGACCGGCTGGCCGAGCTGGGCGTTGATGGCGCTGGCGACCGTGCTCTCCGCCTGCGCGGAGCTCATATTGCCGACGGCGACGCCGGAGATGGTAGAGCCGGCGAAGATGTGCTGGGTGGTGGCGAAGGCGGCCGCACCCCAGATGAGGACGAGCAGCGCGGCGGCGCCGAGGGCGAGGAGGAGCCGACGGCGGCGGGTGGGCGCCACGGTCTCGGACTTCCTCTGCTCGGCCGGGGCCGGTTCGGCGCAGACCCGCGCGTCCCGGGCCTTCTCGGACTCGTCGTCGGCGGCCCCGGACGCAGCGGCGGCCTCGGACTCGTCGTCGTCGGCGGCCTCCTCCGCCTCGCTGTCGGCCGAGGCCCGGCCAGTCGCGCCGATCGTGCTGGCAGCCCCTTCGGACGCGTCGTCCTTCTCGGGCGTCCGCGCGGCGATCGGCACACTGGGAGGCAGCGGCTTATCGGCCGTCTCAGCGCCGGCAGGGTGCTCAGTCGTCTTCGACGGCGCGCCGGTCGCGGGCTCGTCGGCGGTGGCGGGCGTGGGCGCGCTGAGCGGGAAGTTCGGCCGCAGCGGAGGGCGGGCCACGCTCGCGCCGACGGCGGTCGCCTCCGGTGCTCGTTCGGTGGACGGCGCGCCGGCGGACGGCGGAGCCGGGGTCGATTCGTCGACGGCCTCCTGCGCGGACTGCCCCTCGATGGCGGGCTCAGCGGACTGAGTCTCCTCAACGGCAGTCCCCGACCCGACGGCAGCCTCCTCCGCGGCGCCCGGCTCGACGACGGCGTCCACGGACTCGACCGACTCAACGGACTCGTTCGGCTCCCCCGACTCGACGGGCTCCACTGAGCCGGCAGCCTCAACAACGGTCTCCGACCCGGCGGATTCCGGCTCGGCAGCGGGTTCAGCAGCATCCGGCTCGGCGGCAGAATCCGTAGGTTCAACCGGCTCAGGCTCGACGGCGGACTCAGCGGACTGAGTCTCCGCGGCTTCCGACTCGGCGGCCTCCGACCCGACCGGCTCCGCAGTCCCGGCGATGGCATCCGCCTCCTCAACGGACTCCCCCGGCTCGGCGGGCTCCAGGTCAGTGGACTCCGACTCCGACTCGGCGAACTCCTCCTTCGCGGCCTCCGGCTCCGCGGTCTCTGCGGGCGGCTCCTCCTGGACAGGACCCTCGGTCCCGACCGCAATCTCCTCCGCGACATCCGCCTTCTCAGCGGACTCCCCCGGCTCAACGGGCTCCTCCTCGGCGGGATCCGGCTCCGGCTCCGACTCGGCGGCCTCCGACTCAACCGACTCGGCAGACTCTGCGGACTGCTCCTCCTGGACAGGACCCTCGGTCCCGACAGCAGTCTCCTCCGCGACATCCGCCTCCTCGACGGACTCCCCCGGCTCGTCGGGCTCCGGGTCAGCGAACTCCTCCGATTCGACCTGCTCCGTGGTCTCTGCGGACTGCTCCTCCTGGGCGGGTTCCTCGGCCCCGACAGCAATCTCCTCCGCGGCACCCGTATTCTCGTCGGCCTTCGGCTCGACAGACCGAGCGGCCTCAGTCTCAGCCTCAGCGGACTCGGCGACGGTCCCCGTTTCGACGGAGGCGGGCTGAGCGGACTCGTCGGCCTCCGGTTCGACGACGGACTCGGCGGACTCCTCCACGGGCGCCTCGGACTCCGGTTCCGACGTCACCTCCACCGGAACCGACCCAGTCTTCTCGGCGACCACGGACTCGGCGGACTCCTCCGACTCGACCGGCTCCGCAGCCTCGGCGACGGCATCCGCCTCCTCGGCGGGCTCCTCCGGCTCGGCGGGCTCCGCGGGTTCCTCGACGGGCGGCTCCGGCCCCTCGACGGCGGGCTCCTCATCGGCCTTCGCCTCCGGCCTCCGGCTGGCGGGCGGCGCCGACTCGACCTCGGGCGGCGCCACGACGGGCCCGTCCTGCGGCGGGGCGGACGACTCCGCGACCGCCTCGAGGCTCTCGGGCGCGTCGTCGGAATCGAGCAGGGGAATAGTGCCACTCATGCGGCGATCCTCTCCGTGAAGACCGGTTCCTGGGTATGGGGAACCTGGGGATGCGGGGAACTCATGGGGGTCAGGCCTGCGCCCGACGACGCCGGGCGGCGTCCTTGAAGCGCTCCTGGGAGTCGAGGATGACCTTGCGGATGCGCACGGCGTCGGGGGTGACCTCGACGCACTCGTCGTCGGAGGCGAACTCGAGGGCCTCCTCCAGGGTGAGGCGGCGCGGCGGCACGAGCCCCTCGAAGACGTCGGCCGTGGAGGAGCGCATATTCGTCTGCTGCTTCTCGCGGACCACGTTGACGTCCATGTCCTCGTTGCGCGGGTTCTCGCCCACGACCTGGCCCTCGTAGGTCTCCTGCCCGGGCTCGACGAAGAAGGTGCCGCGGTCCTCCAGGCGGATGAGGGCGTAGGCGGTGACGGCCCCGGCGCGGTCGGACACGAGCGAGCCGGTGGTGCGCGAGACGATCCGGCCGGCCCAGGGCTCGTAGCCCTCCGCGATGGAGGAGGCGATGCCGGTGCCGCGCGTCTCGGTGAGGAACTGGGTGCGCAGGCCGATAGTGCCGCGGGCCGGGATGAGGAACTCCATGCGGACCCAGCCCGTGCCGTGGTTGGTCATGGTCTCCATGCGGCCCTTGCGGGCGGCCATGAGCTGGGTGACGGCGCCCAGGTGCTCCTCGGGCACGTCGATGGTCATGCGCTCGATGGGCTCGTGGCGCTTGCCATCGATGGTGCGGGTGACCACCTGCGGCTTGCCCACGGTCAGCTCGAAGCCCTCGCGGCGCATCTGCTCGACCAGGATCGCCAGCGCCAGCTCGCCGCGCCCCTGGACCTCCCAGGCGTCGGGGCGGGAGGTGGGCAGCACGCGCAGGGACACGTTGCCCACCAGCTCGCGGTCCAGGCGGTCCTTGACCTGGCGGGCGGTGACCTTGGCCCCCTTGGTGCGTCCGGCCATGGGCGAGGTGTTGATGCCGATGGTCATGGAGATGGCGGGGTCGTCGACCTTGATCAGCGGCAGCGGCCGGGGGTCGTCGGGGTCGACGAGGGACTCGCCGATGGTGATGTCCTCGATGCCGGCGACGGCGACGATGTCCCCGGCGCGGGCCTCCTCGGCGGGTTTGCGCTCCAGCCCCTCGGTGACCAGGAGCTCGGAGACGCGGGCCGAGGCCAGGCTCCCGTCGTGGCGGGCCCAGGCCACCGTCTGCCCCTTGCGCAGGGTGCCGTTGTGGATGCGCAGCAGGGCCAGGCGCCCCAGGAAGGGAGAGGCGTCCAGGTTGGTCACGTGGGCCTGCAGCGGCGCGTCCTCGTCGTAGGCCGGGCCGGGGATGCGCTCGATAATGGTGCGGAAGAGCGGCTCGAGGTCGCCGTTGGCGGGCAGTTCGCCGTCGGCGGGCGCGGTCGTGTCCGCCCGGCGGGCCTTGGCGGAGGCGTAGACGACGGGCACGTCCAGAACGGCGTCCAGGTCGATGTCGGGGTGCTCGTCGGCCAGGTCGGCGGCCAGCGACAGGAGCAGGTCAGTGGTCTCGGAGACGACCTCGTCGATGCGCGAGTCGGGGCGGTCGACCTTGTTGACCACGAGGATGACCGGCAGGTTCGCGGCCAGGGCCTTGCGCAGCA
>ERZ773004.1480-NODE-1480-length-11500-cov-9.760507_pt1 | contig 11500 bp, 10 predicted proteins | sample MGYA00580667_ERZ773004 | MGnify/ENA primary metagenome ERZ773004 (study PRJEB29015, sample SAMEA2737963) | human oral metagenome | biome: human oral; feature: human-associated habitat; material: dental | place: China | collected 2123 ... | reverse complement strand
CGCGGCGCACGGCGTTGCCCATGTCGTAGACGCCGGGCACCTCACGAGCGGCCATGCCGGCGATCTTGGCGACGACGTTCTCGTCGATGGTGGTCACGCCGTGCGAGGTCTGGAGGGGGCCGCGAGGGGTCTGCTTCTCCTCGACCTGCTCGTGGTGCTCACGCTGCTGGCCGGTCTGGGGAATGGCGTTGTTGCTCATTGGAGCCTCTTTCGTTGATCCGTGAGATGGATAGTGACGGAATGTGGTAGTGCGCGGGCCAGCAACTGGTCCGTCAAGATGCCTCAGTGGTTTCCGTGGCCGGCCCGTGTGACTGGCCGTTGTGACTGACTGTTTTCGCTGTCCGTCATGACTGCCGCGCTGATAGGAGGACGCTGCCGGCTGGGGAATCCTCACGCCCTCAACCCATGGCTTGCGTCACAGAAACGGCGAAGCGGGTTTCGAGGAGGCGATGAATGCCTCCACGAAACCCGCTTCGGGGCGCCGAGCGCCTACTTCCTACCGGTGATGCCCAGGTAGATGGAGATCGCGACGATGGCGGCGACGATGGACAGGGCCCACCTGATCCAGTCGATCCCGTTGGTGTGGGCGACACCGAAGAAGCCGGCGACTGTGCTTCCGATGAGCGCGCCCACGGCGCCCAGTACGATGGTCCACAGCACCGAGATGTTCTGCTCGCCCCGCATGATGAGTCGAGCCAGGGCGCCGATGACGGCGCCGGCGATGATCATTCCGATGATTGACAGCATGGTGTCTTCCTCCGAGAAGGTCCGATGAGGTGGAGATGTTCCCCAACCGGACATGGGAACGGTCTTGCAGCGCATCAGTCAGCCGCGAGGCGAAAGACAACGCTGCATGAAGGACGCCACGGCGGCATGCATCGTCACACCCCAGGAGTATGGCATGTGCCACATGGTCGAGGGGTTGGTCTGCGGGGCGGCGCTGAGCTCGGGCACGTATTCGTGTCACACCCCCGGGTGATCCTCGTGCCATGACCTCCTCCGCTCTCATCCTCCTCGTCCTGTTCATCGGTCTCGCCGTGGGCGGCGCGCTCGGCTACGCCCTGGCGGTGGCCCGCTCGACCGCGGCCCGGGCAGGGGGCCGTGATGAGGCCGCGAGCGCCCGCACGGACGCCGCCCAGTGGCGGGCACGTGCCGAGGAGCTGGAGCACCGGGCGGTGCTGGCGGAGGAGCGCGCGGAGCGTGACGGCTCCATCCTGCGGGCGCTGGCGCCGGTGCGCGCACAGCTGGAGCAGGTGGGCTCGCGCGTCGAGCTCATGGAGCGTGAGCGCGCCGCCCAGCACGCCACGCTGTCGGAGCAGCTGCGTGCCGCCGCCCTGGCGGAGGAGGACCTGCGTCGGGCGACGACGGCGCTGACGGGTGCCCTGCGCTCGCGCTCGAGTCGCGGCATGTGGGGTGAGGTGGAGCTGGCGCGCGTGCTGGAGGCCTCGGGGATGCTGGCGCACGTGGACTTCAGCGAGCAGCGCTCGGTCGCCTCAGTGCTCGCCTCCCGCCCGGGTGGGCGCGGAAGGGCCTCGGAGGCGGGCGCTGGGGCGGGCTCGGGCACCGGGACCGGCTCGGCCTCCGGCTCCGGGGCGGGCTCGCGCCCCGACGTCGTCATCCACCTTCCGGGGGACGGCTTCCTCGCCCTGGACGCCAAGGCCCCCATGGACTCCTACCTGCGGGCGGCGGGCCTGGGCGAGTCCGACGACGGTGAGCCGGATGAGGCCGAGCGTCGGCGTCTGCTCACGGCCCACGCGGCCGCGCTGCGCTCGCACGTGGACGCGCTGGCTGCCCGACGCTACGACCGGGCCCTGGGGGCATCGCCCGAGCTCGTCGTCCTGTTCGTCCCGGCGGAGCCGGTGCTGGCGGCAGCGCTGGCGGCGGACCCGGCGCTCATGGAGCACGCCCTGGGCAAGGGCGTGGCGCTGACCTGCCCCGCCTCCCTGCTGGCGCTGCTGCGCACCTGCGCGGCCGCCTGGGCACGTGCGGCCGTCAACGAGGACGCCCAGGAGCTGCTGGAGCTCGGGCGCACCCTCTACGAGCGCCTGGGGACGGTCGCCGGGCACCTGGACACGCTGGGGGCGAGCCTCACCCGTTCGGTCGCCTCCTACAACCGCACGATCGCCTCCCTGGAGTCGCGGCTCCTGGTGACCGCCCGCAGCCTCGACTCACTGGCCGCCGACCTGCCCAGTCCCCGGCAGGTCTCCCCCGACGACGCACAGGTCCGCGCGCTCACCGCCCCCGAGCTCACGCGTGAGCAGGAGCGCCCCAGCGAACGGGAACGCCTCGCTGACGTGGCACAGTGACCCTGTGACCACGCAGCCCTCGCCGAGCATCGCCTCCCAGCGCGCGGACGCCCAGCGCGCCAACCCGGCCACCGTCCAGGAGCCCGCCCGGCTCGCCCGCGACACCACCCCCGAGAACCCGTGGCCCCTGGCGCTGCTGTCCACCAAGATCGAGGGATACATCGCCCGCATGACCGAGGTGTGGGTCGAGGCCCAGGTCGTGCAGGTCAACCGCCGCTCCGGTATGTCCTTCCTGACCCTGCGCGACGTCTCCTCCGAGGTCAGCCTGCGCGCCGCCATGTACCGCCGAGACCTGGTCGCCTCCGAGCAGGCCATGGGCACCGAGATCACCGACGGCATGCGCGTGGTCGCCCACGGGCGCCCCACCTTCTGGACGCGCGGCGGCTCCCTCCAGCTCCAGCTCGACGACCTGCGCGCCGTCGGCACCGGGGACCTGCTCGCCCGCATCGAGCAGCTGCGCCGCACGCTCGCCGCCGAGGGCCTGCTCGCCGCCGAGCGCAAACGCCCCCTGCCCTTCCTGCCCCGCACGGTCGGCCTCGTGTGCGGCCGCGACGCCAAGGCCAAGGACGACGTCATCGTCAACGCCCGGCTGCGGTGGCCCGGGCTGCCCTTCCAGGTCCGTGAGGTCGCCGTCCAGGGCGTGCACGCCGTCAGCCAGGTGACCGCCGCGATCAAGGAGCTCGACTCAGACCCCGTGGTCGACGTCATCGTCGTCGCCCGCGGCGGCGGCTCCGTCGAGGACCTCCTGCCCTTCTCCGACGAGGGGCTCGTGCGAGCCGCGGCCGCCTGCCGCACGCCGCTCGTCTCAGCCATCGGCCACGAGACGGACCGCCCCCTGCTCGACGACGTCGCCGACTACCGGGCCTCCACCCCCACCGACGCGGCCCGCCGGATCGTGCCGGACCTCGCCCAGGAGACCGTCGGCCTGGATCAGGCGCGCTCACGCATCCGCTCCGCCCTCACCACGCGTCTCGACGAGGAGCAGAACCGCATCGACCGCATCCGCGAGCGCCCCGTCATGGCGGACCCCACGCTCATCGTCCGCGACCAGGAGGCCGAGCTCGACCGCACCCGAGACCGGATGCGCCGCGCCCTGGGGGCCGCCGTCGACCTGGCGGCCGCGGACCTGCGCGCCCACCGCGCCCAGCTGACGGCCCTGTTCCCCCAGGGGGTGCTCGACCGCGGCTACGCCATCCTGCGCAAGCCCGGCGTCGGCGTCGTCACCAGCGCGCAGGATCTCAAGAAGGGCGACCTCCTGGAGGGCATCCTCGCCGAGGGCCGCCTCGTCGCCCAGGTCGTGGGCACCACCAAGCCCACCGTCGCCGCCCCCGCCTGAGGCCCCGTCGCTGGCGGCCCGCGCGGCCCCCTCCCGCAAGGACCCCTCCCCCACGGCACCGAGAAACGGCACTAAGACCTGCGACAGCGCCACTGCCGCCCTGCCGAGGCGCGCCCCGCTCACCCGCGGGGAGGTGCCACAGAACCGCCGTCGACGACCCTGCCAAAGAGCCGCTCGCAGCGCACCGGGACTCGCCCCGGGGCCTCCGCACCCTGTGCCCCCGGCGTCTCCAGCTGCTCGTAGAGCCTCTCGACCGCCCAGGCGGCCATCTCCGCGTGCGGCAGCGCCACCGACGTCAGGTCAGGGTTGAGGGAGCGGTCGATCAGCCCCATGGCGTCGAAGCCGACGACCGACAGGTCCTCAGGGATGCGCAGTCCCAGCCCGGCCGCGGCGAAGTACACACCGATGGCCATGACGTCGGAGAAGCAGAACACGCCGGTGGGCCGGTCAGGGCCGGACAGCAGCAACATCGCCTGCTCCCGGGCGGAGACGGCGTCCGGTGCGCACTCACGCACCACCGGATCGACCCGTGCCTCGCGGCAGCGGGCCGTGAAACCCGCCCGGCGCCCGCGCGAGGCCGGAATGTCGTCGTGGTTGCCGATCATGGCGAGTCGGCGGTGGCCGGCGGCCAGCAGCACCTCGGCGGCGCTGCGACCGCCCGCCTCCTCGTCCGGCACCACCCAGGAGTAGCCGGGCTCGCGGGTGAAGGCGTTGACGAGGACCGTCGGCAGACCCCGCATCGCTGCGGGCACCGTCAGCTCCTGGTGGTAGAAGGCGCCGAGGATGATGCCGTCCACCCTGTGGTCGCGCAGGTGACGGATGACGTTGTCGCCGTCGTCACCCGTGTCCGCGACGATGAGCATGCCCCCGTGGCGGCGGGCCTCGTCCTGCGCGCCGCGGACGAGCCCGCCCAGGAACTCGGTGGTGACCAGGTCGCGGCCCACGAGGGCGATCGTGTCCGTCCGGCTCGTGCGCAGCGCCCGGGCGGACGGGTTGGCCCGGTAGCCCAGACGCTCGGCGACGGCACAGACGTTGACGCGGGTCGCCTCGGCGACACGCGAGCCCTCGGGCTTGTTGAGCGCCTGGGAGACGGTCGTCACCGACACCCCGGCCTCCCGCGCCACGTCCTTGATCGTCACCCGCGCCATCTCAGGGCTCCAGACGTCCGTCGGTGTAGGCGTCCTCCATGTGCCAGGCGCTCAGCACCGCACCCTCCAGCCCCGGGGCGTCGACGACGACGAGCGCGTCGTCCGGCTCCGCCCCCACGCGAGCGGACAGGGGCTGCCCGTTGACGAAGACCTCCAGGCTGGAGCGGTCGAGCAGCACACGCAGCTCCACCTCACCGTCGGCGCCAAGCGGCACAGGCCCCTCAAGAAGCCGTGTCTCCTCCCCCTGCCAGGGTGAGTCCGCCGGGGCAGAGGCGGAGCGGTCGACGCTGAGCCAGCCGGTCCACGCGGCCTGGCCCCGCTCGCCGACCGCCTCGCGCCTGCGCAGGCTCACGCGTGTGCGGTGCTCGCCCTCGGCGTCGGCCAGGACGTCGACGGTGACCTCGCCCTGCGCCAGGCGCCCGCTCAGGACGAGGTCGACACTGCGCGAGGCGAAGCTGGCGGTGCGGGCACCCTCGCCCTCGGCCTGCACGAGCCGGGTGCCGCGCAGGGCCTCGATCTCAGCCACCGGAGCGAACCGGGGGGTGCCGTCCACGGCGAGGGACATCGTGCGCGGCACGCTCAGGGACCCGGCCCACCCGGCGGCGATGCGCTGATCGTGGTCCCTGTTGGGCTGCATCCAGCCGATGACGACGCGTCGGCCGTCGGGCAGGAGCACGGACTGTGGGGCGTAGAAGTAGTTCTCACCCAGGTCGCTGCGCCCGACGTCGTCGACCCGCATACGGGTGCCGGCGCGCTCGCCGGTCATCCACATCGTGCGCATCGTCGCCTCCTCGTGCCACGCCGAGACCGTCAGGAGGTCACGCTCACCTCCCTCCCCGGTGAGGGTGCACAGCTCGGGGCACTCCCACACGGTACCGGTCGCGCCGACGTCCCCGTCACTGAAGGCGAGCGGCCCCTCGTAGGTCCAGGTGCGCAGGTCCTCGCTGGAGAAGCACAGGGCCGCCCCGGCCTGGGCCCCGTCACGCCCCTGCCCGGGCAGGCCCGAGCCCATGACCTGGTACCAGCGCCCGTTCTCACGCCACACGCTGTGGTCGCGCATGACGGGCAGGTCGAGGCCGACCGAGTGGCGCGCGGTGTCGATGACCGGGTTGGTCTCCGTCTCCTTGACCCAGCGGGTCAGCCACGGGTCGCCGGGCTCGGCGACGGCGAGGCAGGCGGTCTGGGTGGGCCTGTCGGCATGCCCGGAGTAGATCATCGTCGGCACCCGGCTGCCGTCGGGACGCAGGTCGTCGACGACGACGCCCGACCAGCAGCCCCTGGCATCGGGTCCTTCGGGGCCCGGGGTCAGGGCGACCGGCAGGTCCCGCCAGTGCACGAGGTCGGTGGAGACCTGGTGACCCCACTCGATGAGATCGTGGACAGGCGCGTGGGAGTTGTGCTGGTAGAACAGGTGGATGACCGGCTCGCCGTCGGGACCGGGGTGGACCGACAGGCCGTTGGGGTCGTTGAGCCACCCCCACGGCGGCGTCACGTGCCAGCGAGGACGGGACGGGTCCGCCTGAGCACGCTGCCGCTGGAGGGCGGGATCGACCTCGACCCGGTGGGCCGGCGTCGTGGGCCACACGGCGGTGATCTGCGTCGAGGTGCTCATGAGCGTGCGTCCAGCTCCTTGTAGTAGCGGTCCAGGGCAGCCTGGTAGATCTCCATGAGCCGCTCCAGGCCCGTCGAGCGCAGGTCCTCGAGGTAGCCCTCCCAGCCAGCGTCGATACCGCCGCTGACGACCCAGGTCGCGAAACGCTGCTTGACCAGGCTCGTGATGTCGGCGTCGATGAGAGACAGGTCATCCAGCTCGGCGTTGGTGAAGGTCACCGGCGGGAACGGGTCGTTGGCCGCCCAGGGTGCATACTCGGCGGTCACCTGCTCCTGACGCAAGGCAGCGCGCGGCTCAGGCAGGACCACGGTGAGGAAGTCCTCAGCCGTCGTCGCCTTCGGGCCGCCCGGGGCGACCTTCTGGCGACGCTCACCGGCGGACTCACCCTCGGCGACCGGCAGCTGGTCGAGCATGCCGTCGTCGTTGTACTGCAAGGTGACACCGATGGGGCCCCAGGCGTTCTGGGCGGACATCACCGGGTCGTACATACGGTCCACCCAGCGCATGACGGCGGCCTGGTAGCGGCACATGCGGGTCATGGCGAAGGCCCCGCGGGAGATCTCCTGGTTGTTGGACACCGACGCGCGGCGCACGCCGTCGGCACCGACCAGGACCGGGCACAGGGCGTAGTGGCCCTCGCGCTCCTCCCCGACGAACTCGGTGGCCTCCCACCAGAAGAACGCGCCGAGCGACTCCTGCTCGGTCTTGCCCTTGGCGAGGTAGGCGGTGTCGTCCTGGGAGAAGGACTCGATATCGACCAGTCCCTCCTGGTACCAGCCGGACAGTGCCTTGACCCCCGCCTTCCACTGCTCGGAGCTCGCCGTGAAGACGACCTTGCGGTCAATGACGATGCGGTGGTCGTTGTTGTCCGCCTGACCGCCGTAGGCCGTGATGAGGTCCCAGGGGTTGGCGCAGAAGGAGCCGGGGATGAAGGACAGCGGGATGGGCCGGCCCGTGCCGGAGGGGTCCTTCTCCTTGAAGGCCAGCAGGACGTCGTGCAGCTCCTCGATGGTTGAGGGCATGTCCATGCCGACCGCTGCGAGCCAGTCCGTGTTGAGGTAGAGGAAGTTGGGGAACTGGACCAGGCCCAGCTCCTCGACGGAGGGCAGGGTGTAGATGTGCCCGTCCTCGCTCGTGATGGCGGCGCGGATGTCGGGGCGCGCGTCGAGCAGGCGGGTGATGTTGGGGCAGTTGTCCTCGAAGAACTCGTCGAGGGGAACGAGCGTGTGGTTGGCGGAGTAGGTGGCGACCTCCGCGTCCGACAGCCCCGTGTTCCACAGGATGTCGGGCAGGTCCCCGGAGGCGAGCAGAAGGTTCTTCTTCTCGTTGTAGACATCCTCAGTGAGGATGTTCCAGGTGACCTGGACCTGGGTGTCCGTGGCCCACTGCTGGGTCAGCTGCATCTGGTCGTAGGGCACGGACAGGGCCGAGCGTGAGCCGGTGGCGATGACGGTCACCGGCGTCGAGACGATCGGCAGCTGCCCGGGCTCGCCGAGGCCGGCGGCGGCGGACTCGTCCTCGACGCGGTAGTCGGCGTCGGTCTTCTTGCCCGAGCACGCGGCCAGGGTGAGGGCGGCGGCTGTGAGCAGGGAGCCCCGCAGGAGGGTACGGCGAGACAGGGCCGCGGTCGTCAGGGGGGTGAGGGGGGTGGTGCGGGTCATGGTCTCGACCTCTCAGCTCTTGACGGCGCCGATCATGGCGCCCTGGGCGAAGTACTTCTGGGTGAAGGGGAGCGCGGCGAGCAGCGGGAAGGTCGACACGACGATCATCCCGTACTTCATGAGCTCGGCGATGCGCTGGGACTCGGCGTAGGAGTCCATGCCGGTGGCGGACACGCCCGAGCCGGAGACGTCGGACTGGATGAGGATATTGCGCAGCACGAGCTGGAGCGGGTACTTCGTCTCGTCGTTGAGGTAGATCATCGCGTCGAAGAAGGAGTTCCAGTAGGCGACGGCGTGGGTGACCACGAGCAGCATGATCAGCGCCTTGGACAGCGGCAGGACGATGCGGAAGAAGTAGCGCCACTCGCTGGCGCCGTCGAGGCTGGCGGCCTCGTGGAGCTCCTCGGGGATGGTGGTGGAGAAGAAGGTCCGGGCGATGATGAGGTTGGTGACGCCGACGGCGCCGGGCAGGATGACGGCCCACATGGTGTTGAGGATCCCGATGTCGCGCACCACCAGGTAGCGTGCGATCATGCCGCCGTCGAAGAACATGGTGATGATGAACAGGACCATGAAGAATCTGCGTCCGGGCAGGGTCTTGCGGGACAGGGCGTAGCCGGCGCCGAGGATGGAGCACACCGAGATCGCGGTGCCGGCGGCGGTGTAGAGCAGGGAGTTGCCGAATCCGCGCAGGACGGTGGAGGTGGAGAAGATGCGGGCGTATCCCTCGAGGGTGACGCCCCGGGGCCACAGCCACACGTTGCCCTCGTAGACCTGGTTGGGGTCGGAGATCGAGGCGATGACGACGAAGTAGAGGGGATAGATGATGGCGACGACGGCGCCCCCCAGCAGGAGGACGACGAACAGGGTGTAGAGCGGATCGGCCCAGCGGTCCCAGAAGCGGCGGGAGAGGGAGCGGCCGGGACGGGCGGACTGGTCGGAGCGGCCAGTGCGGCCGGGACGGGCGGGCGCGGCGGTGGCGGTCGATGACATGGGTGGCCTCGGCTCTCAGAACAGGCTGGTCTGCCCTGCGCGCTTGGCGACCTGGTTGAACACCAGCAGCAGGATCATGTTGAGGACGGAGTTGAACAGGGAGATGGCGGCCGAGTAGGAGAACTGGGCGCTCTTGAGGCCGACGTCGTAGACGTAGGTCTGAATGATCTGGGAGGCGCCGAGGTTGAGGTCGGTCTGCATGAGCAGGGCCTTCTCGAAGCCGATGTTGAGCAGGTTGCCCACGGCCAGGATGAACATGATCGAGATGACGGGGCGGATTCCGGGCAGGTCGATGTGCCACATGCGCTGCCAGCGGTTGGCGCCGTCGACGCGGGCGGCCTCGTGCAGGCTGGGGTCGATGGCGGCCAGGGCGGCGAGGTAGATGATCATGGAGAATCCGGCGTTCTGCCAGATGTCGCTCAGGACGTAGATGGGCCGGAACCAGCCCTCCTCGTTCATGAAGTTGATCGGGGTCCCGCCCGCCAGGCCGATGAGGTTGTTGACCAGGCCCGAGCGCGGGGAGAGCAGGACGAAGAGCATGCCCACCACGACGACGGTGGAGATGAAGGCCGGGGAGAACAGGACGGTCTGGATGAAGGCCTTCAGGCGCCGCGAACCGAGCTTGTTGATGAGCAGGGCCAGGATGATCGGGACCGGGAAGCCGAAGACCAGGCCGAGGATGTTGATGGCGATGGTGTTGAAGAAGACCCGCGTGAACTGGAAGGAGTGGAGGAACCGGGAGATGTGCTCCAGCCCCACCCATTCGCTGCCCATGAAGCCGTCGATGGGGTTGTAGTTGCGGAAGGCGATCTGGACCCCGTACATGGGCCAGTACTTGAAGACGATGAGGTAGATGATCGCGGGCGCGAGCAGCACGTAGAGCTGCCAATGGCGGGCGATGCGCGACCAGAGCGACGGGCTGCGCCGCGTCAGGGAATCACCAGTGGTTGTCGACATCCTTGTCCCTCGGTGGGTCGGTGGCGGATCGGCGGGGCGGCTCGCCCTGCCGAATCGTTTTGACACGACCATGATGCACTCTCCCGCCACTCCCGTCAATACGTTTTGGCACGATGTTCCGCGCCACACGAACAGCTCCCCCATGTGCCCACGCGCGGGACCCGGCTCATGACAGAATCGACCTATGAGTCAGTCCTCCACCGCCCCTTCCGCGGCCGACGACGTCGCCCGCCTGTCCTACGAGCAGGCGCGCGAGGAGCTCGTGGCCGTGGTCCAGCGCCTCGAGGCCGGGCAGGTCCCGCTCGAGGAGGCCCTGGGCCTATGGGAGCGCGGCGAGGCCCTGGCCGCGCGCTGCCAGTCATGGCTGGACGAGGCGCGCAACCGCCTGGCCGCCGTCGCCCGTCAACAACCCGCGGACGCCGACGCCGAGCACTGAACCACCACTCCGAATCCTCGAAGGAAGCCCACCATGACCGCACCCGGCCGCAATGGAACCGCACTCGTCATCGGCGAGGCCCTCGTCGACGTCATCATCAACCCCGGCGAGCCGCCCCGGGACATCCCCGGCGGCTCCCCCGCCAATGTGGCGCTCGGCCTGGCGCGACTGGGCCGCGACGCCGAGCTCGACTGCTGGATCGGGCGCGACGAGCGCGGCCTGGCCGTGCGCGAGCACCTGGAGGCCTCGGGCGTGCGCCTGATCCCCGGCTCCGACGGCGCCGAGCGGACCTCGACGGCGCAGGCCACCATCGACGAGGAAGGCGGCGCCTCCTACTTCTTCGATCTCGACTGGAACCCGCCCTTCCCGACCCTGCCCGAGGACGCGGCCCCCGTCCTGGTCCACACCGGCTCCATCGCCGCGATCCTCACCCCCGGCTCCGAGACGGTCCACCGCATCCTGGAGGCCTACCGGGCCACCTCCACCATCTGCTACGACCCCAACGCCCGTCCGCAGCTCATGGGCGAGCCCGAGGACGCGCGCACCACCGTCGAGGCCCTCATCTCCCTGTCGGACCTGGTCAAGTGCTCCAACGAGGACATCGGCTGGTTCTACGGGGTGGACGACTCCGACGACGCCGCCGTGGAGGAGGTCCTCCAGTCCTGGCTGGCGATGGGCGCCGCCATCGTCGTCGTCACCCGCGGCAAGAGGGGCGCGCTGGCCCTGACCGCCTCCGGCGTCCGCCTGGAGGTCCCGGCCAACCCCGACGTCGTCGTCGAGGACACGGTCGGCGCCGGCGACTCCTTCATGGGCGGCCTGGAGGACGGGCTGTGGAGCGAGGACCTCGTGGGGGCCGACCGCCGCGAGGCCCTGCGCGCCATCGACGCCGAGGCCCTGGAGCGGGTCGTGCGCCACGCCGCGGCCATCGCCGACATCACCGTCTCGCGGGCCGGCGCCAACCCGCCCACCCGCGCCGAGCTGGAGGACTGAGCCCGCGCCCCGGAGGCGGATTCGCACCACGACGCGCGGCGCGGGTCCGCCCGACCCGGCG